>Ga0310123_10002431_pt1 | contig 14882 bp, 16 predicted proteins | sample CB6_AW_1057_MG_FD_203505 | JGI IMG/M metagenome (GOLD analysis project Ga0310123, IMG submission 203505) | Marine microbial communities from Western Arctic Ocean, Canada - CB6_AW_1057 | ecosystem: Environmental > Aquatic > Marine > Oceanic | place: Canada: Western Arctic Ocean | collected... | reverse complement strand
GCTGAGCAGCTTTCTCGCCTCGATGGCGAACTCCATCGGCAACTCCTCAAAAACCTCGCGGCAAAAGCCGTTGATGATCATGCTCACCGCGTCTTCGGCAGAGAGGCCGCGTTGTCGACAGTAGTAAATCTGGTCCTCACCAACCTTTGACGTGGAGGCTTCATGTTCCACTTGCGACGACGTGTTACGCACTTCGATGTAGGGGAAGGTGTGCGCCCCGCATTGATCGCCAATTAACAGCGAATCGCATTGCGAGTAATTGCGAGCATTGGTCGCCCCCTTCTGAATCTTCACCTGACCGCGGTAGTTATTTTGCCCGTGCCCCGCCGAGATCCCCTTCGAGACAATTGTGCTACTAGTGTTCTTGCCGACATGCACCATCTTGGTGCCCGTGTCGGCTTGCTGGCGGTTCGCAGTCACCGCGACCGAGTAAAACTCGCCTACCGAATTATCGCCCAGCAGCATCACGCTGGGATACTTCCACGTGATTGCCGAGCCGGTCTCGACCTGTGTCCACGAGATCTTCGAGTTCGCGCCGCGGCAGGCCCCTCGTTTGGTGACAAAATTGTAGATGCCGCCACGGCCTTCTTCGTCGCCGGGATACCAGTTCTGCACGGTCGAGTACTTGATCTGCGCATCGTCCATCGCCACCAATTCGACAATGGCGGCGTGCAACTGATGTTCATCGCGTTTCGGCGCAGTGCAGCCTTCCAGATAACTGACATAGCTGCCCTCTTCGGCGATAATCAGCGTCCGCTCGAACTGGCCGGTGTTCTCGGCGTTAATACGGAAGTACGTGGACAATTCCATCGGGCAACGCACGCCCTTGGGGATGTAACAGAACGATCCGTCACTGAAAACGGCCGAGTTGAGCGTCGCAAAGAAGTTGTCGCTGTAGGGAACCACCGAACCCAAATACTTCCTCACCAGTTCGGGATGGTTGTGCACGGCCTCGGAAAATGGGCAGAAGATGACGCCCACCTTGTCGAGCGTTTCCTTGAACGTCGTGGCGATCGATACGCTATCGAAGACCGCATCCACGGCGACACCCGCCAGCGCTTTCTGTTCTTCCAGCGGAATTCCCAGCTTTTCGTAAGTCTCCAGCAGCCGCGGGTCCACTTCGTCGAGGCTCTTGAGCGCGTTCTTCTGCTGGGGCGCAGAGTAATAGACCGACTTTTGATAGTCGATTGGCGGATAATGCACGTTGTGCCACGTGGGCTCTTTGAGTGTGAGCCAGTGCCGGTACGCCTTCAGCCGCCAATCGAGCAACCAATCCGGCTCATTCTTCTTCGACGAGATCAGCCGCACGACCTCTTCGTTCAATCCTGGCGAAATCGTGTCAGCTTCGATGTCAGTGATGAAGCCGTACTTATATTCACGCTGGGCGACTTCATCGAGTAATGCGTCAGTATCCGTAGGCATTATTGGTTCCTCACGCGGTCATCGCCGCAATAAACTCCTCGATTCAACGAGCCGAATTCACGCCTGGAACGAACTCCCACAGCCGCACGTCTTGGTGGCGTTCGGGTTGTTGAACACAAACCCGCGTTTGTCGATCCCGTTGTGATAATCAATCTCGGTGCCGTCCAGGTAGAGCAAGCTCTTCTTGTCCACCGCCACACGAACGCCGTGCATTTCGCAGATTGTGTCGTTTTGTTCATCAGCGTGCTCGTCGAATCCCAGTTTGTATTCAAAGCCGCTGCATCCACCGCCTGCCACGCCAACTCGCAGAGCGACGCTCTCTGACATTTTCTGCTCGGCAATGACTTCCTTGATTTCCTGAGCGGCTATTTCTGTCAATTGCACGGACATTTGGTTCTCCTTGAGGTTCAAAAGTTACAGCGAACAACACACGACCCAGCGAAGGGAATCGTCATCATGTGATCGCGGCGTTGGGCCGGGTCAAACAGTTATTGGGGCCTTCCTGGTTGTTCGTTTCTTATTTGGAACGAACTGACAACAACTGTGTCCGTCCAGTCGGCAATGCGAGAGCATGACCTCGTCGCCTAGCAATTGCGAAAACAACATCGTTTCCACCTGGCAGATGGTGCGGTCCACATCGGCCAAATCGAGGTAGGGACAGTCGCGGAGCGTGAATGTCGGCACGCCGTCGTGTGTATCCACGTCAGATCGGACCCGTCGTTTTTGAAGCAGCTCGCGCAGAGATTCCATACGGGTTTTCAGCGTCGTTCCACGAACGGCGTCCGCGTAAAGGGCCTTAAGGGCATCGGCGATTCTTCTGACAACGCGTTGGGGGCGCCGTGCATCCTCGACGCCAAGCACTTCTTGCCAGAGGACGGCCGAGAGATCAGCGAAATTGTTGCCCGCCAGCTCGCGGGCCTTGGGGCTAGGCAAGTACATGTAGCTCGGCCGTCCTCGGCCACCGCGCACCAGCTCTCGGTCAACAAGACCTTCACCCATCAAACGAAGCAATCTCTGATGTACGGCCGTTCGTGTCACCGCGAAATGTTGCACGATGTCTGAAATGGCCAACGGCCCGGAGTCGGCCAGCAAATTGAGTAGATCAGCGTCCGTGGTTGCGTTTTCGTTTGCCATGACAAGTCCTCGGGCTCGCACGTGAAACCACCATCTCGCTGTAAATTATACCGCGATGCCTCGTTTTATCAATTTATCCTGTTAAAACTGAGTAAACAATTCCGACAGCACATCGAAAAGGAGTACGATGCCCTTGCACGTAGCGTTTTGGCAATTAGTTCAAACGTAGCTGCTAAAGAGCAACTACGACGCCGATTCATGTGTGCGTGTTTTGTACGAGGCACAACGCTCTAAGAAAAGCGCACATTCCAACAGATCTATCGAAAGCCGTGTTCGTGTTCATCGACTGGCAATTGCGTAGTGGCGATCAGCCAACATGGGCGTCGAATCCGATTGGAAATGGGATTGCGTGAGGCACATAATCTCAGAAATCGGATTTATGGGAATTTGCGAAATCATCGACACGCTGAATGAATTTGACACGATCAAAATTTCCGGGAAAACTGAGTGGAGGCAGAGTGTCTCCGAACTGATTGCAGTTGTTGCAATTATACGCGACGAAGACTTAAAGGTGTGGCCGGTTGATGATGACGACCCTCAAGTTTCTGGATACGATCTCGGCGGCAAAGTCTGGTTTCGGATTACTGACATTGAGTCGATTGATGTTGTCGAAAAAGGCGTGTGAATCTTCGAAAATCAGCATGGAAACGAAAGAATCTCCGCCGTTCGTCGTAAAGACCGGCGTTGAAAAACAGGAGAAAACCGGCAGGAACTACTGGCAGTGAAACCCAACTTGTTCGGGCGGTTGGGATTGGTGGAGGCATTGGGAATGGTTCACATGTACGGCCTGAACACGATGTTGATTCGCAGCTTTAAGGATGTTCGGCGGGCTGGAGCCATGGGCTCCTCCAACGGACGATAGCTGAACCTTATGACTCCCCTTTCGACCGTTTATTCCTATCACCAACGTACCAAGCATCACTTCGACAGGTCTGCACGTTCGCTGGGATACATGGACTGGGCGAACCAGCCCAATCCGTTTCGGAATTACCTCGGTGCGAATGAGACGCAATTAGAGTTGGACCGTGAGCCTCCACCGCTAGCGTATGACCGAATCTACGAGCCCAACGCCGCGCCACCTGCAACGGTTGATCTCGGCAGCGTGGCAGACTTGTTTCGATACAGCTTGGCATTGACGGCCTGGAAGCAAGCCGGGGCAAGCCGCTGGGCGCTGCGCGTGAATCCATCCAGCGGAAATCTGCACCCGACCGAGGCTTACGTATTGCTTGAATCAACGGCATGTGAGGAGGGGTCTCCGACACTTTACCACTACGTGTCGGAGACACATTGTTTGCAGCGCCGCGCGTCGTTCTCTCAGGAGATTTGGAATTCCCTTATGCGCGACATGCCGGCTGGATCGTTCCTGGTGGGCCTTAGTTCCGTCATTTGGCGAGAAGCATGGAAATATGGCGAACGGGCATTTCGTTACTGCCAGCACGACATGGGGCACGCCGTCGCGGCGCTGCGGCTCTCCGCGGCGCTCTGTGGTTGGCAGCTCAAGCTGGTCTCGACCTGGTCGACGGATCACGTGGCTGCTTTGTTGGGCTTGGATCGACAGGAAGAATTCCTTGTCGAAGAGTGGGAGGAACCGGAGTTGCTCGCCGTGGTGATGCCCAACCCCGCCGGTGTGAAAGTCGCAGGCAAGCTTCCTCCACCGCTCGACGAGACGATCGAAGAGATCCGCGAGGTACAGTGGTACGGGCAACCCAATCGGCTCAGTCGCGAACACGTTGCCTGGCCGGTCATCGACGAAGTCGCTGCCGCTACGCGGTTTCCGCAGGAAGTGCTTCTGGACACGGCGTCGCGCGAACTGGTTTATCATCGGCAGTCGTCCGGATCGTCACGAGATGTCGATGCCCGCAAGATCATTCATCAACGGCGCAGTTGCCTGGCTTTGGACGGTCGAAGCACTGTCTCGAGGGACGTGTTTCTGCAAATTGTTGCTCGCACCTTGCCGGGACCCCACCCGCCTTGGGATGCACTTTATTGGCCGACGACCATTCATCTGGCGTTGTTCGTTCACCGGGTCGACGGCGTTGCGCCCGGGCTTTACCTGTTGGTCCGAAATCCGGGCAAAAAGGACCTGCTCAAGCAAGCGATGCGCGAGACGTTTGCCTGGCAGACGCCTTCAGGCGTGCCAAGCGGTTTTCCGTTATATTTGTTGATCGAGTCCGATTGCCGCAACGCAGCGAGAGCGTTGAGTTGTCATCAGGACATTGCTGCCGATGGCTTTTTCAGCCTCGGTATGATAGCCGAGTTCGCCGAACCAATTCGGCAACACGGGGCCTGGTTTTACCGCAACCTGTTCTGGGAGGCAGGCATAATCGGCCAGGTTCTGTATCTGGAAGCCGAGGCTGCCGGCGTCCGCTCCACCGGGATCGGCTGCTACTTTGATGACCCGGTTCACGAGGTCTTAGGGCTGGTCGACAACCAATTTCAAAGCCTCTACCATTTCACCGTGGGTGTCCCGTTGGAAGATCATCGCTTGCAGACCCAGCCACCGTATTTTGATGCGGAATGATAGACCAGCTCGGCTCTGCGGTGTCCCAGTATTTTGCCCTCATCATCAGCAGAAAACGCGAACCAGGAAAGTCATCACGCGGTAACGCTGACGAGAGGGCACTCACATGGCAGGGTCACCCATTTCCATCCTTTCAAGTGTTTTTTCGACTCTCTTCGGCGAGAACTCATCACCGTTGAGTCGCAGTGTGTGCTGGTGTTTGGGGTCGTTGCACCAGCCGATTTGAAGGGCACCTCGAATCACGTTCTCAATCTGGCTTAACGTGATGCAGCGTCCGGGAGAAAGGCTTTGATCATTACCAACAGAAGAATTCGGATCGTCAAAAAATGCCTCAAGTTACTGCTCGCAGTCGCCCTTGCTGACCAAGAGTACAATGTTGCCCCGAATTGAGCGCAGGCTCCAAGAAAACTGCCGATCGTCTACCCTGATTTCGCCGCAGTTATCCACCCGCGAATCCATCATTTTCACCGTTCTGGATGTCACCGGGGATTATTCGAAGAACGCTATGCTGGCAGTGAATCCGTGAATGTAGTTCTTATCGCCCACCGGACCGAGTTCTCCTTGGGCGAACAATCCGGCCAACGGAATTGGTCCCACCAGTTCCTGGATGGTCCCGGCATCGTGATTCGGCTCATGGAACAATCGGGTTCCCCGGCCGTTGCAGCTGAACAGCAATGCCGCTTGCGGTGAATTTGGGTTCGCAGTCCGATCCTGTTCCAACAATTGTACGAGGTCCTCGTCGGCCGTGTCCGCGTCACGAACGTGGAACTGCACCGTCTGACCGACGCGCACTAAATTCCCAATCGCAATCGCCCCGTCATCGGATCTCGTCCCCATCACGTTGGAAATCAGAAAGTCTCCCCGTGCGAAAGTGTCTTGATACTCATTCATCACGATCCCCAGGTGAAGTCCGCTTTTTAGCAATCGTTGATCCCGTTCGGAGAGAGTGGGCAGCAATTCGCGCAGCCGTTCGATTGGTGGAGTACCGCCCAGTTCGTAGACGATGTTTTCTTCTGCCTTGGTGACCAGGTAGTGGATGCCAATCGGTCGGCATCCCTGCGAAACGACCGATCGGATGCGCGGACCGCCGCGAACAACCACCCCGATGGCACCAAACGGAAAGGATTCCGCGTTGAGAAACAAGCGATTGGTGCCGGGAACGGTACCACCGCTCGCCATTCCACCAATGAGTGGGACGCCGGGAAGCTCGTCGGCGAAACGATCGATCATGGAGTTCGGGACAGCTGAAAAAGGTTCACCGAGGACAAAGATAGCCCGAACATTGGCTGTTCCTGCTGTCAAATCGGACGGGAGTCCGTCACAAACGAGGCCGTCCGCCATTTTGGAGAATTCGACGTGAAATGGCTCGATTTGCGCTTCCGGCAACACGGCCGACCACAGGCTGATGGCCGGGCCAGATTCGATCTCTTCACTGCCGCCCACGATCGTCTCGCCCGTACATCCCAACAACACTCGACTTCCGCTCTTCTCATAAACCAAACTCGCCAACTGCTCAAAAAAGTCGGCATGAGCGTGTGAAACGAACAAGAAAGAGAGATCGGGGGATGTCCCGTTCAATCCGGTGGCAACCTCATCGCAAATCGCGTCGAGAGCAGCGGTGAGTTCTGGTGCTTTCGAATAGCTTGAGGCAAACGACATCATTGATGCTCGTGGTTAATCGCGCGGTAACGCCATTGAAAATCGGTTCTTTAAGGGCAACAGTAATTTGCCCGCAGATGATCGTCCACCGATGGCTCAATCAACTCACCCATTTTTTCGGAAACCCATCAAGTGGCGAATTATCGGCCGGTTTCCAGATCACCGTTTCGTGAATCTTGCGGGCCAACGCGATGTCATTCGGTGTGACTGCACGCACACGGTGGGTCTGCAACTTCACAGTCACATGGGCGTATCCGACCGACAAATCGGGATGGTGCCAGGCAGCTTCGGCGAGGTATCCGATCGTGTTGACGAGCATGATTGTGTGCGGGAAGCCCGGCGTCGTGTACTTCCGCCGCAACCAACCATCGCGTATCTCCCAGCCAGGCAGAGTCTTCAGTTCCTGCTGCAGTTGCTCTTCGGTTAACACCGAATCGTCGGGCATGATGTTGGTCCTCCCAATGCAAATGTCAGCTTACATCTCCCATTTGAGATCAGCTGGATTCAATGTGAGCAACAACCAAAATGTATACAAGTATCCACATATTCCAGGTATCTCAATCGAGTTCGACGAGGACATCGTCTCCTTCAACTTTGATAGGAAAACTGCGTACGTCACTACCGGCCGGTGGATTGGTGACGACACCCGTTTTGACGTTAAATCCAGCCCCGTGCCAGGGACAGGCACGATTTCTCCATCGATGTTCCCTTCGCCCAGCGGTCCTCCCACATGCGTGCAAGTGTTGTCAATTGCACAGAAGCTGGCGTCCACATTGAACAAGGCAATAGACTGGCCTTCTGCATCAACCACCTTGCATTCTCCCGCTGATAGCTCGTTGACCTGTGCGACCTTGACCAATTGTGGCATATCGACATCCCTTTTCTGCTATTAGCAGCATTGTTCAAAACCCGAGTACTTTGTCGGCCGCGGCGGCCCTGTTGGCAAACTCTTTGTGAGTAATCACAGTGACCAGCTTGTTGGAAAAATCTTGTTTCTCGACCCCACGGGCCTTATAGCAACGGCCTCAGAGGTAAACAGTGATGCCGAGAACGCGGACCGACTGCTAAAGTTCCTTCAGCGTCGGCAAGCCCACAAGGTGTACGTTCTCAATCAAGCTATCCTGTACCAGAACGGTTGCATCCCCGGCCAAGGCAAATTGCACTTCGTGACCTTCCTCGCCGGCGCCTGTGCCAATAAAGAAAAGGCAACCCGGCACGAGTTGGGGCGTCCGCGACAGCAGTGGCATAGATGAAGAGCTTAGCCATCACAATCGCCTCAAGCTGATACGTTCTTGCCGTACAAACACTCAATGGGTGGCGGGCCGGCATTCCGATCGCTACGTCGCTGCTTCTGCTCTTGCAGCGGCATCGGCACATCGAGAAAGCAGCTGATTATTCAGCGCGAAAATGTGCCGCGTCGTTTCCAGCCACCTGCCATTCAACTCGTTACAGAGTTCCGTTACGTCCTTCAACAGCTTTGTGATCTCGGCTTTGTCCGTATCGCTGGCAAGCTGATCTGCCGTCGCCTGCAACTTTTTCGCTTCGGCCTTGAAGTCCGTGACCGCGATACCGAAGATTTTCAGGAGCTGACGAGTCTCATCCATACTACACCTTCTTTCACAATGCGGCGGACGCGCGACTTGATCGGCTCACGTGCTGCAGCCACCGCCGCCGCAACCTTCCCTGCCGCAACCTCCGTTCCCACCCACTTCAACAGCGGGTTCGATAACCGGTTGGAACAGGACTTTGGTTTGCCAATTGCTGCCCAGCTCCTCAGCGATCGGCTGCATCGCTGTTGACTCCTCACCGAGGAAGTAAAGAACGATCGTCTCGTTATCGAAAAGCCGCTCGCAGTCGATGACCTGGACGGACACCTGGTGATCGGAGAGGAACTTCTGACAATCTGCGAAGACGTCAAATGGCTCTGTCTGCTGTGATCGATTGTTTAGCTGATCGTCTTCGGCGGTCAGTCTGCGCAGCACTTCACCAATTGGTTGATGGTTGCTGACTTCACCCTGATCTTCACGGCCATCAGCTGGTCCGGCCAAAATATCGCCGATTTCAGTCCCCCGACTGGTCTGCACCACGACCCGATCTCCGTGCGAACACTCGATTCGATCAACGGATCCGAAATGCCCCACCCAGCCCATACATCCATAGCGAACCAGGTACCGGTAGATGCCGTCCCAGACGGGTTCTTTCTCTTCGTTGATTGAGGAGACATCGAGCAGCAGACTGTCGCCGGTGACGAAAACTTCAAACCGTCGCAGCTCGTTGCCTGGTTGTCCCACACACTGGCCGGTTCGCAGATCGAATTCCCATTTGTGCAAAGGGCACGTGACCACAAAGCCGTCCCGGGTTCCCTTGCCCAGCGAGGCACCGCGGTGCGGGCAGCGGTCTTCAATGGCGTACAGTTCGCCGTCGATATTGAAGACGGCAACTTTTCGTTCTGCGACGACGACAATCTTGCTGGCACCGGGCGGCAGGTCGCCGGCGTCGCCGATCTTGACTCTCTTCGGATCAGTCTGCTGCTTGACTTCGGAAAGCGGCATCGGCTGGTCTCGGGGCTCTGGACGATTGTGGCTCGTTTACGGCCAATCTGAGTATAGCAGTCACTGCTGAGAGTCGGCTGGCACCAACGACCTTTTGGCCGGCTCGTTGTTGGAATCGAACGGTTCGATGATGAACTGCAGCCGAGCATGCGCCTCCCTCAGCGCCGCTTCGACGGCTTCCGCTGATGACGCCCGTGCGAATAGAAATCCAAGATAGACGGACCTCTCCGGCAGCGGCACCAGTTTCTGGCCCAAATGGGCTGAAATGGTCACTCGTTCGATGCCGGCAACCGACTCGGCGTCGTGTAATCCGTGCACTTCACTCAGCCGGCCCGCCCGCGGGATGGGAATCATCATCACGCCGGCCGGTTGGCGTTCGCGCACGGGTGGTTCAAAATCACTGTCGAGAGCGTGACGAATGATCAATTCTTCCAGCGAGATGCCCGTGCCAAACTTCAACGTTCGTGAGCACTGACCGCCGATGGATCGTGCGTTGACCTCAATCACCGAGGGGCCGTCTGGGCTTAGTCGGAGTTCTGCGTGGATCGGTCCTTCGGATAAACCGAGCGCTCGCACGGCTTGGATCGTACAGCGCGCAATCTGCTGTTGGACGACGGTCGGCAGTCGCGACGGGGTTACGTAAATGGTCTCCTCGAAGAACGGTCCATCCAGTGGATCGGGTTTGTCAAACAGCGCAAGCACGCGAAGCCAGCCCCGGCTGAGGAGTCCCTCGAGGGCCACCTCCGGTCCGCCGATGAAGTCCTCCACCAGGAAGTGGCTCGTCAGAGACAGTAGCTGATCCCCGTGCTCGGCAGAGCGGAAAGTAGAAACCGGATCGGCGAGTAATGCCCGGCTTGCCGCCTTCCGCTTTCGGCCTTCCGCGTGCAGGATCTTCACCAGGCGGCCAACTGCCCGGATATACTCCGGCTCATCATCGACGCGAATGACCCCCTGACTGCCCGAAAGCCCCAACGGTTTGACAACGCATGGATAGTGCAGTTGGCCGGCCAACTGCTCCGCGTCATCATCCAGCCGGCACAGTCTGAATCCCGGTGACGGAACACCGGCGTGCAGGAACAGTTGACGCATACGATGCTTGTTCCCGGCAGCCAGCACCGACTCGACCGAGTTCTGTCGCAACGACAATGCCTGGCAAACGGCTGCCGCCACGACAGTCACCTGGTCGTCCACCGCGACGACCGCATCGATGGGATGTTTGGCAGCGAAGTCGACCACCTGGCGGGCGGTCCGTTGCAGATCGTGAAAGCTCAAGGTCAGCAGAGCTGTCGGATTCAGCCTGGCCAGCGTGTTGGGCTTTTCTGAACCGACCGTCACATCCACGTCCATCCGCCGTGCCGCGGCCAGGAACGCCTCGGTTCGATAGGTCGTTGTGGGCAACAGCAGCAAAATTCGTGGCATTTGTGATGTGAATCCTGATGACAATCCCACGAGCTACGAGAACACGGTCGTCTCCGATGGCGCCATCGGTCTCGACGAAATAGTTGATGCTTGAGACGTTTTGGTGGTAGCGGTTATTTTGCCGACGGGACGTAATACGGGTTTCGGCCGGACGCGTGATCGGTGACATCGAGAATGTCTCCCACGCCATCTACGGCGGCACGAATTGCGGTTTCAATGCCGAATTTCAAGGTGACGTCGGCCTGCCCGCACCCTTGGCAACCGCCACCCATCTGGATGTAGACCACGTTTTCCTTCACGTCGATGAGCCGAATCATTCCACCATGCTCTGCCACAGAGGGGTTGATCTCTGTATCCAACACCTGCTGGACACGCTCTCTAATCTCGTCGGCTGGCGGAATTGTTTGTCGAAACTCGTCAGAAACGGCCGATTCTCCCGAGGAAAGAAAGGCCCGGATGGCAGCCCCGACTTGCTTGCCAATCACCGGCCACTCGTTCATCCCGGTCTTCCTGACGGTGATCTGGTTATGGGACACCTGTACGCCTCTCACACCTTCGATTGCGAAGAGTCGTTCCGCCAGTGCCGAGCCTTCCGCCTGCTCTTTGCTGCCGAAGTAGGATGACTTTTCGGGATACACGGGTCGATCGACAGAAAACCGACACATGGCATCAGTGATGGGTTCGCCGGTGATAGCAACGTCCTCTTGCGTCATGTTTGGAACTCCATGGAGATCTTTTGGATTCAACAGGTCAGATACTGCAATTATTGCACCCACCGCCACTTTCGTATAGGCCGGCGGCTCGGTTTCGTCTCGCCCCCCCTGGTAAGGGGAGAAGTCACTTCGGTCTGAGCGCTCCATAACAACTTGCACACCCTCAGCATCAATGCGATGAAGCGATTGAAACCGTTGGCGGCGATGGATTCCATTTTGAGGAGTCTCTCTTCGCATTTGAAGGACACCAATACAAGTCATCTCGCGCTTCTGTAGAGCACCATGAAGTTTCCATGTACATTCACGCAGCTTGGTAGTGGCGAATGGTCTGTCCGGCATGTTGGTTCAGACGTCGGGACAGTCGAGGTCACGGCCAGATCGCAACAGGAATCGTTGGAAAAGATGCGCGGTGGGTTGCGTTACCGACTCGAAATCTGCCCCTGTGCCGGCGAGATCTATCCAAGACGTGCAAATTGAGATCTCCGGTCGTCGATGACGGATTGTGCCTGCGGCGGCAGCAATCAACCTCGATTGCTAACCAACACTTCAACTGAATACAAACCACCCACGATGGCCGGCCAAATGGGAGGGTAACCAGCGAACGACCTGCCGAGACGTCAGAGTTTTCGCTCCCACCGCCTGCGACAACGACGAACAGTCTTTCTTGCGGTATAGACGAAAGAACATTCCGTGGAAATCAATCAGGCAACGCCCCCAGCAGCCCATGGAGCACTAACGCGCCGCGTCGAGTTGTCGGCCGGCATCTGGTGCATGCCGCACTGATACGATCATCCGACCTCTCTCGATCGTAGACGAACAACGTACTGATCCCGCGACGGGATGCCATTGCCTTCGGATGCAGAATGGGGTCCGCTTTTCGCGTTCCCGCAAATTCGCTTGGTTCCAGCGCCTGCTTTGGTTGCCGGTTGGCCGGATTGCTGACTATATTAGGCGTCAGTCGTCTCGTTACTGTTGCGGGACGAGGCACCACAGGACATCTCTTTGAAAATCAGAGGAGAACACCATGATTCGCAGACTGGGATCCCAACGATTTCATCGCGTCGTGAAAGCATTGGTCGTCGTAACGTTTTTGGTCGGTGTCTCGGTGGCTGCCGTCAAAGGCACAGGCATTCTGTTCCCCGACTGGTCGGGCCCCACTGCTGGCAACTATGACAAACCATCTTCGGATATGGGGAAAAAGGCCACTGCGCGGCGTCCCTGGAGCATCACGACGATGGCCTCGTCGATCGACGGCAAGCCGATTGCCGGCAAGCCGGTATCGGTCGTTGGTGAAATCATCGACCTTTCCTGCTATCTGCAAGTCGGCAAGCACGGAGACAAACACCGTGGTTGTGGCCAGAAATGTGCCGCCAACGGTCAACCCATCGGCCTACTGGCCAAAGACGGCACAGTCTATATGTTGATCGACGAGGAACACAATCAACGACGTGACGGTCTAACCGAATTCCGCAAGCAAGCCATCGAATATATGGCTCACATCGTCAGAGTCAACGGGACCCTGACGCAGGTCGAAGGTCAGAACGCACTTTTCGTACAGGGGTACTTGAAAAAACAATAAAGGGGCCGATCCATGAAGATTCAATTTACTGCGCCCAAGGTGACTGGCCCCTGCTTGTTGTTGACGGCGATGGTCGTCGGAATCGTGATCGCCGAAGAGTCGGACGATGCCGAACCGAAGCCGCCACTCGGATTACCGCCGGTGTATTACCCGGATGACAATCTGTACTCCAAAGCAAAGGCCGAACTCGGCTGGTACCTCTACTTTGACAAGCGTCTCTCTTCAGACGGGACGGTCGCTTGCGCCTCCTGTCACAGTCCCCAGCACGGGTTCACCGACGGGGCCGCGGTCTCGACGGGAATCGACGGCCAGAAAGGTGGACGCAGCGCGCCGACTGTCATCAACCGAGGGTACAGCATCTATCAGTTCTGGGACGGCCGTGCCACGTCGCTGGAAGATCAGGCGAAGGGACCAATCGCCAATCCGATCGAAATGACCAACGAGAACGACCCCGCCAGAGCGCACTCGACCTGTATCGATCGTCTGAGGGAAATCAAAGGCTATACGACGCGATTCAAAAAGGTGTTCGACACGGAAGATTTCACGATCGACCACGTCGCCAAGGCGATCGCCACGTTCGAGCGGACGGTGCTGTCGGGAGACGCCCCCTATGACCGCTACAAAGCAGGGGACAAAAAAGCGATGACCGCATCGCAGGTCCGTGGTATGGATGTCTTCTTCAAGAAAACTGCTTGCGACAGTTGTCACCTGGGATTCAACTTTTCCGATGGTTCCTATGTCAACATCGGCATTGGCATGGACAAACCGAAACCAGACCTCGGCCGCTACAATGTCAGCAATCGCGACGAGGACAAAGGCGCGTTCAAGACGCCAACGCTACGTGAGATCGAGCATACCGGCCCTTATATGCACGATGGCCGTTTCAAGACTTTGGAAGAAGTCATAGGGCATTACAACAAGGGCGGTATCAAGAACCCTCATCTCGATGCACGGCTGAAGCCGTTGAAACTGACAGATCGAGACAAGCAGGACCTGGTCGCTTTCCTGAAAGCCCTGACTGGCAAAGGTTGGCAGCATATGAAGCAGCCGAAGCAGCCGCTGAAATAGATGAGCGAAACGTCGACTCAGGGGACGAGGAAGTGCACCCGTCCCCGTTTGTTTGCGCTGAATGTAGTCCGATCTCACCGAAATTGGACGGATCGGGTCTTCGAGAGAACCGACTATACTTTGAACGAACCATGATCAATTACGCCGCGCTCAATATCTCGTCATTCGGTGGCAACTCGAATGTTGGTGGTGAGTGCAACGGTGCCGGTGGTTCCGCGAACGCCTGTGTCATCAAATGTTCGATTTCTGCCGCAGGGAATTCGCTGGTTCCGGGCGCTGCGACGATTCAGCCATTTATCGCATCAAACGTACGGCAATCTGATGCGCCTTGGCTGTGTCATCAAACGTATGCAGATTTTGGCACACTCGGCTCAGTCAGCCGTCGGATGTCCGGTCGTACTATCGACATTCAGCGGTCAGAATCCGCAACTCGGCCAGCAGTTGCTCAGCTTGTTCGTCGGATGGGTCAGGCGGGACGGCAATGTAGTAGTCGTCGGGTATCCCAAGCTCTGATTTCAAGCGACGGCTCTCTTCGGGCGCTACGTCAAGTCGATCTTCGGCTTCCCAGTCGTTGTCCTAGAGTGACCTGCCCCACGGACGATACCATTTGTTATGTTAGAGTCAGCATATCATTTTGCTTGAAGAGATTCTCTTTCGGCAAAATCCGTCTTGCCGATTCGGTCCATGGTTAGATTTCCTCCGGGGCCGGCGGATGGTAGCCCAGAGAACTGTGGGGACGGATTGTATTGCACCCGCCACCGTTCGATCAGCACCTTCGCTTCCAGCAGCGTGTCGAACAGCTCTACATCCAAAAG
>Ga0310123_10002427_pt1 | contig 14893 bp, 9 predicted proteins | sample CB6_AW_1057_MG_FD_203505 | JGI IMG/M metagenome (GOLD analysis project Ga0310123, IMG submission 203505) | Marine microbial communities from Western Arctic Ocean, Canada - CB6_AW_1057 | ecosystem: Environmental > Aquatic > Marine > Oceanic | place: Canada: Western Arctic Ocean | collected... | reverse complement strand
GAAGTCACACACCGGGGGAACGACAACGGTCGTGACGACGATGTTATCGACGTTGAAACTCGAAGCACTGTTCGGTATGATCTCGAGCCTTAAGAGATCGAGAACCTGCGAGGAATCCGGGCTGGGGACGGTAATGAATGTACTGGCCGCCGGCAACGATCCGCTCGTAAATAACACCGTGCTACCCGCAAGCGTTCCTTCAATCGAGTAAATCAGACTTGGATCCCAATAGTTGTCCGTCAGATCCAGGCTGCTAAACGTAAATAACCCGCTGGTATTCTCCACAACCTCCAACCTGCTAAAGAGGGGAGTGCCGATGGGACCGCCCAAAATATTCGGCGCCGGATTGCCGAAAATATGTCCCTGCAGCCAGGAACCCGCGTTAGTTGTCATCGAAAAATTACCTTCGTCGTGCCCTGTGTACGGACCCAGGTTGGCGCCACCTAGTGACGAGAATGTGACGGTTGCGTTTGCCGGGCCGCACACAAACCCGCAGAGAACCAATGCCAAACCGGATCTGAAAGTTGTTGTAATCAATGGACCTTTCACTGAGTTCGCTCCGGTTTCTAACGGAAATATCACGGAACAGATGCGACCGGCAGGATCGACGCCGGATTCTCTTCGGATCGCCGGCGTGTCGGGAGAGGAGCATGCGAAAATCGCATTGTTTTCCCGTTCGTCTTTCCAGCGGAACCCGATATTGCAGATCGATCACTGGTCACAACAAAAAACAAAATGTATCGATTTCCACGACTGCCATCCCCCACGACAAATCACTCGTCGCAAACAGGACCAGTTTACCCAGCAAAACACGAGCATCCTTACTGTTCAGGTTTCACTAATCCACACGTATCCTAATTCCCTGGCATGTCATGTTCAACACTTCGCGCGCAAAAAACTGAATTCCAGCGGTTCGATCGACTCGTTCGCTCTTGTGAAGTTCGACGGTTCTTGCCATGGGTTGTCGGAAACTGGTCACCGGACACACTCCATTTCACTCCCGGCCAGTCGTGCAGGCGCCGGAAGCTATCCGTGACATTGGCAAATGGGTTCAGCATGTTATTCACCTCTTCGGTCACTTTGTTCCTGCTTCAATTGCTTACGGCCATGAATCGATTCCCGTGCGCGATTTCGGTTCTCGCATCCGGTCGTGCTAACGGACGGCCCAGGGGCTGTGACGCGTCCTCTGCGTGAGGGTGACTGCCCAAAAGCCTCGTCGTTGAAACCTGGAGATCCCGTCGTGACACGTTGCCACTTTGAATCGTGCTTAGCGGGTGGGTCTCTTTCGTCCTCGAGCGTGGTTCGGTCGGCGCGACTGGCCCTGATACTCGCCTTGTTCGCTTTCGCCTTCTACTTGCATTTTGACGACGTGACAGGGCAGGTGGTTGGCGGCGACGAAGTACATAGCCTGCGAGTCGCAGCCGAGAAGTCCCTCGCCCGTATTCTCACGTTCCACCAGAAGGACGATCACTCGACGCTACTGACGGTGTATGCCAAGTCCCTGATGCAGACCGTCGGGTTGACGGAATTTCGATTTCGCATTCCGATCATGCTGTGCGATTTAGTGTTACTGGCGGCCCCCCTGCTTTTCGTCAGAAGGATCGGCTGGACCACGGCACTGATTGCCATGGCCCTCACCGCAACGAGCCCGCTGGTGGTCTACTATTCCATTGTCGCGCGACCTTATACCCCCGCGGCTCTGTTTGTTCTTCTAAGTGTCCATAGTTGGGACCGTTGGCTGGAGACTCGCTCCAATCGAGCCCTGAGCCGCTTTGTCATCACCAGTTCCCTGGCGATCATCCTGCACCTGTATTGCTTGTTTCCTGTGGCGCTGCTGATGGGACTGACACTCGTTCGGGTCCTACGGGCGCAACTCCCCCGGCGAGAGTTCTGGAAGGCGGGCCTCTGGATTTCGCTGATCGTGATCACCTTCATGGGCCCCGGTCTCCCGCTTTTGTTAGAGCACCGACTGAACAAGGTCGGAGCAGGCTCTCCAGTGTTTCGTACTTTGCAAGTCAGTTACATGGTGCTGTGTGGGCACCTTCCCTGGCTGGCCCTGGGTTTCCCGTTCTTGCTGGCAGCAGGGTTGCGGGGCCTGCAGCGGCGAGGTTCCTCTTTCGGTCTTCTGCTCATCGCCTTGCTGATCTTTCAACTGGCGGTGCTTTTCGCTACTCGTCCGCTGGGCACCGTGTCTGTCTGGGCCAGATACTACTACCTCGTATGGCCTCTCGCTCTGATCGTCGCCGCAGCCGGAGTGGAATGGATCGGCGGAGTACTGTGTGGGTGGTTTCGGCGTGTTGGCGGCCCCGGAAATTCCGGGAAAGGTCCGGTGCTGGTCGCCTTGACGCTCGGTGTGGGGATTGCTATCGCCGTGGATCGGCTCAGCCCCATGCTTCTGTTCCGTCTTGGTCCAACCAGCTTCAGGACGGGCAAACAAATGACGCAAAGAAGCCCGAGGCGGATCGAGTGTCCGGAATCGAAAGTCTTCCGAACGGTGCGTGAAAGCAGGGACCAGTATCCCACTGTCGTCATCTACCCCGCGCTTCCGGAAACTGAGTGGAAGATCCTGCTGGCAGAAGGACTGCACGGGATGCATGTCAAGTTTGCCTCGACACGAGTCGTCCGGTGGCAGAGTCGGGGGATTCATCTGATCAACGAGTTGGGAATCCTCGACAAAAAATCGCTGCTGCGAAGCGGAGCAGGCTACCTCATCGTGACCAGGTGCGACAACGACCAGGGCTTCCGCGAGCAACTGACCGGACACTACGGGCCCGTGGTCTGCTCCGACCAGAAACGGGATCTCTACGACCTGGCGCACGGGCTGCCGTGAGCACGCCCGACTGGAACCTCAGGCAGATCGACGGAAACGAAACCACGACCTGTGACGCACGCCAACAGCCCTGACAACGCGAACAGGGCCAAGAGTGAGCTCGACGGTTCGGGAATGAGTTCCAAACGGACATTGTCGAAGAAGACGTCCGGGGTTCCCTCCGTTTTAAAGCTCAGGTAGTTCACGTCCCCGGCCGGAATCGTGAAACTGGCCGAGTAGATTTCCCAGTCGGCGCTGTCCCAAATCAAGTTATTGGCCGGGCCAAGCTCCACCATGTCAAACGACCCGTTGGCTTTGACAGAACCGCTGGTTTGGTAATCGTTGGTGGTCTGAGGACCCATCATCCACTTTTCGCGGAGATAGGAAGCTTCGTCGTCCGAGCTATACAGGTTGAAACCGACCCAACCTCCCATTGTTGTAGCGAGAGGTCCCTTGTGAGCAAGTTGAAGACGATAGGTCGATCCCCCAGTGACGGCAATTCGATCCGTAAAAGCGCTTCCCCCGATGACCATCGCGGTAAAGGTGCCGCTTCCCGAGCCGGCATAAGAATCATCTCCCGTGATCAACAGGTTGGCTCCGGGAAAGCCGTGCAGGTTGGGCGAAGGAAAATTCCACTGGCCTAACCCCGCTTCGAAGTCCTCAAAAAAGACTTCTGTCGGCTCAGACACGATCGTTTCCGCCACAGACGCGCGGACGTTGGCCAAAAAAAAGGAGGCCACCATCACACTTGCAAAAAAGTACTTTGTCTTCATGATTGGCTGATCTCTTTTCTTGTTTCTCTGCCCAGGAGAATTGGCAGTCGTCGCAAAAACAGCCGGGCCCCGCTCCTGCTCTTCCACACCAGTACCCAAACACCAGTGCCCAAACACCGCTCCGATCAGTATGCATTATAGTAATTGCCTGGGAATTTTTCAAATTACATCGCCGGCCGGTCAAAGTGACACCGGCGGGGCTACTTCTACAGCCTCCTGACGTCTCCTGCAGACGTCTCTCAACACACCCCGGCGTTGTCAAAACAGAATGTGGACTGGATGGTCGCAGCCCGCACCAGGCGCCCGCTTTTCTTGTCCCCGCCGGGGCGCAAACAGCTTGAGCCGCACTCTCCGGATTTCTGTTTCCCGGCCGGAGGTTGCCTGTTAGAATAAGTCGCAGCCAGAACCAAGGCCGAGTTTCATTTTCCGGCGAAAGCGTGCAGATGATCAGTGGTAACAGGTGTCCCGGACCAGTGAATCGTCGCGAGTTCATGCAGATCGGTGCGCTGACCCTGGGAGGTCTCTGTCTTCCGGAAGTGCTCGCTGCCCGTGAATTGTCTGGTACGTCCCGTGCGGACACGGCAGTCATCCTGTTGTATTTAAACGGTGGTGCTTCTCAGCTGGAGACGTATGACCTGAAACCAGATGCCCCGAGCGACTATCGCAGCGTCTTCCAGCCAATCTCGACGGACGTGCCGGGCATGGACCTGTGTGAGTTGTTTCCTCTGCAAGCGCGATTGGGGAAGAAAATTGCCCTCGTGCGATCCCTGCACCACACCATGACCAGCCACAGTGACGGCGGGATTCAGGTGCTAACGGGAAAAACGCCGCCCCGCCCTGACCCGACTTCCAATTCCCTCAGCGAACACCCCGATTTCGGACACGTGGCCAGTCGCCTCCGAAGGATTCGTCCGGAATGTCCCATGCCGCCCTACGTAGCCATGCCACAAAAGCTCTACATGACACACCCGGCTTATCTGGGCGTGCAGCACGGCGCCTTTGAAGTGGGTGACCCGTCTGCCAAAAATTTTTCGGTGCCCCGGTTAAAGCTTGCGACAGGATCCAACGGACAGGGCTTGAATGACCGACGAGGGTTGCTTTCACAATTAGACCAGCTCCGCAGCGGACTCGACCAGGGTGACAGCCTGCAGGGGATGGACCACTTTCGTGAGGTGGCCTTCCAGATGCTGACCAATCCGGAAACAGCGCGCGCCTTTGATCTGGGGCAGGAGCCAGAAACGTTACGTGATCGTTACGGCCGGCATACGTGGGGGCAAAGTTGCCTGCTGGCCAGGCGATTGGCGGAAGCGGGGACCAGTGTCATCAGTCTCTCCATCAATACGCCGAAGGATGGTCAGGAGTTCACCAATTGGGACGATCACATTCTTAATGCGGGCCGACCCGGCCATTTTGCCAAGTACATGCGGGTCCGGCTGCCCTACCTGGACCAGGCCCTCTCGGCGCTCATCGAAGACATTTATCAGAAAAGCCTGGACCAGCGGATCATGGTGGTGGTCATGGGCGAGTTCGGTCGCACGCCACGTCTTTCGACCGGGCCGCGTGGCGTGGGCCGCAACCATTGGCCCCAGGCGGCCAGTGTGTTGTTTTCCGGCGGGGGATTGCGCACCGGACAGGTCGTGGGTGCGACCAACTCCAAGGCCGAATATCCAATCCAACAGCCATATTCTCCCGAGGATGTGTTGGCCACCATCTACCGGCACCTGGGGATTTCCCTGCACCAATCCTTTACCGACCTGAGCGGTCGGCCGGTCCCGATCGTCAGCGAGGGGCAACCGATTAAGGAATTGATCTCTTAGCGGCGCCCTTTTTTTCCGTTGGTCGGTCAACGGGTTTCGAGCGAAGTCGCGTGGGCTAAGCCGTGTCGACGCCCCGGAGATGGGAGGATTTTTTCACTGCATCTCTTCGGCTTCCCGCCGAATGGGAATCCACCGGTCAAACACCACAAGCCCCAGACTACCGGCCAGTCCCAGCACGGCAGCGGCCACAAAAGGACTGGATGCATGGAAACCGGAGGCGGCCGGATTCCAGAGATCGTCCGCCACCCAGGCATAAATCGCGCTTCCCAGTCCGGAAAAAGTGATCGAACAGCCAATCGCAGTTGCCCGCAGATCGCTCGGCATGTGTTCTGACAGGTAGCCGGCATGGGACCAGCGCATGAACTGGCGCACAAATTCGAACATCGCCACACAGCCAAAGATCTGCCAGACCGTGCAACTTTCGCCGATGCCCCAGGCGGTCAACGAAAAGACGCTCAACATGATCACGGCCACGATCCCGGGGGCGCGACGACCGGCCAGTAAACCGACGGCCAGTCCACCGGGAATCCACATCAGTGTCTTCAGCAGTTGCAGCCAGATCCAACCGTGGTCCGCGGCTCCCGATTTCAAGCCTAATTCCTCGGCCCGGTAGGGCAAAAATTGATTCGACGCTTGAAACACCGGGCCACCGAGAACACACATCGACAACACCAGCGCCCAGAAAGTCGGAGTGCGGATCAGTTGACGCACATCTTGCCAGGTCCGGTTCCAATCACGCGCGTTGTGCTGATCGAAACTTCCCGCCCGTTGGCCCCATCGTCCGATCAACAAACCGCAGATCAGCGTGCTACCGGCCAGCAGCCAGAAGATCAGCTGGAAGTCGGCGGCGCCCGGGGTGGTCTGCATCGGTTCAAACGAAAACAACCGGGACCAGAAAGCGGACCAACTTGTACCGGCCGCCAGGCCGCTCAACTCATCCCGATGGATCAGCACCCGGCCGACCAGCGGACCGAGGACACTGCCTACGCCAACTGACGCCATCATCAGGCCATTGGAGAGTCCCTTTTTCCCCGGCGACACCATTTGGATCAGCGACACACCGGCAATCCACATCAGCGCCCCGGTAAACCCCTGCCAGAGTGCAATCCACTTGATCAGGTGGGGTTCCGGAGAGACGGCCAACAGGAGCGGCACCGCGACCTTTCCCAGCAATGCCCCGCTCCAGATCATGCGTTCGCCATACCGTCGCGACAACAACCCCGCCAGCAGCGGTCCGATAATCCAGGGGGTCACCTGGTACTTGGCCAGGGTAGACCAGATGTCCGCAGGATACGAGCCGCCGACCGCCTCCTGCGCCTCGCTGAGCGCCCCGAAATAAAGCGGCAGCGCGTACTCCAGGATCGAAGCATAAAAAAAACTGATCACGGCTACCGGCACGACCACGGGCAGACGAGCGGTACCGGCCAATGGATCGATTGAATGTTCAGACGTCATGGCCCGATCCAGATCCCGGGGATTGTCATTACGAAACGATTTTCGGATGGTGGAGGCTCAGGCCGATGACTCCGACGTTGTCGAATCGATGCAGGCAGAGGTTGTCCAGCGATGCGGCGAACAGGATATCCCGCCGGGGGCCGGCAAACGCGACGTCGGTCGGACCCCGCAGAGCCTCGCCTTCCCAATCCTCGCAGAACAGTTCGAGCTGCCCGGTCTGCGGATCAAACACATAGATGGCGTCAGGACGATGGCAGGCGATCCACAAGCGGCCTGCAACATCAAAGGCAATTCCGTCAGGAATGGCCCGCGGCATGTGTACCACCCGCTCCAGGGGGCCGGCCGAACCATCGGCGTTGATCGCGATCCTGGAGATCGCGTGTCCAAACGTCTCCACAAAATACAGATTGGTCTGGTCAGCATCCAAAGCAATCGCGTTGGGAGTATCGACCGGCTCGGAATACCACAAGTCGGCCTCTCCGCCACCGGGCGCGATCCGGTAGATCCGGCCGTCCACTTTCCGTTCCCACGTGCCACTATCGGACAGGTACATCCGGCCCTCGTTGTCAAACGCCGGATAGTTGGGACAGAGGAACTTCTCGCCACCGGGCCCGGTGGCATAGGTCGTCACCTGACCATCCATGGTGATCCGTAACACATCACCCCCGCCCGCGTGCGCGGCGTACAGGTTGCCGTCGGCGTCGACCACCGATCCCAGGCAGCGCTCGGCCGTCGTTGCAAACTGCCGGGCCGTGTTGTCCGCCACGTCGACGCGGTAGACCTGGCAACCGGTCCCCGTGGTGAAAAAGTTTCCATCCGGCCCCAACCCGATCGACTCCGGGTGATCGACGCCACGGATGTGACTGATTTTATGTTTGTCAAACGGCTGAATCGTCATGGCTATTTTCCGGTTCGGTGTCTGGAACGCGAAGGCCTGACCGGTCCGCTGTTGGCTTCTAGGTCTCGTCCATGAGTGGAAATTTAACCTGCCGACCACCTTCTTCGGCAGAGCGATACGCCCCCTCCATCATTTCCACGCAGCGCAATCCCTCCACCCAACTGAGGCATGGCTCACGATCCTCCCCGACCCAGCGGACAAAATCGCCGATTTCACGCCGGTAGGCAGGTGGAAAATCATCCTCGACAGAAAACTGCTCATGGTGCGACTCCTGTTCGTCCAGACGCTGCCAGTGCAGGTGGATCACGTCCATCTCGGGCACCAGTTTCATCCCCCCGTGCCGGCATTGCACCATGGGGCCCTGGGCCTCGCGAAACTTCTGCAGGGGGTACATGAAGCTGGTGTTGAGCGTGGCCAGCGCGCCGCTTTGAAAACGGTACATGGCGTGCACCAGGTCGGGGAACTGGTAGCCCGCTTCCACTTGGGGCCCGTACATCGCGCATACAGATTCCACGTCTGCGCACATGGCACGGAACCAGTCGATCACGTGCACGCCTAACGGGGAAAAGGTCCCTCCGCTCAACTTCGGATCGGCCCACCAGGTTCCCGGATAATCATAGGGTCGCATGTCCGCGTACTGGGTGACCGTGATCGCCAGCGGTTCTCCCAGCAGCGCGTCGTCGGTCAACTCGATCATCCGTGACCAGGAGATGCGCAGGCGACGTTTGTGACCCACCATCAATTTGACGTTGTGCTGCCGGGCCGTCCGCACCATTTCCCAGCACTCCTCGAGGCTGGTAGCCATGACCTTCTCGCAAAACACGTGCAGACCGGCACGCGCCGCGGCGCAAGCGACCTGGCAATGGACGAAGTTGGCGGCGGTGATCGCGACGGCATCCAGTGACTGCTGATCGATCAGTTCCCGGAAATCAGTGTGGACGGACGCTTCCAGCCCCAGCGCCTTTGCCGTTGCCTCGGCCCGCTCCCGTAGGACGTCGCAGACAGCGACAATTTCTCCCACTTCCAGAAGATATTTTCCCAATTCCACGCCAAAATTGCCACAACCGATCAGTCCGAAACGCATTGAATTGGCCCTGTCGTCCGTCTCACCCGCTCTAAAACGCAAACCAAACCGCGGCACTTGTCCCCTGACGCGACCCGCTGAAACCCAATCCTTTGGTTCAGAAAAACTTCGCCGGTACTATAGAACACCTCGATTAAGGGTACAACCGCCCGCTCCGACGGTGGCACCATTCGCCGCGCAGCAACAACTGAACACAGGGAGGTTCGGTCGTGCCCGGGGCATGGTAAAAAGGTACTTCTTCCCGGAAGGGTGCCACGCTCGAACTGGCTGACCAGTCGTCCAGGACCGGGATCGCCAGAGAGCGGGTGTACAATCATGTACCCGGAGACGTCGGCCGTCCGGAACTACAATCCGCGGGCCAGGGCCTTACCATGCCGCACGCCACTGGACTAACCTACACGAACCGCCACACAATTTTTTTCGCCGGCAGTGTCGGTGTTCAGCACCGGACGGACAAGTCCCCAGAAGTGGAAAGCACAAGCCCACCTGAACTGGACAGCCCACCGCCGGTTGATTGTTTGACCGTCCACATCGTTTTGCGGGAAGAGAGGAAATCTTGAACAAGCAACTGGTTTGTATTGAACACATGAGACCCGCGCAGGTGGCCGCTTGCCGGCAACGGGCGGACGTGGCGTTTTTGCCGCTGGGCGCAATCGAGTGGCACGGCGTGCACAATCCACAAGGAGTGGACTCGATCAAGGCCCACCACATCTGTTGCGAGGCGGCGCGGCAACTGGGTGGCGGGGCGGTCTTTCCCGCCTTGGTCTGGGGCGTGCCGCGCGACAGTTTCTTCGTCAACAAGTCCAGTAGTTTCGGTGACCTGGCCGAGGCCGTGGCCCGGGAACTGGAAACACAACCCCAACGCGTCCGGGGATTCGCCCCGCACGGGGGCATGGACCTGCAGGAACAGTGGCTGTTCTACCAGCGCCTGCTGCGAATGAGCCTGGAACAGATCGCGGGTTACGGCTTCCGGTCAATCGATATCGTGTGTGGCCACAACCCCCTGATCCACTGGGCCCGACCCGTGGCGATGGCTTTTTCCCGCGCCGCACAGATGGCCGGGCAACCGGTCAACATGGACTGCGGCAGTGAATTTGAAGGCACCGACCTGAGGCCTGTCGACCACGGTGGCAAGTGGGAAACCAGCATCGTGATGGCGATCGAACCCGACACCGTGGACCTGGACGAGTTGCGGCAGAAGGAGGATTACCAGGGAGTCGGTTGCGGGGAGGACGCGCTGGAATCATCCGTCGAACAAGGCCGCCAGTGGATCGAGGCCTGCGCCCGCGGGATGGCACGCGATGCCCGGTGGCTGATCGACCACCACCCCGACCTTCCGGAGCGGATGACCCGCTAAGGGCGTAACGGGTCGTCGGGCATCTTCCACCAGGCGCCGGTAAGTCTGGGACGGCGAAATTCCGGAAAATTGCCCGCGGCCGTCCGCCGCGACGGTAGGACCCGGGGCGATCGATCATCGCTGCAGTACGGCCTGTGGATGTCTGCACCGTGGAGCAACAGAAGGCCCGCTACGAATAAACACCAACCGGTTGGTTCGGGAACTGCTGCTGCATAGCCGATCGGATTGAAATGGGCGACCAGAGCGTTGTAGTCGGTCAGATCGACATCATGGTCTCCGTCAAAATTTGCTCCGGACCAGAGGTGCGGTCCCCGGCTTCCGATGGGATCGAAGAAACCGGCCAGCACGTTGTAATCGAACAGGTTAACGATCCTTTTAGCGGGAAACGTGCTGCCTAATCCGTAGGTGTCGCCCCGCAGGTAGGTTGAGGAGTAACCGTTTTCCGTTGCGGTTTGCGAAAGCCATTCTGTGATGTCCAAGTTGTCAATGATGTTGTCGTCAACCAGGTCAAACTTTTCCGTGGCCGCTGTGGTGGCGACTCCATGGACCAGGTCATAGCCGTTTCGGGAGTACATCAGGTTGATATCATTACTGTTGCATTGGTCGTCAAAGTTAAAGTCGCACGACCCGGGAACGATGCCCACAGTGTATGTCAAGTCATCGAAGTAGACGGTCTGGCCGTTTCCATCAATGTGCGTGGTGATGATGCCAAAACGATCAAATTGCGCGCCGATTTGCCGGTGCCCCGGGTCCAGGTGAAGGCTGACCGTTTGCCCGTCCAGCGCGACGGTGACCTCCCCTAAACCGTTGTTGGCAGTAGGATCGTAAGCAACCGACCAGTCGTGTGACTCGCCGTTCGGGTAGATCGAGGGCGGAGCGGGGGAACCGTAGCCACCGCTGGGCCTCACTCCCTCCTGGTTGACACCGTAGCTGGGATAGAAATAGAAACCCTGGGAACTGGGCCCTTCGATGGCGGCGCCGACAAAGTTTTCAGGAGTCGCGGATACCTGCGAATCGCTGTCCCGAATGCTGTCGGTCGAGTGGAAGAAACCGATAAGCGTCGTACTGTCAGAGACGCCACGCTGGAACGAGACCTTGCCCGAGGCCGCCAGCGGCTGATCGAGCGTCAACGTTTCGTCGAGTTCGTCGCCGTAGTACGCCATGCGGTCGCCATTGAATTGAATCCGTGAATCACCCCGGAAAGTTGAGCCGCCCATCTCTCCTCCATTCTGCCCCCCGGCATGGTTCGTGGGACTGAATCCGAAATCGAAGCGCGGTCGCTTGTTGGTACTGACGTACGTGTTTTGATTATTCAGACCGTCCCAGTTTGGATTGGTATCGAAGTTTTCCGATACGCCGTTGATGGTCAGATTATCCAGCCATAAAAGGCCGGGGGTGTCGACGCTTTTCATCACGTTGAGCAGACCGAAGCGGTTGAAGGTCGCCCCGTCAGATTTGTGACCGGGCTCGAGGTTGGTGACCACCGTTTCTCCACCGATGGTCGCGGTGACGCTCCCCCCTCCATAGTTGCCGCCGGGGTTGTAAGTAAGGGACCAGTTGTGCACATCTCCCGGGCCACTGGCAAACTCGTACTCACCGCCACCAACTTGGGTAAAGGCGTTTCCGCCTGCCCGCCAGAGACTGGTGGCATAATCGCCGTAAGCAAAAAAGAAGGTGTCATTGCGGCCGAGGAGGCGGATTGAGAGAGTGTTAGGTGTCCGCCACTCGTTGATGGTGTCAGCATTAAAGAAGCCCAGCAACGCATGGTCGTACTTCTGCAGGTTAAGCGTTCCGGAAGCGGTGAGAGTGTCGTCGAGCGTTCCGACGGGGATGACTTTGGCGTAATACGCCGGCTCGCCAGCAGGAGTAATCAAGCCACCAATCTCGCCGGCTGCCCCGCCAGCATGACTGCCTGTGGAACTGTAGCCGAAGTCCTGCGTGATCTGTACCGCAGGCGGAGTTTGTGATCGGTTATTGTGCCCATCCCAACCCGGATCGCTGGAGAACCGTTCGGTTTTCATTGCCATCGTCTGGCCAAGACACGGCTCGTCGGTAAGCGTGCTCAGCGGCAGTTGCACAACGGTGAGACACAACAAGAACAGGCTCCTTGAATACCTCACCTTAGCGCCTCGTTGGGGAAACATCGGTTGGTTCATTCGGAGACAACTACAAAATCCCGAACTGGTCAGCATGGCACGTTTGTCCGCTGGTTCATTAAAGTTCAATGGATCTCGTATCCCGTGGTCCTAGAACCCTCATGGTAATATAATTTGTCACTGCGATGTTTGAATTTCTTCTCTTGGTCGAACCCGGCGTGTAACGAAAAATCACGGAGGCCGGAGCACTGGACGTAAGCCGCAGGCGTGGCCCTGCGGCCCCTGCCGACCGTTCCAGCCACCCGACCAGCAGCAACGACGCGACCGCCAGCAGACTGCAAGACTGGTTGATCCTCATCTTGACCTTGCCTGCTCCCTCAAGGGCGTTGCATCGATCCTCCGGCCACTTGATGTGACCGACAACCACGTGATCGACGGGCACCTGCCCGAGGGTTCATTTGTTGGACAAAACCGAGGTTTCCACTACCCTGATAGACAGACCCGTTTGTTGCATAAAACCGACGGCTCCACTAGTATATATATATATATATCTACCAGACTTTTTGTCGGCTTTTAAGCTCAGGAGCAGAAAATTCCATGCGGCACTTATTTCTACTCTCTCTTCTTCTGTTGTGTGTGACTCCGGTCCTGGCTTCGGTGGTTACCACCGGTGATGTCACCCCCGGCGGGGCCGCCATACAAGCCGATCCCTGGAACCCTGGCAGTAACCTGTTTGTTGGCGGGGCGGCTGACGGCACACTGACCATCGAGGCGGGGGGAGAGGTGTCTGGTAACTCCGGTTTCCTTGGCAAGCTGCCGGGCTCGATAGGAACAGCAACGGTCAGCGGCAACGGTTCCCAGTGGACCAACTCCACCAATATGACGGTCGGCAACAAGGGGCACGGTGTACTGAACGTCACCGGTGGCGGGCGCGTTTCCAGCACCACCGGTTTCGTCGCCAAGATTGCCGGCTCCAGCGGGACGGCGACCGTCGACGGCGGAGCTTCACGGTGGATCAACACGGGTGACTTGTCGGTCGGTTATTTTGGCAACGGTGTACTGAACGTCACAGGAAGTGGCGGGGTTTCCAGCGACAATGGTTTCATTGGCAAGCTTTCGGGATCCAGCGGAACCGCGACGCTCAACGGGGCCGGTTCGTTTTGGGTGAACTCGAACGAATTGAAGGTGGGAGAATACGGCTCCGGATTACTGAGCATCCAGAACGGAAGCTCGGTTACCAATATAGATGGTTTTCTGGGTTACAACTCCACAGGCAATGCCGTGGCCACGGTGACGGGCGATGGTTCCCACTGGAATAACTCGGGATTCGTGTCAGTGGGTCATGATGGCAGTGGTACCCTGACGGTGACTGATGGTGGCCTGGTTTCCAGTACCACCGGTTACCTTGGTAACTTGCCCGGCTCCTCGGGATGGGCGGAGGTCAGCGGCAACGGTTCCGAGTGGAAGAACAGCTTTGCCCTGGCCGTAGGCGCCGATGGCTCGGGAACACTGCATGTGACGAACGGAGGCCTGGTTTCCACCGATGACTACGGTGGTATTGGCTACGGGATCGGCTCTACTGGCGAGGCCCTGGTGACGGGCAACGGGTCACGGTGGAATCAGACGGAATGGTTGTCGGTGGGGAATGGTGGCAACGGCTTGCTCACTGTGGCCGATGGTGGCGTGGTTTCCGACCGGTATGGCTTCGTCGGTAACAGTCCGGGCGGTCAGGGGACGGCGACGGTCACTGGCAGTGGTTCCCACTGGAACCACTCGACCTGGTTCGCCGTGGGCAGGAAGGGCAACGGCACGCTGAACGTGACCGACGGCGGCCTGGTCTCCAATGTCGACGGCTCGATCGGTTACGAAGCGGGCGGCATTGGCCAGGCACTGGTCACAGGAGCTGGTTCCCACTGGAACAACTCGGGTTGGTTGGCGGTGGGTAACGCCGCCACGGGCACGCTCAACGTGACCGACGGCGGCCTGATTTCCAGCAACAATGCCCAAGTGGGCAAGCTTTCCGGCTCCGCCGGGACCGCGACGGTCAGCGGTGCCGGTTCCAGGTGGCAGAACACGGGCGGTTTCGATGTGGGTGCGTTGGGCTCCGGGACTGTTCACGTCCAAGCCGGGGGCCTGGTTTCCAGTTCCGCGTCGGCTTTCATCGGTCAAGCCGTCGGATCCAGCGGCCAGGTTACCGTGACGGGTGCCGGCTCCCAGTGGACGAACTCGGCACTCCTGGCGGTGGGGAACCAGGGAAGTGGTAGCTTGACCGTGTCCGACCAAGGCGAGGTTTCGGTCAGCAACGCGGGCTCTCTGTGGAATAGCTCGGGCAATTTGATTGCGGGTCTCGATGACTCCGGGACCCTGAATATCCAGAGCGGAGGCGTGGTTGCCAATACGGATGGTTTTCTGGGTTACAACTCCACGGGCAGTGCTGTGGCCACGGTGACGGGCGATGGTTCCCACTGGAATAACTCGGGATTCGTGTCGGTGGGTCATGGTGGCAGTAGTACCCTGACGGTGACTGATGGTGGCCTGGTTTCCAGTACCACCGGTTACCTTGGTAACTTGCCTGGCTCCTCGGGATGGGCGGAGGTCAGCGGC
>Ga0310123_10002426_pt1 | contig 14895 bp, 13 predicted proteins | sample CB6_AW_1057_MG_FD_203505 | JGI IMG/M metagenome (GOLD analysis project Ga0310123, IMG submission 203505) | Marine microbial communities from Western Arctic Ocean, Canada - CB6_AW_1057 | ecosystem: Environmental > Aquatic > Marine > Oceanic | place: Canada: Western Arctic Ocean | collected... | reverse complement strand
CCGTATGCGATCTTCCGCTGGTACATGGGAAGCAGGTGGAGGTTCTGATAGCCGGCCATCAATCCGGGGACGCCCTCGGCCTTCAGCGCCTCCACGATATCCGTCCGGCAGACCCCGAGCCCGGCCACGTCCAGGATCAACGGATACACGTAGTAGACGTGCGTGCAGGCGTCACGGACTACCGGAGTGGTCAGCCCCTCTAGACCCGAAAGCCCTCGCGATAGGCGAGCAGCAGCCCGCTGCCGAGAAGCCACGCGCGCCTCGAGCTTGGACAGCTGCTCGATCCCGATCGCGCCCTCCAGCTCGCCGAGCCGGAAATTGTAGCCTAGCAGGTTGTGCAGCTCTCGCTGGCCCTTCGGGCCGATCACAGCCTCGGCGTGATTGCGGATCAGCATGACACGATCGGCGATGTCGTCGTCGTCGGTGACGACGATGCCGCCTTCCCCCGTGTGGATGTGCTTGTGGTAATTGAGGCTGTAGCCGCCAACATCGCCCAGCGTGCCGGCGAATCGGGAGCCCACCCGGGCGCCCGGCGCCTGCGCAGCGTCGCAGATCAGCTTAAGGCTGTGGTCATCCGCGAGGGCCTGGAGCGCATCCATGTCCGCCGACTGGCCGAAGATGTCGACGGAAAGGATCGCTCGTGTGTACGGCGACAAGTTGGACCTCACGGAATCGGGATCGAGGCAGAACGTTTCCGGCTCGATGTCGGCGAACACAGGAATGGCGTTCCAGTGCAGGATCGCGGTCGCGCTCGCGCTCATCGTCCAGGGGGGCACGATGACCTCGTCTCCCGGCTCGATCCCCACAGCGCCGACCGAGGCGATGAGCCCCGACGTCCAGGAGTTCACCGTGATGGCATGCCGCACACCGAACCACTCGCGCGCCGCGTGCTCGAGGTCCCGAACCCTGGGTCCCCCCTCGAAGTCCTCGTGCCAGGTACCGACGAACGCCGAAAGGATGCCGCTCTCCATGACGTCCCGCACCGCCGCCATCTCCTCATCGCCGATCGTCCGGTAGTGCACGAAGGGTCGCTGGATCGTCTTCGACCCTCCGAACCTGGCCAGGATCTCGCGAGCGGCCTTCATCGACGGGGCTCCATCGGAGCTGCTAGCTCCAGATCCCGGAGCAGCGCGTACACACAATCGGCGACCGATCGGGCCGCGCCAGAGGTCCGAGACTCGTCCCGCGCGGCTCCGGAGCGGGACTCCGGTCGGGCGAGGGCGCGCCGAAGGGCAGGTGCGACCTCGCCCCACGTCGAGACCCTGTCCACTTCGGCGTAGGCTTCCCAGGGTACCCGGTCCCCAGCGCCGAGGCCGGGCTGGACACTCAATACGCGTCGGCCGAGCAGCGCAGCTTCCAGCAGCAGCACGCTGTTCATGCCAACTACCAGGTCCCCGGCCATCACCGAAGCATGGGCATCCTCGGATCCATCGATCAGCATCCGTGGAGGTCCGTGATGGCCGGGTGCCGCGAACCCGGTCTCTCGCGGATGAGGCCTCACGAGCAACGTCACTCCCAAACCCTCATCTCGGGCGATCGAGGCGAGCGCATCCACGATGGCGGCGAGCACTCCCCTCTCTTCGAATCCGAGATGCTCCGGGTTCCCTTCGCACTGCCGATAGAGGTCGGCGATCGGCTGGGAGACGAACACGACCAACCGTTCCGCCGGACCGATGCCCAGCTCGGTTCGGAGAGCTCGCCCCCGCGCCGCGAGCTCGGGACGGCGGGACGCCAAGCCCTCCAGGCCGGGGTGTCCCGTGACCACGACGGCGGAGGCCGGAATCCCGATCCCGATGACGTCCTGTCGGGCCTGATCATCCATCACGGCCAATTGGTCCGGTAGCACCAACGAGCCATCGGATTCGACGAAGCGAGCCCGGTAGTTCGACCAGAAGTCGAGCACGGACAGGGACGGGAGACACCCCCGGCGCGCCGCGGCCAGGAAGCGCCGCTCGTGGTCCTGTCCATTGGCGGAAGTCGCCGCCAGCAGGAGGCTAGCGTGCCGCAGAACCTCATCGATCCAGGCGTCGTCGATTCCGACAGGGAGGGTCCGGAATGGCACCGAGCGTCGTTGCAGCACGGTGCCCCCCTGCGCGTACGTGTAGTTCTCTAGGAGCACCCGACCCTCGCTGGCGAGGAGCTCGAGGACGGGAGCCAGCGCCGAGGCGCCCCCGGGGTCCCCGCACACGCTCACCACCGAGGGCAGCGTCACGGCTTCGCTCCTACGAGCGGAGCCACCATCACCGTACTACCTTCGCGAGCGGATTGGAGGGCCGCCTCCGCCACGCGCAATGCCGCCACGCCATTGTCGCCCGAACAGACGGGCTCTCGGCCCCTCTCGATCGCAATGGTCAGGTCATCGACCGCGTTCACGAGCACATCGGCGAGCCCGCCCGACATCGGCTCCGCGGCACGGAGCGCGCGATACCCGCTGTAGTGGGGGCTCCCCCCCACGACGAAGCGCTCGATCCGGTGACCGGAGTCGCTCAGCCTAATTCGACCTTCGGTTCCGATCAGATCCATTTCGAAGATCGAAAATGCATCGGCCTGGCAGCCTCGCAGCGTGGCTCGGAGCCCGCCCACCAGGGCGAGGTCGACGTCGAGGGTCGGATCCTCGGTGGCAGCTTCGTCCCTCCCCGACGCTCTCACCTCCTCCACCTCTCCGACAAGCCACCGGACGAGGTCGAACCAGTGCGTCCCGTTGTGCAGGACACCTCGCACGTAGAGCCCGGTGATCGCCTGAAGCGTGCCCAGCGCACCCGCATCAAGCAACTCCTTGACCTCGCGGTGAGAAGCCGCATACCGCCGACTGTAGTTGACCGCGAGACGTACGTCTCGATCTCGTGCCTTCGCCAGCAGCGTCATGGCCTCGCTCGTCCGCAACGCGAGTGGCTTCTCGACCAACACGCCGCGGATGTGGGGGGACTCGAGGATCTCTTCCAAGACGGCTCCGTGCGTCTCGTTCGGCGTGCAGACGCTCACGACCTCCGGACGCACCTCCTCGAGCATCGCGCCAACCCGCGTGTGTCCGCGCTTCAGACCCCAGCGCTCGGCGCATCGAGCTGCACGAGCCGCGTCGGAGTCGCAGACGCCGACAAGGTCGGTCCGGCCCGAGGCCGCGTAGGCACCGGCATGGGAGTAGATCCCGGCGATGAGCGGATCGTCGGAGAACTCGCTACCGATCTTGCCGCAGCCCACGACCCCCGCGCGCATCCGGTAGCTCATCCTCTTTCTTGCGCCATGCGGAACTTGAGCTCCGCGAGGCACCAGTCGTCCTCGTCGTCGATATCCTGGACGCGCCACTCCGGCAACACCATTGCGGCCGTCGGTGATGCCATGAGGCTCCGCGTCTGCAGGAATTGGCTCACGCGCAGCCAGTAGAACTGACCGGCGTCGTGGAAGGCAGGCTCTAGGTCCTGAGACCGGGTCTCTAGATGCTCTGGCTGCATCATGGATAACCGTCCCTCCACGACACGGAGCGCCCGCTGGATCGGATACGAGAAGCGCGTGACCGGCAGCAATCCGGCCAGGCTCTCGTCAGCTTGCAGGCGGGCGGCGCCCTCCCGCAGGTCCACGGCGGTCACGAAGGGCGCGGTCGGATAGATGCAGCAGGCAAGCTCGAAGCTCCGGGCTCTTTGCGCGTACTCCTGGAGGACCTCCACCAGCACGTCCGCCGTCGTCGCGTGGTCGTCGGACGTCGCGGCCGAGCGGAGGAACGGCACCTCCGCGCCGTGGGCCCGTGCCAAGGCCGCGATGTCCGGGTCGTCGGTGGACACAATGACCTCGTCGAAGCATCCGGCCTGGAGAGCGGCCTCGATGGAGTAGGCCAGGATGGGACGGCCCAGGAAGTCGCGGATATTCTTGCGCGGAACGCGCTTACTCCCGCCGCGGGCGGGGATGATCGCGATGTTCACGTCAGGCGTCCGTCTGCGCGTACTCGCACGCCACCTTTTGGATGGCGTCCACCACGTCCTGCACGTCGCCGTCCGTCATTCCTGGCCAGATCGGCAGCGAAATCAACTCCTCGTATGCGGCCTCCGCGACCGGCCAACCGCCCTTTCGGAAGCCGAGGTGCCGATAATAGGGGTGCCACGGGACCGGGATGTAGTGCACGTTTACACCAATGTTCTCGGCGCGTAGGGCTCTGAACACCTCCTGACGTCCGACCTCCAGCGCCCCGGGCTTGAAGCGCAGGACGTACAGATGCCATGCCGGCTCGCGTTCCGGTCTGATCACGGGCGTCCGAACGCATGCGAGACCCTCGAAGGACTGGTCATACATTTTCGCGATCTCCCTGCGACGCTCTACCCACCGCCCGGCCTTCTCGAGCTGAGACGTTCCCAGTGCCGCCTGTATATCCGTCAATCGCAGGTTATGCCCCAGTTCCACCATCTCGTAGTACCAGGAACCCTCCTGCTCTCGCTGTCGGAAGTCCGCGGAGATTCCGTGGTTGCAGAAGAGCCGCGCGCGATCGGCGAGCTCCGCGTCGTCCGTGGTGATCATCCCCCCTTCACCGGACGTGATGTGCTTCACCGGATGAAAGCTGAAGGTGGTCAAGTTCGCGATCGACCCGACCGTCCGCCCACGATAGCGAGCTCCGAGCGCATGAGCCGCATCCTCGAGGAAGGCTATCCCGTGCTCCGTGGCGATCGTCCGTAAGTCGTCCAGATCCGCAGGCTGGCCGGCATAATCCACGGCTACGATCGCGCGGGTGCGATCGGTGATCGCCTCCGCCACCCGAGCCGGATCCAGGTTCAGGCTCTCCGGCTGCACATCCGCGAAGACGACATCGGCGCCGAGGTAGAGAATGCAGTTCGCCGTCGCCACGAAGGTCATCGGCGTCGTGATCACCTCGTCTCCGGGACCGATTCCAGCCGCAAAGGCCGCGGCGTGGAGCGCGGCCGTGCCGCTGCTCACGGCGACCGCGTGCTCCGCTCCAACGGCAGCCGCAAATGCCTGCTCGAAGCCGCCGACCGCCGGCCCGGTGGTGAGCCAGGCGGAGCGGAGCACCTCGAGCACACGCTGTACATCACTCTCGTCGACCGTCTGATGACCGTACGGGAGCAGCGTATCCCTTACCGGCCTCCCTCCGTCGACCGCAAGCCGGTCACTCACACGCGATCTTCCAGGAGGGCCTCGAATTCCTCGGCAGTGAGCCAATGGGAGTTGGTCTCGCTGCTGTAGACGAAGGTCTCACCGACAGGTTTCGCATCCGGCAGACCTCGATACTCTATCCAATCACTGGGCGGTGGGATTACGTACATATCTTCGAACTCCAGGGCTCCCCGCGACTCTTCGGCGCCCAGAAGAAGCTCGTGCATCTTCTCGCCAGCTCTTATGCCGATGATCTCCCGCTGGCAATCGGCGGCGAGCAGCTCGGCCAGGTCGCCGAGCCGCATACTCGGAATCTTGGGGACGAAGATCTCTCCCCCCTGCATCGCTTCGATGCATCGGATGACGAATTGGACGCCCTGCTCACGGGTGATCCAGAAGCGGGTCATCGCGGGATCCGTGATCGTGATCCGCCCGTTCCTACGCTGCTCCATGAACAGCGGGACCACACTGCCTCGGCTACCGATCACGTTACCGTAGCGCGAACATGCGAATCGACTCTTGTGATCTCCAGAGTAGGCATTGCCCTGTACGAAGAGCTTCTCGGCGACCAGCTTCGTGGCTCCGTAAAGGTTGACCGGATTCACGGCCTTGTCCGTCGACACCGCGAGCACTCTATCCACGCCCGCGTCGATCGCCGCGTCAATGACGTTCTTCGCCCCCATCACATTGGTCAGCACGGCCTCGAATGGGTTGTACTCGCAGGCAGGCACCTGCTTCAACGCAGCGGCATGCACTACGACGTCGACCCCGTCGAAGGCGCGGGCTAGCCGATCCCTGTCCCGCACGTCACCCAGGAAATACCGCATCGGTGAATCCCTTGGGTCGGGAAACTGCTGGCGCATCTCATGCTGCTTGAGCTCGTCACGACTGAAGACGATCAACTTCTTCGGCCGTTTCTTCTCGAGAAGCACTTCCACAAACCTGCGACCGAATGATCCTGTGCCGCCGGTGACAAGCACACTCTTAGTTGACCAATCCATCCCGTTCACCTGGTTAAGTTGAGTGGATTACCGATCCGGAAGGAAACCCGCGCCGTCCCGGGCGAGCTCGAACCACAGCAACTCGACAGCACCTCGGATTTGGCAGACACGGCGCCCGCCTACTCTCCCCGGCCTTCGCGCCCTCCGAACCGGGCCGTTTCCCGGCCGAGCACACCGACGGGGCTGCTCAAGAGCCACACAACATATCCCAGGTGAGGGGGGTGCCCCGGAGTATATCACGGGAAGCTCGGCTCTCGAGGAAGACGTCCAGGTGTTTAGGCGGAAGGCCATAGCCCGGACGAATGGACCGTAGATTCCGGGGCGTGAACGGCTCGCCCTTCACAATGTCCTCGACGACATAGAGCGAGCGCCTGAACACCCTGCTCCCCTCCTCCGCTGGAGGGCGTCGGAACGAAGGCTGCCCCACCATTGCCTCTGCCCGCCTGACTTCCTGGACGAGCTGTTGCAGCTCTTGCGGCTCCAACGAGAAGTGGCTGTCCACGCCGCCGTCCGCGCGGCTCAGCGTGAGGTGCTTCTCGATCATACAGGCGCCCAATGTGACGCCCACGAGCGCGGCGGTGGTACCCAAGCTGTGATCCGACAGACCGGTCAGGCAGCCGGAGACCTCCCGCAAGGCCGGAATCGAGCCGAGCCCCATCGCAGAGTCCGGAGCCGGATAGCTGCTGGTACACCAGAGGAGGATCAGCTCCTCCGCCCCGGCTTGCCGGAGCACGTCCACGGCATGGGTGATCTCCTCGAGCCCGGCCATGCCGGTGGATAGGATCACCGGCTTTCCCGTGGCAGCGACGCGCCGGAGAAGAGCGTCGTCCGGAAGCTCAAAGGACGCGATCTTGTACGCGGGAGCGCCCAGACCCTCAAGTAGCTCCACGGCTGTGTCGTCGAAAGGGGTCGAGAAGACCTCGACTCCCGCGCTCCGCCCAGCTTCGAACAGGGTTGCGTGCCACTCCCAGGGAGTATGCGCTTCCTGATAGAGGTCGTATAGCGTGCGGCCGCTCCATGGACCGGCGCCGGAAACGCGAAAGTCCGGACCTTCGGCATCGATGGTGAGCGTGTCGGCCGTGTAGGTCTGGAGCTTGACCGCATCCGCCCCCGCTTCGGCAGCCGCCTGGATCGTGCGGATGGCACGATCCAGGTCCCCGTTGTGGTTGCCGGAGAGTTCGGCCACGATGTAGGCCGAATGGCCGGGACCGAGCACGCGGTCACCAATGAGGACAGCAGGCCTCGCGCTCATCATCACTCGCTCGGCTCGAACAGTTCGATGCGAGCTTCGACCTCCTGACCGTCAACGATTACACGCAGTCCGCGGTGTGGCGGGAAGGTGCGCGCCCGGAGAACACTGAAGAAACGTCTCGCCTCGGGGAGCTCGTCAAGGGAAAACCTGTCGAGCTTCGCGAAGTCAGCCAGCCGATGGATCGATCCACCGTCCGGCTGCTGCACACCAGGCCAGGCCGCCAACATCCCGGGCCAGGCCCCCATGAGCATCTCCGTGGTGGCATCCTCGAGCCGCCGATGGAGCGTGCCCGCCGTGTCCCAGGCACGGACTACCACCTCCCTCTGAAGCAGCACGCTGCCGGCGTCCACCTCCGCGACCATACGATGCGCCGTGACGCCAGCGGGAGATCCCTCCACCAGCGGCCACACGTTGGTGTGCACGCCACGGTTCCACGGCAGCAGGGATGCGTGCAGGTTGACGGCCTTCCCGTCGAACGCTGCTAGGAACTCCCGAGAAAGAACGTGGCAGAAATACACGGACAGGATCCAACAGTCTGATGGAGGGGCGTCCACCAGACGGCGGGCCGTCCCCTCAGACCACTCGTCCGTGGGTACCTGCCGCTTCTCGGCCACATCGCGAAGCTCACAGCCGAGCCGCTGGCGGTCAGGCGCGTTCAGCACCAGGCGACGGGGTGGGTGCGGCGTCTCCTCCAGGAATCGGAGCGCCGCCCGTCCATTGGCGAAAAGGTAGTAGGGTGGTCCCATCAGCTCTTCAGCAGCCCTCGCATCACGTCCACCACGCGCGCCGGACCTTCGCAGTCCACAATGGTCGTGCCGAGATCCGCACGTCTCCTCGGTTCCTTCGTGTCGCTCGCGGCGACCACTATCTCGTCGAAGAGCGTTTCGAGCCAGCCCTCCTGCTGCACGGTCGCACCGCTGGAATAGCCCAGGTTGCGCCAACCGGTGAGAATCCGTTCCTGGTGTTCATTCGTGGCCAGAGGTACGAATGGGACTCCCATGGCCGCCATCTCATGACTCGTCGTGCTAGCCGAGCAGACGACCAACAGGGAACCGAGACAGCGATCGAGAAAGTCCGTCGGGTTCCGTACCAACTCGATCCCCGGATAGGGCTGGAAATCTCCTTTGGTGCTCGGCCCCACGATGCCGACGATGCTCGGGCGGGAGCTAGGACCGCCGGCGAACGCGGTGGTCAACTGCCGAAGAACAGTCCCGGTGTGTCCCCCGGGGTCGCTCCCGCCGAACGTCACGAGGACCTGCCTTCCGTCACCTCGCCACGCACCCCGCCGGGCACGCACGTCGTCTCTCATCAATGCGAAAGCCGGCCCCAGAAGCGCCTGCCGTGTGACAGCCCTCGCGTAGTCGCCTGCCACTGCTCCAACGTTGGGGTTGACGAGCAGGTCACACCGCGCGTCCGGCCGTACCCAGTCATCGACGATCACGACAGGACGGGTTCTCCCAAGCTTCTCGATGTCCGTCTCGGTAAACCCATAGTCGTCAATCACAAGGACGTCGTAGTCGCACCCACGGTGATCGAGACGCACCGCACGCTCGGACGCATCCAACAACGGCAGCACTTCCTCGATGCCTTGGGAGAGGATCAACTCCCCGCCGCCCGCGGCGCTGAGCAGCGCTCGGCCGCGGCTGACGTGCCCGAGGCCAACCCCTCCTCCAGCCCGGCATACGTACCCGACTCTGATGCATCTGGACATTCTTCTAAGGCTGGGCATCAGGCTGAAGGATCATCGGTCGGACCATGAACCCGTCGGCCATGGTGGAGATCTGACGAAGTGTTCCGGTTGTAGGGCCATCGCCGTGAGTATCTAGCGAAGGATCATGATCAAGGCTCGGCTCGGCCGAGCTGCCTCCCGACCACACTGAGAATGGCTCCCGCCGATTCCTCCGGCCCCTCCCCCTCACCCGTCTTCACCACGATCTCCGGCCTCACCGGCGCCTCGTAGGCATCCGACACGCCAGTGAACGAAGCCACCGCTCCTTCCTTCGCCTTCCTGTAGAGCCCCTTCGGGTCGCGCTCGGCGCAGACCTCGGGCGGGCAGTCCACGAACACCTCGACGAAGCTGCCCTCGGGGAAGAGGGCCCGCACGCGGTCGCGGTCCCGCCGGAAGGGCGACACGAACGTGCAGATCACGATCGCGCCCTGCTCGAAGAAGAGCTTCGCTACCTCGCTCACCCGCCGGATGTTCTCGGTCCGGTCGCGCTCGGAGAAGCCCAGGTCCCCGTTCAGCCCGTGGCGCACGTTGTCGCCGTCGAGGAGCATCGTCTGGACCCCCTCCTTGAACAGCCTCCGCTCGACGAGCTTGCCGATCGTGGTCTTGCCCGATCCCGGGAGCCCCGTCAGCCACACGACCACCGCCTTGTGTCCGGTCCGCGCCTCGCGCTCCGCGCGTGGGATGTTCCACCCCTGCCAGACGACGTCTGGCGAGACGGCCGTGAGCGCCTCCTCCCGGTCCACCTGCGGGATCAGCGCATCGAGCGTCTTCTCCTCCCCGCGGATCATCCCGGCGGCGACCGTCGCGTTGGTATGCGGGTCGATCAGGATGAAGCTCCCGGTCTGCCGGTTGTCCCGGTACGAGTCGAAGAAGAGCTGGCTCGCGGTCTCCAGACGGACGCGGCCGATCTCGTTCAGATGAAGCGTCTCAGCCGACTCCCGGTGGAGCGTGTTCACGTCGATGCGGTAGAGCACCTCGGTGACGACCGCCTTGGCCTCGCGGCTGGTGTGCCGGAGCAGGTACTGGCGCGAGGGATTGAGCGGCTCTTCGGCCATCCAGCACACGCTGGCGTCCAACCGCGTCCCCATCGACGGGAGGTTCTGCCGCCGGACGATCATGTCGCCGCGGCCCACGTCGATCTCGTGCTCTAGGATGAGGACGACTGAGTCCGAGGCGACCGCCTCCTGGAGCGGCCCGTCGAAGGTCTCGATGGACCTGATCCGCGACTCGCGCCCACCGCGGAGGACCACGACGTCCTCGCCCGGTGAGACGGTGCCGGACGCGATCCGCCCGGCGTAGCCGCGGAAGGTCCGGTCCGGCCGGATCACGTACTGCACGGGGAAGCGGAAGTCGAGCATGTTGCGCGTGCTGCCCACTGTCACGGTCTCGAGGTGGTGGAGTAGCGAGCCGCCCTCGTACCAAGCGGTGTGCTCGCTCGGGTGCACGACGTTGTCGCCGTGCAACGCCGAGATGGGAATCGCCTTCATGTTGAGCTCGAGCTTCTCGGCGAACTCCATGTAGTCGGCAACGAGCCGGTCGTAGACGTCGCGGCTCCACCCGACCAGGTCCATCTTGTTGACCGCGAGCACCACGTGCGGTAGCCGGAGCAGCGACGTGATGAATCCGTGCCGCTTGGACTGCGTGGTGATGCCGCGGCTCGCGTCGAGCAGCACGATCGCGAGCTCGGCCGTGGACGCGCCGGTCACCATGTTGCGCGTGTACTGCTCGTGGCCGGGCGTGTCGGCGATGATGAACTTGCGGCGGGGCGTCGCGAAGTACCGGTACGCGACGTCGATCGTGATCTTCTGTTCGCGCTCGGCCCGGAGCCCGTCGGTGAGGAGCGCGAGATTGATCCCAACCTCACCGCTGCTCCGGCTCGCCTGGTCGATCTGCTCAAGCTGGTCCTCGAAGATTGACTTCGTGTCGTAGAGGAGCCGTCCGATGAGCGTGCTCTTCCCATCGTCCACGCTGCCAGCGGTGGTGAACCGGAGCAGGTCCATGGTGGCGTAGGGGTTGCCGCCGTTGCCCCCGGTCATCAGAGATACCTCCGGAGGGGGGCTCCCGCTGCCGGTCGAACACGAGCTACAATGCCGTCTCCTGGGCGGCCTCCTGGCTCAGACTCAGGGAGAGGTCGATGCGCTTCCAGCTCCGCTACACCTATCAGGACTACCTCGCCATCCCCGAGGATACGTCTCGTCACTACGAGATCGTCGACGGGGAGAGCAGGCATGACTTCGACATCCGACTGGATGAGCTGTTCCGGTCGTAGTCCGCCCATCAGAAATATCCCTGCTTCTTCCGGTCCTCCATTGCGGCCTCGGAGCGCTTGTCGTCGCTCCGGCCGCCCCGCTCGGTGACGCGAGCTGCGGCGACCTCCGCGATGACCTCCTCGAGGGTCGACGCGGTCGAAACCACAGCGCCCGTGCAAGTGACGTCCCCGATCGTTCGGAAACGGACCAGCCGCTCGGCCGCGGGCTCGTGCGGGAGCGGCTCGAGGAACTCGGTCCGGGCGAGCAGCATCCCGAGCCGCTCGAACACCTGTCGCCGGTGCGCGAAGTAGAGCGAGGGGATCTCGATCTTCTCGCGCGCGATGTACTGCCAGACGTCCATCTCGGTCCAGTTCGAGAGCGGGAAGATGCGGAAGTGCTCGCCGGGCTTCTTGCGCCCGTTGTAGAGGCTCCACAGCTCGGGCCGCTGGTTCCGGGGGTCCCACTGCCCGAAGCGGTCGCGGTGGCTGAAGAAGCGCTCTTTGGCGCGCGCCTTCTCCTCGTCGCGCCGACCCCCGCCGAGCGCCGCGTCCACGCGCAGGTCGGCCAGGGCGTCTAGCAGGGTCACCGTCTGGAGCGCGTTCCGGCTCGCGCCTGGTCCCTCCTCCTCTTTCACCTTTCCCGCGTCGATCGAGTCCTGCACGTAGGCCAGGTGCAGCGTGGCCCCGCACTTCTCGACCAGGGCGTCCCGGAACTCGAGCGTCTCGGGGAAATTGTGACCGGTGTCGATGTGGAGCAGCGGAAAGGGGAAGCGCGCGGGCCAGAAGGCCTTTCGCGCCAGGTGGACCATCACGATCGAGTCCTTGCCCCCGCTGAACAGGAGGAAGGGCCGCTCGAACTGGCCGACCACCTCCCGCATCACGTGGATGGCCTCGGATTCGAGCAGGTCGAGGTTGGTCTTGTGATACGTCGTCATGTCATCTACAGGCTTCGAAAGGGCACCGACGGCACCCCTCCGCCGGGCTTGAATGGATTCGAGTAGAATAGCGGGGCGATCGGCGGGGAGGTAGTGAGACTCAGGGCTCCTGACGAGGTCAACCGGCCGATCCGGCCATCTCGGTGCTCGTCAAGACCTCTCAGCCGCGCCCGGATTGCTCCAGGTGCATGGTCTGTGTATTTTCTGTGCATAGCTACCAAGACGATCTCAGTGCGGCTCGAGGCCTACGAGCGCCTCCGACTCGCGCGCCGCCGGCCGGGCGAGTCCTTCAGCGACGTGATCATGCGCGCCATGTGGTCGGACGTCGGCGTGACCGCCGGCATGCTCCTGGAGATCCATCGCCGCGAAGGCCCCTTCCTTTCGGAGGCCGCGCTCGAGCGTATGGAGACCGCCAAATCCGCCGACCTCCCCCCCGAAGACAAATGGGCGGCACGCTAGTCCTCGAGACGACCTTCCTCGTCGACCTCGAGCGGGAACGGCACCGTAAAATCGAGGGACCGGCGCACCGATTTCTGGAGACGCTGCCGGAGGACCGGTTGTCCGTAACGATCGTCACGGCCGGCGAGCTGGCCGCAGGCGCCGGTGAGGACGAGCGCCTCGGGTGGGAACGACTCGTCGGGAGCCTCGACGTGCTCGAGATCGATCTGGACGTCTGCTGGTCGTACGGAAGGGCCTATCGGTATCTGCAGGCGAACGGGCTGCTCATCGGCACTAGCGATCTCTGGATCGCGTCCATCGCACTCACGAGGAACCTGCCGCTCGTCACCCGAAAGGTGAAGCATTTCCGGCGGGTGCCGGGACTTAGAGTGATCGGGTACGCGGACGAGGAGACGATGCCCTGACACAGATTGCGTGAGGGGGCGCGACTTCATCCAACGGGGCAGACCGGCCTATCCCGCCGCCCCGTGGCACTTCTTGTACTTCTTGCCGCTGCCGCAGGGACACGGGTCGTTTCGCCCTGGAGCCGCCTCGACCTGGACGGGCGTCTTCGGCCGCTCCTCGCCACGGTTGGTGGCTAGCTGGCGCGGATCCGGAGCCGCTGGAGCCGCCACGCCGCCGGCCGCCAGCGGGGCCGCGCCGGTCTCGGTCCGGGCCCGCCGGCTCACCCCCATCGGGTCCACCGGCGCCTCGTCTACCGGGCGCTCGCGGCGCTGGGCCACGCCCTGCGCGCCGACCGAGGTCTCCGGAGTCTCGGAGGGGCCGGTCAGCACCAGCCGCTGGCGCGGCTGAGGCCGGGCCTGGGGCGGGGCCCCGATCTGGGCCCGGAAGAACATCTGCGCCACGGTCTTCCGCAGGTCCGCCATCAATCCGACGAACATCTGATAGGCGTCCTGCTTGTACTCGACCAACGGATCCTTCTGTCCCCAGCTCCGGAAGTGGATGGACTGCTTCAGGTGGTCCAGATCGTACAGATGGTCCTTCCACTTGTCGTCGATCGTGCTGAGCAGGACGTAGCTCATCACCCGCTCGGCAAACGACCCGAACCCCTCGAGCTTCCGGTGGAAGCCGTCGCGGCCGGCCTCCAGCACCGCCACCCGGACGTCGTCGCGGTCCAGGTTGTGGTCGGGATCATTGGTCGTCGGTAGCTTGTCCACGGCCACGAAGAAGTCGAGCAGCAGCCGCTGCCGCAGGCCCGTGAGGTCCCATCTCTCGGGGGCCGCATCCGCCGGGAGCAGCTCGTCGATCGTGGCGTCGAGCGCCGCCTCGATCATCTCCCACAGCTCGCCCTTCAGGTCCTCGCCACCCTCGAGCGCGAACAGCCGGAGGTCGTAGATCACCTCCCGCTGCTGGTTCATGACGTCGTCGTAGTCAAGCAGGCGCTTGCGGGACTCGAAGTTGTTCATCTCGACCCGCTTCTGCGCGCGCTCGATCGAGCGGGTAACCAGTGTGTGGGTGATCACCTCGCCCTCCTCGGCGCCCATCTTGTCCATCGCGCTCGCGATCCGCTCCGACCCGAACAGCCGCATCAGATCGTCCTCAAGCGAGAGGAAGAACTGCGTGGCCCCGGGGTCCCCCTGGCGGCCCGCGCGGCCGCGGAGCTGGCGGTCGATGCGCCGCGACTCGTGGCGCTCCGATCCCAGGATGTGGAGCCCGCCGTCATCGATCACATGGTCGTCGCCGCGCGTCTCGAGCTTCTCGTCGTGGATGGTGGGATCGACCGGCTGCAGCTCGGCGGCCTGGAACCCCTTCGCCTTTGCCCATCCGATGGTGCGTGGCTCGATCACGCCGCTCCCCAGCTTGATGTCCGTCCCGCGCCCGGCCATGTTCGTCGCGATCGTGACCGCCCCCGGCTGCCCGGCCTCGGCCACGATCTCCGACTCCCGCTTGTGCTGCTTCGCGTTCAGGACGTTGTGCTGGGTCCCGCGCCGCTTGAGCATGCGCGCCAGCGTCTCCGACACCTCCACGTTGGTGGTCCCCACCAGCACCGGCAGCTCCATCCGGTTGAGCCGCTCGATCTCGTCCAGAATCGCGTTGTACTTCTCGCGCTTGGTGCGGAAGATCAGGTCGTCGCGGTCGTCGCGGTCGATCGGGCGATTGGTCGGGATGACCATCACGTCCAGGTTGTAGATCTGGTGGAACTCGTTCTCCTCGGTCTCGGCCGTGCCGGTCATCCC
>Ga0310123_10002425_pt1 | contig 14897 bp, 10 predicted proteins | sample CB6_AW_1057_MG_FD_203505 | JGI IMG/M metagenome (GOLD analysis project Ga0310123, IMG submission 203505) | Marine microbial communities from Western Arctic Ocean, Canada - CB6_AW_1057 | ecosystem: Environmental > Aquatic > Marine > Oceanic | place: Canada: Western Arctic Ocean | collected... | reverse complement strand
AGGGCGGTCTCCCGCTTCCTGAGAGTTTGTTCATGCGTCTGATGCCCGCGGCTTGGGTCGTCGTCGGTCTCGCGGCTCTGCCCGCCGTGGCTCTCGGCCAGCAGCCCCGGGAGGAATCACCGGTCGTGGTGAACGACGCCACCCATCCGGTCCGGGTGGGGGACCTCGTGCGGCTCCGCATCTGGCGCGAGGAGGATCTGTCCGGGGAGTTCCAGGTCGATCCCACCGGCAAGGTTATCTTCCCCCGGCTAGGTGAGTATCAGGTGGCCGGGGAAACCTCGCAGAGCCTGGTCAACCGACTCATCGAGGACTACCGGCGCTATCTCCGCAATCCTTCGATCGAGATCACTGTTCTGAGGCGGATCAACATTCTGGGTGCTGTCGGGAACCCAGGCATCTACAACGTGGACCCGACGGTCACCATCGCGGACGCGCTGGCGCTGGCCGGCGGGATCACGACGAGCGGAAACCAGGACAGGATTCGGATCATCCGCGATGGCGTCGAGCTGACGACCGGGATCAGTGAGCGCACCACGATCGGCGATTCGCCCATCCAGTCCGGCGACCAGATCTACGTCCCTGAGCGGAGCGTTTTCCAGCGGAACACCGGGCTCTTCGCGACCATGCTCACCAGCGCGATCACCTTGACGATCGCCCTCTTCCTCCGCTGATCCGATGAACGCGGCTGAGCCAGGTCCGATCGGAAACGGCGCGACCCCCAGCCAGCCTGTGGAGGACGAGCTGGACCTCCGCGACCTCTGGAACTTCACGGCGCGTAATCGCCTGCTGATTGCGGGGTTCCTCGTCGGCGGCCTGGTGGCCGCGGCGATCTTCACCTGGCGGGCCGTCCCCGTCTACGAGTCCGAGGCTTCCGTCCGCATCGAGGACAACGACCCGTTCAATCCGATGGCCTCGATTCTGGGGCCCGGGCTCAGCTCCATGTCGCTCCGGGTCGAGACCGAGATGGGCGTGCTGCGCAGCCGATCTCTGGCCGAGGACGTGGTCGACTCGCTGGGGCTGATGGTTCGGCTCACGGAGCCCCGCGGCGTCCCGCGCGATCTGCTCCTCGAGCAGATCCATGTCGAGCCGTGGGCGCCCGCCGAGACCTACCGGCTCCGACGGTTGGATACCGGCCGCTTCGAGATCGAGGCGGAGCGGGCCGAGAGGCTCGATACGGTTTCCATCGGCCAGGCAGTGGTCGAGCAGGACGCGACCTTCCGGCTGCTCCCGGCCGCGGACGCGCACGATCGGCTCGTCGTCGAGGTCACGTCCTTCCCCCGGGCCGTGGCCCGCCTCAGATCCAGCATGCGGGTGACGCGCCCCGATCGGACGGCGGCCATCGTGGCGATCGGATTCGAGTCGACAGACACCCTGTTGGTGGACGACGTGCCGAATCTGCTGGCGCACCGATACATCCAGCGCCGCATGGCGAGCCAGCAGACCGCCGCCTTCAACACGGTGCGCTTCCTTCGCGGACAGCTCGACAGCCTCTCCCTCGAGCTGGCCGCCGCCGAGGAGGACCTGAAGGTGTACCGCGAGGGCGCGCAGGTGGTGAGCCTCGAGGCCGAGGCGATCGCGCAGGTCACCCAGCTCGCACGGCTCCAGGCGGAGCGGAACGTGCTCGATGCGGAGCGGGGTGCCCTCCAGCAGCTCCTAGACGGGATCAACCAGGAGGCCGCGGACGACCCGGTCCGTCGCGGCGAGCCCTCCCCGTCCCGCCGGCTCATCGCGTTCCCCAGCCTGCTGCGGAATGCGGCCGCGTCGCAGATACTCCAGTCGCTCAACATCCTCGAGAATCAGCGGGCCGAGCTGCTCCGCCGCCGCACGATGGAGGACCCCGACGTCGAGTCGCTCACCTCGCGCGTCGAAGAGCTGGAGGCCCAGCTCCGCTCGATCGCGACGACGTACCTCCAGGGGCTGGGGAACCAGGTCAGCTCTCTGGATCAGACGCTCGATCGCTTCGGCGTGGAGCTCTCCCGCATTCCGGCCAAGGAGCTGGCCGTGGCGCGGTTGGAGTGGCGGGGCGGCTTCCTGCGGGAGATCTACGGGCTGCTCCAGACCCGGCTCAAGGAGGCCGAGATCGCGCAGGCCGCGGAGGATCCATCGGTGCGGATTCTGGATCCCGCCATCGTGAATCCGGAACCGGTGAGCCCCCGGTCAAACCTGAACCTCCTCCTGGGTGCCGTGCTCGGGCTCATGCTGGGCGTGGGCATCGCCGCGGGGCACGACTTCCTGGACCAGTCTGTGCACACGCTCGAGGACGTCGAAGAGGCGACCGGAGGGCTTACGCTGCTGGGCATCATCCCGACCTTGGAGCTTGCGGGCGCGGTGAACGGAAATGGCGGCCGCAAGGGGGTCGGTAAGGTCGCCGCGGGCGCGGCCGGACCGAGCGTCGAGCCGAGGCTGGTCGTGATGCACAGCCCGACGGACCCCGTGACCGAGGCGTATCGCGCGCTCCGCACCAGCCTGCGCTTCTGGAGGATGGGGGATCCGCCCAAGACCATCGTGATCACAAGCGCGCTCCCGCAAGACGGAAAGTCCACCACCGCGGCCAACCTGGCGGTCGCGCTAACGCAGCAGGGCACGAGGACCTTGCTCATCGATGCGGATCTCCGTCGCGGCGTGCTCGCGGCCATGTTCGGCCTGCCCTCCCGCAAGGGGCTGTCGAACGTGCTGATCGGCGATCTACCGGTGCAGGACGCGATCCACCAGGTCGAGGTCACCGAGGGTGAGTTCCTGCACGTCCTCCCGGCAGGTGCCTACCCGCCGAATCCAGCGGAGGTGATCGGATCGGACCGGATGGAGGCGCTCCTCCGCAAGCTCGAGGAGCACTACGACGCGATCATCCTGGACAGCGCGCCGCTGAACGTCGTTACGGACGCGGTTCTGCTCGGCGTGCACGCGGGTGCCGTGATCCTGGTCGCGCGCGCCGCCGTCACGGACCGCGGCGCCCTCCGCTACGCGGCCGACCAGCTCAGGCGCGTGGGAGCGCCGGCGCTCGGGTTCGTTCTCAACGATGTCGATCACACGCGCGACGCGTACTACGGCAGCGAGTACGACTCCCACTACGGCTCCTATCGGAAGTACGACGCGGAGAAGGAGTCGAAGAAGGCGAAGGTCTGAGGGCAATGCATCCGGTCACATGACCATTGGGGCCCCGCGGCCGATCCCGGTCGAGGTCCGAGCCCTGGCGCACGCGCGCGGGCACCGCGTCCACTGCATGGCGCCCCGTTCCTGAGCGGCCCCGCATGATCCTCCGCAAGCCAGACCTCGTCCGCTGGGGAGAGCGGATCGGCCGCGAGGTGCGGCCCCCGCTCGTGCTGGCGCTCAAGGGTCCGCTCGGCGCCGGCAAATCCGTGCTCGCGCGCGCGGTGGCCCGGGGGGCGGGCGTCGAGGGCCCGATCCCCTCGCCGACCTTCAACCTGCTCTTCCGCTACGAGACGCCCGCCGCGGACGTGGTGCACCTGGACCTCTACCGCATCCGCGATCCGGGGGAGCTGCGCGAGCTGGGCTGGGAAGAGCTGGGCACGGGGGCCGATTTGGTCCTGGTGGAATGGCCCGAGCGCGCAAGGGACCGGCTGCCCCCCGACCGGTGGGAGATCGAGCTCGCGGTCCCCGAGGGATCCGCCGAGCTGCGCGCGGTGACCGTCCGCAAGATCGGCGATCCCCCCGGGCTCCCCTCCTTCCCGATCTCGCTGAGTAGTGCGTCCGAGGGGGCGTCCGGGTCAGCGGACCCTTCCTGATCGCCCGCTACGCGGATAGGGAGTACGTATACTTCTCCTATACTGGTACGTATAGGAGGACGACTTTGTCTCGGAAGAAGCTCACACTCTCCATCGATGAGGCGGCGATTCGCAAGGCGCATCGCTTCTCGCGACGTCATGGAACGAGCATCTCCTCGCCAGCTACAGGGAGCACCTCCGAGAGAAGTATCGGACGTGAAACTGCCTCGACGTCAACGTCCTTCTCGACGTCCTGGCTGACCGCGACCCATGGGCAGACGATGCAGCCGCCCTTCTGTCCCTTGTCGAGCGAGGCGAGGCGGTCGAGCTGATTGACGCCCAGGCCGTCACCACGCTCTCATATCTCCTCGGGCGCGAGCTGGGCGCCGGGCGTGCCGGCAAGGCGATCGTCGATTTGCTCAAGCTCCTGACCATCGTTCCTCTCAATGAGGACCGACTCCTTCACGCCCTCCCCTCGGATGGGCTGACTTCGAGGATGCCGTCCCGGCGGCTTGCGCGCTGAAAGCCGATGCCGACTACATCGTCACCCGGGACATGGACAGGTTCGCGGATGCCGAGGTCCCAGCCATCGCTTCCGCCGAGTTACTCGCACTGCTCCGTTCTTCCGGCTGACGAAGCCAGTCGACATCCGCCAGCGCCCGGATCCCTTCCAACACGCAATAGCCCGCGCCGGACACTTGTCCGGGCGCCCCCGCGGCCTGAACATCCCGCATGCCTGCCCCCCGTCATCCCGAGGGTCCGTCCGAGGGTGCCTATCTCGCGCTCGAAACCTCCGGTCCGCTCGGCTCAGTCGCGGTGGGCAGGAGTGGGAAGGTGCTCGCCCGTGCGTTGTTGGAGCGGCAGGGTCGCCACGCCGCCGAGGTGATCCCGCGCGTCGCGGAGGTGCTCGGCGCGGCAGGCCTCCCCATACGCGACCTGGCCGGGATCGTCGTGGGCGCGGGTCCAGGGTCCTTCACCGGGGTGCGCGTCGCGGCGGCGACGGCCAAGGGGCTGGCGCACGCGCTGGAGATCCCACTCTGGGCCTTCTCCAGCCTGGAGGCGGCGGCCATCGCCGAGCGGATCGCGCCGCCGCCTTCGGGAGCGGCCGGTCACGTGCCTTGGGACGGGTTCCGCTACGTCCTCTTCGACGCCCGGGGAGACCGCGTGTACGCTGCCTGCTACGAGGTGCAGGAGGAGCGCATCGCCGGAATCGTCGAGCGCGTCCCGCCCCACGCGACTCGCATTCGGGACCTGCTCGAGGAGGAGGTCCCGACCGGAGCCTGGTTCGCGGGCGACGGCGCGGTCCGGCACGAGGCAGCGATCCGGAGGGCCGGATACCGAGTCCTGCCGGCGCCGGCCGGGCTCCCCAGGGCCGACGGGTTGATCCACCTGCTAGCGCTCCCTCCGGGGCGCGCCCCCGAGCACGATCCGGCCCGCTGGGAGCCGGCGTACCTGAAGGCCTCGAGTGCGGAGCGGGCGCGGGTCGGGTGAGCATGGCGGCCATCGAGCGACTCCCGGAGCGGCTGCCGCGCCTCGGTCGGCCCCTTCCCGAGGGTACCAGGGTGCGTCCGATGGAGGAGGGGGACATCGAGCGGGTTGGCCATATCGAGGCGGCGTCCTTCACCACCCCCTGGCGGGCGGCGACCTTCCGCACCCTGCTCGACCGGCGGGGCGCGGTGCTGCGGGTGCTCGAGGTGCCGCCCATGTCGGTCGCGGGGTACACTGTGCTCTGGTGCATCCAGGACCAGGGGGAGCTGGCCAACATCGCCGTCGCGCCGCAGCTGCGGGACCTGGGACTGGGCAGCTATCTGCTGGACCAGATCACCGAGGAGGCGGTGGAGCGCGGCGTGGAGAGCCTGTACCTCGAGGTGCGGGTCTCGAACGCGCGCGCGAGAGCCATGTACGCGTCGCGCGGCTTCCGCGAGATCGGCGTCCGCCGCGATTATTACGAGAAGCCCCGGGAAGACGCCCGGGTGCTCATGAAGCGACTGCACTCGGTGGGGTGATCCCGCCTCCGGCGTACGGCCCGGATCACCCTCGATCTCCTCCAGGCGGGGTGGACCCCCCTATCTTCTCCGCGGAAACCATCGTCCGTCCCTACAGCCGTTCGCGGGGGATCATCACCATAATCTTACCTCGAAAATCGAGTGGACATCAATCTAATTTCAAGGAAGTAGGCGATTCTGGATCGAGGAATCCGGCTACCCGGGCGGCGGAGCGGAGCTCTGGACGCAGGATTTGGATTTCGACGGCCTGGAGGTCGTTCGCTACTTTCGGAGGCCCTGACTCCCTGATGGCTGGGATGCCCGAGTGCTCATGAAGCGACTCATTCCATGACATCATTCCCCCTATGGCGCGGCCGTCGGCTCCGGCGCACCGAGCCGCTGCGCGCGCTGGTGCGCGAGACACGGCTCATCCCGGACCGGCTGATCCTTCCGCTGTTCGTGACGGAGGGGACGGGGGTGCGGGCTCCGGTCGGCTCCATGCCGGGCGTGTTCCGCACCTCGGTCGACGAGGCGGTGGTGGACACGCGCGAGGCGCACGGGCTCGGCCTCGGCGGGGTGATCCTGTTCGGCATCCCGGAGCACAAGGACGCGGAGGGCAGCGGCGCCTGGGACGACGAGGGCGCCGTGCAACGTGCCGTGCGCGCGATCAAGGACGCGACACCCGATCTGAACGTCCTCACGGACGTCTGCATGTGCGAGTACACCGAGCACGGCCACTGCGGCGTGCTGCGCGAGGACGGTACGGTCGACAACGATCCGACGCTTGAGCTGCTGGCGCGCACCGCTCTCAGCCACGCGCGCGCGGGCGCGGACGTGGTCGCCCCCTCGGACATGATGGACGGGCGAGTGGGCGCCATTCGCGAGGCGCTCGACGAGGCCGGCTACCAGCAGGTCGCCATCCTGAGCTACGCGGCCAAGTACGCGTCCGCATTCTACGGCCCCTTCCGCGACGCGGCCGACTCCGCCCCGGCGTTCGGCGACCGGAGGGGCTATCAGATGGACCCGGCCAACCAGGACGAGGCGCTGCGCGAGGTGTGGGCGGACATCGAGGAGGGTGCGGACATGGTGATGGTGAAGCCCGCGCTCGCCTACCTGGACGTGATCCACCGGGTGAAGCGGGAGACCGGTTGGCCCGTGGCCGCGTACCACGTCTCGGGCGAGTACGCCGCGATCATGGCCGCCGCCGAGCGCGGATGGCTGGACGGCGAGCGCGCGATGGAGGAGGCGCTCGTCTCGATCGCCCGCGCGGGCGCGGACGCGATCATCACGTATTGGGCCCGCGAGTTCGCGCGCAGGAATGGCTGAGGGGGCCGTTCCCGATCCGGCGCCGCGCGTGCTCGTGGTCGCCGAGGTCGCGCAGGCGCACGACGGGTCGCTCGGCACCGCCCACGCCTATATCGCCGCCGCCGCGAGGGCGGGCGCGGACGCGGTCAAGTTCCAGACCCACATCGCGGCCGCCGAGAGCACGCCGCACGAGCCCTGGTGGGTCCGCTTCAGCCCGCGTACGGAGAGCCGCTACGAGTACTGGCGGCGGATGGAGTTCACCGAGGAGGAGTGGGTGGGGCTCCGCCGCCACGCGGACGAGGCGGGGGTGCGCTTCCTCTCCTCGCCCTTCTCGATCGAGGTGCTCGAGCGCTTGTACGCGGGTGGCGAAGAACGAGGCCTGGGTGGACGTCCTCACGTGCGAGGAGACTAGCCCCACGACCATCATGCGAAAGATCCCAGCCTTCCTGACAGTTGCCCTACTCCCTGCTGCTGCCGCGGCTCAGACAGCTTCCAGCGTCAGTGTGAGAAGCCCGAACGTAATCAGCAGCGAGCAGCTTCAGCAGACCGAGCTGGAAGGCTTAAGCGCCTGGGAAATCATTGACCGTATCCGACCCCAATGGCTCCGGACCAGAGGATACGTGTCCAGCGACCCTCTCGTGGTCAACTTTGCTAGGGTCGTGGTGGACGGGGTGCCGTTTGGAGAGCTATACGAGCTGCGGAGCTTGCGTGGGTCCGAGATCGGTCAGATCCGCTACCTAAACAGCAGCGACGCCACGATACGTTTCGGCACAAGTTACGGAGCCGGAGCGATCTTGGTGGTGACGCGTATGAAGCTTGGGGGAGACCGCGGGCCGCGCATAACTGCGGAGCGGGCTGGCGTCGGAGCTACTCCGCGCTCGTTTACGTCTCGGCCTGGCGAACGCGTTCGCGTGACGGCCACAGGTTCTTGGACCGGAGTGTTGCAGGCCTCGGGGCCGGATTCGATCAGCTTTTTGGTAGATGGGTCTAGCGAGCGGCTCTCGATTGGCTGGGCCTCGGTTGAGCAGTTGGAGGTTTCCGCCGGGCGCAAATCACGCTGGAAGGGTGCCCTGGCTGGTGCGGGCGTCGGTGGGGCCGTGGGCTTTGAGGCCGGTTTTATATTCGATGAGGGGGGACTTTCGAACTGCAGGCTACTTAATCCGACTTGTGATTCCGTGAGCGGGTGGCGTCTGGCGGGATACGCGGGAGCTGGGATGTTGGCTGGAGGGGTCGTAGGAGCCCTCGTCCATCGGGGTGAGCGATGGAGAGCTGCCGTCATTCCGGCTCAGTTTGGCTTCGCAGTCACGGGGGGTGGCTTGATGGCGGTTACGCTCATGATCCCATACGGGGGCTGATCGACACGGAGAACCCCAGCTCGTCTGACCGGCTCAGCGCCCAACGGTCGGAGCTGATGGAGGTGGACGTCCGACTCGCCAGTCGTGAGGTCTGCGTCCTCTGCCCGACGTCCTAGCGGTAGGGATCGTCTGCCGCGAGGTAGCGGCGCACGTAGTCGCACACCCCCTCCTCCACGGTCATGAAGGGCGCCTCGTAGCCCGCCTCGCGTAGCGCGGTCATGTCGGCCTCGGTGAAGTATTGGTAGTGGTCCGCCAGCTCGTCTGGCAGGTCGATCCACTCCACCGTCAGCTCGCGCTCGAGCGCGTCGTAGAGCGCGCCGATCAGCTCCAGCCAGGTCTGCGCCCGCCCGGTGCCCAGGTTGAAGATCCCGCTTACCTGCGGCTGGTCGTGCAGCCAGAGCATGACCGAGACGCAGTCGCGCACGTGGATGAAGTCCCGCTTCTGTCCGCCGTCCGGGTAGTCGGGATGGCGCGAGCGGAAGAGCTGTGCGGGCTCGTCGGCCGCGGCGCGCGGATACGCCTTGCACACTACGCTCCGCATGTCGCCTTTGTGGTACTCGTTGGGGCCGTAGACGTTGAAGAACTTGAGCCCAGTCCACTGCGGCGGCGGCGGGAATCCGGAGCGTACTCGCCGTGCTACCCACCGGTCGAAGGCGTGCTTGCTCCACCCGTACGCGTTGAGTGGCCGGAGCCGCGCGAGCGCAATCGGATCCGCGCCGTCGTGGAAGCCCGCCGCGCCGTCGCCGTAGGTCGCGGCTGAGGAGGCGTATACGAAGGGCACGGCGCGATCCACGCACCAGTCCCAGAGGCTCTGTGGGAGCCGGAGGTTAGTGGCCGCGATCAGGTCCGCATCCCGCTCCGTCGTCGAGGTAACCGCGCCCATGTGGTAGACGTGCGCCACCTCATTGCCTCGACGCTGGAGGAAGGAGGCCAGCTCCTCCGGGGGCACGAGCGCCTCGATCTCGTGCTTGGCCAGATTCCTACACTTCTCCTCGCGACCGATCCAGTCGACCACCGCGACTGGCCCGCGCCCCGACTCGAGCAGGCCGGCGACCAGATTGGAACCGATGAATCCGGCGCCTCCGGTGACCAGGATCAAGAGCGCTCCATGCGGTGGGGAGGACGTTCCGAAGCCGGCGGCCGGGCCGAGCGACCGAAGCTAACGGCGAAGCTAGCGCAAGGTCTCGTTCGCGCAGCCCCTCGCCCGATGCGCAGCGGCATCGTGGTGCCGTGCCCACTCTCCTCGACGTAGCTTTGGCTATGTCTTCGTCGCACTGCCCTAGGATCAGGGGCCGTGGCACCCATAACGCGAGGTCCCATACTTGTGCAGGGCCTCCCTAACGCGCGCTCGCTCCGGAACCGCCCAGAGCGGGCGCCGGTATCTCAGCCCATGATTACCCGTCATCTCCAGTGGCTCTCGGTGCGCGCGCGCGCCGTGCTCGTGCCGTCTCTGTTGCTCGTCGCCTGCGGCCGCGGCTCGGAGGGCACCTCGATCGCGCGCGGGGACATCGCCTACGCGGCCGGGAACGTCGAGATGGCGCTCGCCGAATATCAGCTCGCGGTGCGGCAGGGGGACGAGGCGGAGGCGTACGCACGTGTGGGGCACACCTACGCGCAGCTCGGCCAGGTGGACGAGGCGCTCGACTACTACCGCGAGGCCGCAGTACGGGACGCGCGCTGGGCTGACCAGGCGGGGGTGGACCTGCTCCACCTGGCGCGCGAGGCGATGGCGCGCTCTGACGGCTTCCTGATGGCGTCGGCGGTCGAAGCCGCGCTCGTCTTCCTCCCTGGCCTCTCCGTCGAGGAGCTCGCCCTCCCGCTCGCCCGCCACTACTTCCAGAACGGCGAGTTCGGGCGCACGCTCCCGTACTACCAGCGGGCGCTCGCGGCCGCCCCCGACTCGGGCGCGGACGTGATGATGGAGGTCGGGACCGCGTACGAGGAGGTGGGCGACTGCGGCCGCGCGCTCCTGCTCTTCGAGCGCCACCGCGAGCTGCTGCAGCCGTGGGAGCGCGGAGAGGTGGACTGGCATATCGGGAACTGCTCGCTCGCGCTTGGCCGCCAGCGCCGCGCGGAGGGCGAGCCGGCCGAGGCGCTCGCGCTGATCGACCGTACTCTCGCGGTGGGGGAGCCTAGGAACCTGATCTCCCAGACCTGGTTCGAGCGGGGAGAGATCCTATCGGAGCTGGGAGAATGCGACGAGGCGCTCGCGGCCTACCGGCGCGTGCGCGCGTTCGATCCCGCGGGCACCGGGGCCCTGCTGCGGCGCGCCGAGGAGCGGATCGACGAGCTGCGCTTCGGCCGCGGGATGACGGAGATCACGGGACGCTGCGGCGCATGAGCCGCCCGTGCCCATGAGCCGTTCGTGCACGGTGCTGCACGTCGTCGCAGCCCGTCCCAACTTCATGAAGGTGGCTCCCGTCCTGCGCGCGCTGGACGCGCGGCCGGGGTTCCGCACCGCCTCCATCACGCTCTTGATGCGCGCGTAGGAGGGGCGCGCGGTGACGACCACGCAGACCCGGCGGCGGCACTCCCCCGGGCCGTGCGCGGGGACGGAGGACGGTCACGGCTCAGACCGCCGGGCGGGGCTGCCCGCCAGAAAGGCCGCCAGCTTGCGTGCCATGAACAGCTCTCACGCGGTTGGTCTGCGCCCGCAGAGTCAGGGCGCCTGAGCGAAATCCGTGCTTGGGTGGGGGATCTGGTACGGCACGGGTTCCCTGGTCAGGTGACCAAGGGGAGCCAGAGCAGGTGTTGCCGACCCGCAGATCCGTTCTCCCACCGCTCTCCTGGAGGGTGGTCACGCCGGGGGCGCACGGCGTATGTTTCGCAATCGAGGCCTCCTCGAGGGCGGTCTCCCGCTTCCTGAGAGTTTGTTCATGCGTCTGATGCCCGCGGCTTGGGTCGTCGTCGGTCTCGCGGCTCTGCCCGCCGTGGCTCTCGGCCAGCAGCCCCGGGAGGAATCACCGGTCGTGGTGAACGACGCCACCCATCCGGTCCGGGTGGGGGACCTCGTGCGGCTCCGCATCTGGCGCGAGGAGGATCTGTCCGGGGAGTTCCAGGTCGATCCCACCGGCAAGGTTATCTTCCCCCGGCTAGGTGAGTATCAGGTGGCCGGGGAAACCTCGCAGAGCCTGGTCAACCGACTCATCGAGGACTACCGGCGCTATCTCCGCAATCCTTCGATCGAGATCACTGTTCTGAGGCGGATCAACATTCTGGGTGCTGTCGGGAACCCAGGCATCTACAACGTGGACCCGACGGTCACCATCGCGGACGCGCTGGCGCTGGCCGGCGGGATCACGACGAGCGGAAACCAGGACAGGATTCGGATCATCCGCGATGGCGTCGAGCTGACGACCGGGATCAGTGAGCGCACCACGATCGGCGATTCGCCCATCCAGTCCGGCGACCAGATCTACGTCCCTGAGCGGAGCGTTTTCCAGCGGAACACCGGGCTCTTCGCGACCATGCTCACCAGCGCGATCACCTTGACGATCGCCCTCTTCCTCCGCTGATCCGATGAACGCGGCTGAGCCAGGTCCGATCGGAAACGGCGCGACCCCCAGCCAGCCTGTGGAGGACGAGCTGGACCTCCGCGACCTCTGGAACTTCACGGCGCGTAATCGCCTGCTGATTGCGGGGTTCCTCGTCGGCGGCCTGGTGGCCGCGGCGATCTTCACCTGGCGGGCCGTCCCCGTCTACGAGTCCGAGGCTTCCGTCCGCATCGAGGACAACGACCCGTTCAATCCGATGGCCTCGATTCTGGGGCCCGGGCTCAGCTCCATGTCGCTCCGGGTCGAGACCGAGATGGGCGTGCTGCGCAGCCGATCTCTGGCCGAGGACGTGGTCGACTCGCTGGGGCTGATGGTTCGGCTCACGGAGCCCCGCGGCGTCCCGCGCGATCTGCTCCTCGAGCAGATCCATGTCGAGCCGTGGGCGCCCGCCGAGACCTACCGGCTCCGACGGTTGGATACCGGCCGCTTCGAGATCGAGGCGGAGCGGGCCGAGAGGCTCGATACGGTTTCCATCGGCCAGGCAGTGGTCGAGCAGGACGCGACCTTCCGGCTGCTCCCGGCCGCGGACGCGCACGATCGGCTCGTCGTCGAGGTCACGTCCTTCCCCCGGGCCGTGGCCCGCCTCAGATCCAGCATGCGGGTGACGCGCCCCGATCGGACGGCGGCCATCGTGGCGATCGGATTCGAGTCGACAGACACCCTGTTGGTGGACGACGTGCCGAATCTGCTGGCGCACCGATACATCCAGCGCCGCATGGCGAGCCAGCAGACCGCCGCCTTCAACACGGTGCGCTTCCTTCGCGGACAGCTCGACAGCCTCTCCCTCGAGCTGGCCGCCGCCGAGGAGGACCTGAAGGTGTACCGCGAGGGCGCGCAGGTGGTGAGCCTCGAGGCCGAGGCGATCGCGCAGGTCACCCAGCTCGCACGGCTCCAGGCGGAGCGGAACGTGCTCGATGCGGAGCGGGGTGCCCTCCAGCAGCTCCTAGACGGGATCAACCAGGAGGCCGCGGACGACCCGGTCCGTCGCGGCGAGCCCTCCCCGTCCCGCCGGCTCATCGCGTTCCCCAGCCTGCTGCGGAATGCGGCCGCGTCGCAGATACTCCAGTCGCTCAACATCCTCGAGAATCAGCGGGCCGAGCTGCTCCGCCGCCGCACGATGGAGGACCCCGACGTCGAGTCGCTCACCTCGCGCGTCGAAGAGCTGGAGGCCCAGCTCCGCTCGATCGCGACGACGTACCTCCAGGGGCTGGGGAACCAGGTCAGCTCTCTGGATCAGACGCTCGATCGCTTCGGCGTGGAGCTCTCCCGCATTCCGGCCAAGGAGCTGGCCGTGGCGCGGTTGGAGTGGCGGGGCGGCTTCCTGCGGGAGATCTACGGGCTGCTCCAGACCCGGCTCAAGGAGGCCGAGATCGCGCAGGCCGCGGAGGATCCATCGGTGCGGATTCTGGATCCCGCCATCGTGAATCCGGAACCGGTGAGCCCCCGGTCAAACCTGAACCTCCTCCTGGGTGCCGTGCTCGGGCTCATGCTGGGCGTGGGCATCGCCGCGGGGCACGACTTCCTGGACCAGTCTGTGCACACGCTCGAGGACGTCGAAGAGGCGACCGGAGGGCTTACGCTGCTGGGCATCATCCCGACCTTGGAGCTTGCGGGCGCGGTGAACGGAAATGGCGGCCGCAAGGGGGTCGGTAAGGTCGCCGCGGGCGCGGCCGGACCGAGCGTCGAGCCGAGGCTGGTCGTGATGCACAGCCCGACGGACCCCGTGACCGAGGCGTATCGCGCGCTCCGCACCAGCCTGCGCTTCTGGAGGATGGGGGATCCGCCCAAGACCATCGTGATCACAAGCGCGCTCCCGCAAGACGGAAAGTCCACCACCGCGGCCAACCTGGCGGTCGCGCTAACGCAGCAGGGCACGAGGACCTTGCTCATCGATGCGGATCTCCGTCGCGGCGTGCTCGCGGCCATGTTCGGCCTGCCCTCCCGCAAGGGGCTGTCGAACGTGCTGATCGGCGATCTACCGGTGCAGGACGCGATCCACCAGGTCGAGGTCACCGAGGGTGAGTTCCTGCACGTCCTCCCGGCAGGTGCCTACCCGCCGAATCCAGCGGAGGTGATCGGATCGGACCGGATGGAGGCGCTCCTCCGCAAGCTCGAGGAGCACTACGACGCGATCATCCTGGACAGCGCGCCGCTGAACGTCGTTACGGACGCGGTTCTGCTCGGCGTGCACGCGGGTGCCGTGATCCTGGTCGCGCGCGCCGCCGTCACGGACCGCGGCGCCCTCCGCTACGCGGCCGACCAGCTCAGGCGCGTGGGAGCGCCGGCGCTCGGGTTCGTTCTCAACGATGTCGATCACACGCGCGACGCGTACTACGGCAGCGAGTACGACTCCCACTACGGCTCCTATCGGAAGTACGACGCGGAGAAGGAGTCGAAGAAGGCGAAGGTCTGAGGGCAATGCATCCGGTCACATGACCATTGGGGCCCCGCGGCCGATCCCGGTCGAGGTCCGAGCCCTGGCGCACGCGCGCGGGCACCGCGTCCACTGCATGGCGCCCCGTTCCTGAGCGGCCCCGCATGATCCTCCGCAAGCCAGACCTCGTCCGCTGGGGAGAGCGGATCGGCCGCGAGGTGCGGCCCCCGCTCGTGCTGGCGCTCAAGGGTCCGCTCGGCGCCGGCAAATCCGTGCTCGCGCGCGCGGTGGCCCGGGGGGCGGGCGTCGAGGGCCCGATCCCCTCGCCGACCTTCAACCTGCTCTTCCGCTACGAGACGCCCGCCGCGGACGTGGTGCACCTGGACCTCTACCGCATCCGCGATCCGGGGGAGCTGCGCGAGCTGGGCTGGGAAGAGCTGGGCACGGGGGCCGATTTGGTCCTGGTGGAATGGCCCGAGCGCGCAAGGGACCGGCTGCCCCCCGACCGGTGGGAGATCGAGCTCGCGGTCCCCGAGGGATCCGCCGAGCTGCGCGCGGTGACCGTCCGCAAGATCGGCGATCCCCCCGGGCTCCCCTCCTTC
>Ga0310123_10002424_pt1 | contig 14903 bp, 14 predicted proteins | sample CB6_AW_1057_MG_FD_203505 | JGI IMG/M metagenome (GOLD analysis project Ga0310123, IMG submission 203505) | Marine microbial communities from Western Arctic Ocean, Canada - CB6_AW_1057 | ecosystem: Environmental > Aquatic > Marine > Oceanic | place: Canada: Western Arctic Ocean | collected... | reverse complement strand
CAGGTAAGCAGGCTTGGGGGTACCCGAAACCTTCCACGAATCGGTCAAGCGAACTCACTAGCGGACCCGCGCAAAGCGGGTCCGCACCCGTTTGGGTCCAAGCAACGAAGGCTTACAGTGGATTCGCTGCAGGCTGCCGTTCTGAGCGATTGCCGCCGTTCATTTACAATAAGGGGCTCTTTCCCCCGATGGCATTGTAAATGCCGATCTGCTTGTACGGTAGAACTTAAATGAACAGGTCCTCCATCTACACCTTCGTTGTTTTCATCTATCTTTCCGTAACACTTGCCGTGACTGCCAAAGGGCAGAGGGAAGACGACCCCAAACGCGTGCGCGCCTATCGCGTCGAGGAGCCGCCGACTCTCGATGGTCTGGTGACCGAAGAGATGTGGCAACGACTCGAACCAGCCGCGCAGTTCACTCAGCAAAACCCCGTCGAAGGGGCTCCCGCCACCGAAGCCACCGAGGTTCGCGTGGCCTTCGACGACAAGAATCTCTATTTCGGCATCATCTGCTTCGATTCCGAACCAGAAAATATCGTTGTCACTCAGAACCGCCGGGATGCCGAATTGCGGGACACCGACTCCATACAGATTCTTCTGGACACCTTCAACGACGACCAGAATGCGTTCATCTTCGGTACCAGCCCCACTGGGATCGAGTTCGACGCCCAAGTTTCCAAAGCAGGACAGCAGCGCGGGGGCCGTGGCGGACCAGCGAGGGCTGGAGGAGGGGGCGGCGGCGCGCAACGTGGCGGCGCTTCAGCCTTCAACCTGAATTGGGATGCCGTGTGGACAGTCCGATCGCAGATCACGAAACGCGGCTGGGAGAGCGAAATCGCGATACCTTTTCGAACCTTGCGCTACCACCCCGGCACCGACCAGGTCTGGGGCATGAACGTCTCGCGCAATCTGCGGCGGCGCAACGAGCAGACCTTCTGGGCGCCAGTGTCGCGCGCCTTCGAGCTAACGCAAGTCGAGCTGGCCGGCGATCTCCAGGGACTCGAAACCACTGCTCAGCGCAACTTGAAGCTGCTTCCATATGTGATAGGCGGATTCACCCAGAACTACGAATTGCCGGGCGATCAAACCGACGTCGACATCGACGGTGGCCTTGATCTCAAATACAGTGTGACGCCCAGTCTGACCCTCGATGCGACTTTCAACACCGACTTCGCGCAGATCGAAGTCGATGATGAACAGATCAATCTGACCCGCTTCGATCTGTTCTTTCCTGAAAAGCGGACTTTCTTTATTGAGAATTCAGGCTTCTTCGAATTCGGAGCCGCCCAACAGGTGGAGCTCTTTTTCTCCCGCCGCATCGGCCTCGACGAAAACCGCGAGCAAGTACCGATCGATGCCGGAGTTAGACTAAGCGGAAAAGTCGGCTCCTACCAGATTGGTTTGCTCAACATGCAAACCCGCGGCGTGGACGGAGCGGCGCCAGCCAACAACTATAGCGTCGCGCGCTTCAGCCGCGAGCTGCCGAACCGCTCCTCGATTGGGGTCATCGGCGTGAATCGCGAATCGACATCCAGCTTCGGCGATTCGGCTCCCTACAACCGAGCCTTCGGCGTCGATGCCAATTTCGGGATCGGTAAGTTCGGCAACTGGTCCAACTTTGTGGCCAAGACCAACAGTCCCCATCTGGAAGGGGGCGACCAGGCCTATTCCTCACGCTTTCAGTACGACAATTCGAGGCACCAGATCAACCTGGGGTACCTGGAAGTCGGCCGCAACTTCAATCCCGAGGTGGGGTTCGTTCGCCGCGTGGCATTTCGCAACCCTTCGTATCTCTACCGTTACACCCACTACCCCAAATCCGGCCCTATCCGGAGCATCGAACCGCACCATAGCGGGCAACACTGGTTCACGCTGGGAACCAACGAGTGGGAATCCGGATTCGAGCACAATCACATCGACACCCGCTGGCACAACGGGGGGCGTCTCGGCGTCGCTGTGAACCGCAATTTCGAGCGCTTGGATGAGCCGTTCGAGATCTTCCCGGGAATTCGGATCCCGGCCGGACGTTATCGCTTCAGTGAAGTGATCGCAAACTTTGGAAGCGATCCCAGCGCGCGGTTTTTTGCCAGCGGCAACGCCGCCACGGCAAATTTCTATGACGGCACGATCCGGTCGCTGAGCGCCACCGGCGGCTACCGCTACGGGAAGAATCTTACTTGGATCGGCTCGTGGGCCCGCAACTTCATCGATCTGCCTGTCGCCGCCTTCAATACCGACTTGATTGGTCTGCGTTTTAACTGGTCGTTCACGCCGAAGAGGTTTTTGCAGACCTTCAGCCAGTACAACAACCGCACTAACCAGATCGGTCATAACGTGCGGCTGGGACTGCTGTCGACTTCCAGTACCGGCTTTTTCGTCGTCTACAACACGGCGCAGTTGACCAGAGATTTCATGGACCCCCACGAAATTCAGCGGCGCACTCAGTCGAGAGCTCTATTTGTTAAGTTCAATTATCTGCTCGACTACTAGCCTGCATTTCTCACCACGTGGCGAGAAATGCAGGCTAGCGTCGATTCCAGACAGCGGCCGAAGCAAGCTGCCAAGATCTGAATCCATCGGCAGGGCAGCATGGACTACGTCCTCGTCACCACCGCTTCACTCCTCGTTGCAGCCCTGACTCTCTTCTCGGGATTTGGTCTGGGGACGCTGCTCATGCCGGTCTTCGCGCTGTTTTTCTCTCTGCCGCTCGCGGTCGGGGCAACCGCGGTTGTGCACCTGGCAAACAATCTGTTCAAGTTAATCCTGGTGGGCCGCCAAGCTTCCGGTCCCGTGACGCTTCGCTTCGGCGCTCCCGCGATACCAGCGGCATTCGTGGGAGCGTTCATCCTGACGCAGATGTCCAGCCGCCCGGCGCTCGTCACCTACCATCTCGGCGGCCGCCCGTTTGATCTCACTTGGATCGGGCTCGCCATGGGTGCTCTCATCACGCTCTTCGCGATCGCCGACCTGACACCGCGGTTCGACGATCTTCGCGTCTCCAAGAAGTGGCTCTCCGTCGGCGGTCTCATTTCCGGCTTTTTCGGAGGTATCTCGGGCCACCAAGGAGCGTTGCGGGCCGCCTTTCTAACCAACTGCGGTCTTTCCAGAGATACTTTCATTAGTACCAGCGTTGTGTGCGCCACGCTGGTTGACTTGACTCGGCTCGGCGTCTACGGCTTGACCGTCTTCCAGCACGGCGCCACCGGACCGCAGAACCCCAAAGTCCAGAGCCTGCTTCTCGCGGCGACCTTGGCCGCGTTCGCCGGCTCATTCCTTGGCGCGCGCTTTCTTGAGAAGGTCACGCTTCGGACGGTTCGCCGTCTGGTCGGCGCTTTGCTTCTGTTGCTTGGATTGGGAATCGGCGTCGGCGTCGTCTAGCCTGCATTTCTCACCACGTGGCGAGACGAAGTGCGTGAGAGGCGCGTCAGTACGAGGCGCGCGCCGCTTGACGACCCCCACTTAATCAAAGACGCGTACTCGGACAGTACGTTGAGCACGGCGAGCAAGCGCAACGAAGTAATGGCGGGCCTATTGCGTGCTTCGGCCGTCAGGTGGTGAGAAATGCAGGCTAGAGTGGCGTCGTCTGCTTTCGCTTGGGGGCGGCCTGAACAGGCGCGTAAAACCTGGCGCAGGCAAGCCGCAACCAACCGCGTCGCAGCTCGGGCGCTGACCCTTCCGCCGAAATCTTCTGCCACGATGGGCGAGGATTGACGACACAGGCTCTAACCCTCCATCTGCTCTTACCCCGGCCACGCCTTCAAAAGGCGCCGGATCAACACCAACTGCCCCACGTGATACGCGTTGTGATCGGCCACAAGCATTACTTCCCGAAGGACGGTTTGCCCCTCGCCATGCGGAATCGGAGCATGAAGATCGATCGCCGGGTCCCGAACCAGGTTCTCCATCTCTTGAAGATCCCGGCGGAACGCCGCCACTGATCGATCCCAGGCGGCGTCATCCGGTGGTGAGTCGGTTTCCGGCCAGTAGCCGCTTGGAAAATCCGGCGAAACGTGATTGGCATCGCGGCTGAACTCTAGAATATCCCACTGCGCGATGCGCAAGTGCTCGACGATTTGCCACGCTGTATAGGGCAGATCTTGCGGTTTGACTCCGCGCGCTTCCACCGGGAAGTCGTTGATCACTTCGTCGAACATGACGTGCGCGTTCTTCGCGCTCAACAGGCTGACAAGATGCTCGCGCAAAGATGAGTCGTGCGAGAGTGTTTGCGGCACAACAAGCCTCCTCGTGAGGGATTTCGGTACCCGCAGCGTGTCTATTATAGAGGCTGTTGCAGCCAGCTCTGCTAGGTTGTGAGCGGGGTTGTTCATCCATGGAGATGGAGGCGTTTTTCAAGCTGCACACCGGGCTCCCAAGAGAAGGCCCGGGAAGTGACGCCAGTACTAGGAAGGCGATTCGTGGATTGCCGTCCTTGCCGCCCTCGCCGCGGGTAGTCGACCTGGGGTGCGGGTCCGGTCGCCAGACGCTGGTGCTTGCTCGCGAGTTCAGCTCATCCATCATCGCGGTCGACATTCACCAGCCCTATCTCGACCAACTGCGGACTTCCGCCGCTGAAGCAGGGCTGGAGGGCCGCATCGAATCCCGCAACATCTCGATGGGCGCTCTCAACTACCCCGATGGCAGCGTCGACCTGGTCTGGTCCGAGGGCGCGCTCTATACGGCCGGAGTATCCAGAATGCTGCGTCTCATACGCCCAATGCTGCGGTCGAAGGAATTGCTGGCTTTCACCGAGATCTCGTGGCTCGTAGCCAGCCCGCCCGATGAAGCGGTCGAGTTTTGGAAGGCCTACGAGGGGATGGGCGACATCGAACAAAATATCCGAAAGATCACATCGGCGGGATACAGCGTGTCCAGCCACTTCACTCTGCCGCCCGAAGATTTGGTGGGACGAATACTACAATCCGTTGCTGGAGCGAATGGAGGCTTTGCGTCTCGACCGCGAAAGCGGCTCGGCTGTCGCCGCTGTGGTTGAGGCTATGGAAGAGGAAATCGGCCTCCGCAGACGGTGGGGTCATACCTACGGCTATGTGTTCTGCCGGTGCAAGAAGCGCAACTAGCCGGCCGACCCGCTTAGCTCTCGGAAGCCAGCCCGCCAGTGGCGATGTTGTTCGCGCCGGTTTTCGCGACCAGTTCGCTGGCTTTGACAAGGGAATCGATCGTCCCCGCATCGGTCCACCAACCCTCCAGGATCGAAAACGTCAGCGTGCCTTCCTGAACGTACAAATTGTTGACGTCGGTGATCTCGAGCTCGTCCCGCCCCGAGGGGACCAACGTGCGAATCTTTTCGAAAACCGTTGCGTCGTACATGTAGATTCCGGTGACCGCATAGTTTGAACGCGGTTTGTCCGGTTTTTCTTCGATGCCGGCAATGCGGTCGCCATCGATCTCAGCGACTCCAAAACGCTCCGCATCCGGCACGGTTTTGAGCAAGATCCGGGCTCCGCGAGATTGTTTCCGAAAGGCATCCGCGGCGTCGGCGATGCTGCGCTCGAGAATGTTATCCCCGAGCACGACACAGATCTTTTGCCCCTCGGCGAAGTGCTCGGCCAGTCCCAGGGCCTCGGCAATTCCGCCCTCGCCATCTTGGTAGGTGTAGTTAATGTGCTTGAGGCCAAACTCCTTGCCATTGCCCAGCAGGCGCAGGAAATCTCCCGCGTTCTGGCCGCCAGTAACAATGAGAATGTCAGTGATGCCGGCCGCGACGAGCGCTTCGATCGGATAGTAGATCATCGGCTTGTCGTAGATCGGCAGCAAATGCTTGTTCGTGATCCGCGTCAGCGGATCCAAACGGGTACCAAGACCTCCTGCCAGGACAACTCCCTTCATTCACGACTCCTTATAATCAGGTTGCCAATTCCACCAGAAAATTTCAGCCGACCGGACCCGAGGCGTGGACGGCGGTCCACGCCAGCCCTTTGAAAACGGGCGGCTCTCTCGCAGCAAAGAAACCAATGCCGTGGAATTGCCTTTCCGCCCAAGCTTATTGGCCTAGTTAGTATAGCTTTGAGCCTAATTTCCACGATGAGCCCCCGCGATCATGTCTTTGGACCATACGTCAGGCAGGTTTTATTGACCGCCCTGGCCCCTGCCTATCGCAACAAATCCTCCAACTGAATCCGTTCGTCCGTCTTTTCGTCGCGGTATTTGACAATGACGGGCGTGTAGAGCGAAAGATTCCAGTCCTTACCAATTCCCGAACTAACAGGCCGTGAGCCGGCGACCACGACCGCGCCTTCCGGAATAACGAGAGGGCTGTCACTGCCTGCACGGTGGATCGTTTCGTGGACGATGTCGTAAACCGGCGTGGACCGCGTCAGAATAACTCCCGCCCCCAGGACCGCCCGCTTCTTGACGATCGTGCCTTCATAGACGCCACAATTCCCGCCGACCAGAACGTTGTCTTCGATGATCACCGGCACAGCGCCGATGGGTTCAAGCACTCCTCCAATTTGGGCGGCGGCACTGATGTGGCAATTTCTCCCGACCTGTGCGCAACTTCCCACCAGCGCGTGCGAATCCACCATCGTTCCGTCGTCGACATAGGCTCCAACGTTGACGTACATCGGCGGCATGCAGGTGACGCTCTTGCCGATGTAGCAGCCGTCGCGGATGCTCGATCCGCCGGGCACGACGCGGACGCTGTTGTCCAGGCCCAGCGTTTTGAGCGGGTAGGTCGACTTGTCGAAGAAACTAAAGCGGCTGCCCTCGCTCGACATGTCAACGGTTTTCCCCATTCGGAAGCCGACGAGTATGCCGCGCTTGACCCAGGGATTCACCACCCAGCCAAGCGGACTGCTTGGCGCCGGCGCGGCAGCCCGCGCAAGGCCGGTATTTAGAGCTGATTTAAACTCCTGAAAAAGCTCCATGTCTTGATGTGTGAAGTCTTCAGGATTCTTGTCGAACAGTTGGTTGATCGAAGTTTCGAGCATAGCTTGTTGAGGAAGCATCCTAACTGTCGAGAATTGAGCAACAGAGATTCAGCAGCTCGGACAATACGAGAAAATAATAGTCGGGCCTGCTCCGCCGGTTGGTTCTGCCGTCCTAGTCCACCGCTAGTCCGCCGATGCCGCGGCGGGCGTGGTCAGCCCGGCTTGCGCCAGCACTCGAGAAATCTTCGCCTGGCTGCCGGATTCCGGTTCGACCATGGGTAAACGGTAGTGGAGCTCAATCAGTCCCATCATAGTCATGGCGGCTTTGACCGGGCCGGGATTGCTTTCGACGAAGTTCACCTCCATCAGCGAATGGTAACGCCGGTGGACCTCTCGAGCACCCGCGAAGTCTCCGTCGAGGGCAAGGCTGCAAAGTTTCGACATCTCGGCCGGAATTACATTCGACGCCACCGAGATGACACCCACGCCCCCAAGCGCCATCAGCGGCAAAGTGACCGAATCGTCACCCGACAATACCTCGAATTCGTCCGGCAGTTCTTGAAAGATCGCGGCCATCTGGCCAATATTCCCCGAGGCTTCTTTCACTCCGATGATATTGTCGATCGACGCGAGACGCGCCAGCGTGCCGCAAGCAATGTTGATTCCCGTCCGGCTAGGGACGTTGTAGAGGACAATTGGCAGCCGCGTGGCGGACGCGATGGCCTCGTAGTGCTGGTAGAGTCCCTCGGAAGTGGGTTTGTTGTAGTAGGGCGTGACCGAAAGAAGTCCGTCGGCTCCCATGGCTTCCAGCTCGTTGGCCAGCTCGATGACCTCTTGCGTGTTGTAGCCGCCCGCGCCAGCCAGAACGGGGACCTTGCTCTTGGCCTCTTCCAGAACCAATTCGACGACGCGCAGGTGCTCTTGCTTGTTCAGCGTCGGGTTCTCCCCGGTCGTGCCGCAGGGGACCAGGAAGTGGATACCGCTCTCGATTTGGCGCTTTGCTAATCGGCGCACCGCCTGCTCGTCTAACGAGAGGTCGGCGCGAAACGGGGTTACGAGCGCCGTGCCGCATCCCTTAAACATCACAACCTCCCTTTGTTTGCGACGCGCTCATGGTCGTCCCCGCGGCAACTGCTTTTCCAGGTCGCCCCGGCAGGCAGGGTTGCCTATCCGCGCCTGGTTCAAAAAGCTAAACCTGCTTCCAGATGGATGAGAATTCGTAAAGCCCCTGCTTGCCGATAACCCAGCGCGCGGCCCGCAACGCCCCGCGGGCGAAGCCGACTCGGCTGCGCGCGGTGTGGCTGAGCCGGATCGTATCCGCCTCGGAGTCGAATCCAATCTCATGCACACCCGGCATCGCTCCGACCCGGTTCGTCGCAACATTGGGGTCTTTCGGATAGCCGCTGTCTTTCATGACTTGGAGCAACCGAAGCATTGTGCCCGACGGCGCGTCCTTTTTCTTGTTGTGGTGGGCTTCGTAGGCCCAGCAGTCGTAGTCCTCTTGATCCGCCAAGATTCGCGCCGCGGCCTCGACAATGCCATAGAAAGCCAGCACGCCTACCGAATAATTGGCCCCATGGACCAAGCCGATCTTATCACGCTCGAGAGCGGCCTGCACGCGCGGGAGTTGATCCAGCCATCCCGTCGTTCCTATGACCAAATTCACGCCCAATGGAGCGATTTTTTCGGCGTTGTCGGCAACGACGGACGGAATCGAAAAGTCAACCGCCACGTCGATTCCCTGGAAATTATCCGCCGTGATCCCTTCGCCGTCAATGTTATTGAACTCGTCCAGCTTTAACCCAACCTCAAAACCGAAATCGGGAGCCAGTTGATCGAGAAGGCGCCCCATGTTGCCATAGCCCACCAGTGCCAGTTTCGTCGGGCTCGTCTCGGATTCATTCATCGTTATGCGAATACTCCCTCATCCACCGTTGCAAAGAAGGTTCCATGAAGAGCTCGCACGGCGGACTGCAGGTCCTTTTCGTCAATCACAAAACTCACGTTCAGCCGGGAAGCACCCTGGGAGATCATGCGAATATTGATTCCTTCAATCGCGGTAAAGATCTTCCCAGCAATGCCGGGAGTATACCGCAGATTGTCCCCGACCAAACAAACAATTGCCTGCCCCCCGGAATGCGTGACTTCAGCAAATTTTTTCAGCTCGTCCGTTATCTCGGCTAACCGCTCGGTCCGGTCGATGGTCAGCGAGACCTCGACTTCCGACGTGCTGACCATGTCGACCGGCGTTTCCAAACGGTCGAAGACCTCAAAGATTTTCGCAAGGTACCCGTGCGCCATGAGCATACGCGTCGAGCGAATGTCGACAACCGTGATGTCCTCTTTGTAAGCGATTGACTTCACGGTCGTAGACGACGGCGGACATTCGGAAACCACCAACGTTCCTTCCACATCCGGCCGATGCGAGTTCAGCACACGAATGGGAATGTTGCTTTTGACCGCCGGCAGCATGGTGCTTGGGTGCAGAACACGCGCCCCGAAATACGCCAGCTCCGAGGCTTCGGCAAACGACATCACTCGAAGCCGCCGCGCATCTCTTTGAATCGTCGGGTCAGCTGTCATGACGCCGTCCACGTCGGTCCAGATCTGAATTTCTTCAGCTCCCAAAGCCGCCCCCACAAGCGATGCGGTGTAATCGGAGCCGCCGCGTCCCAGCGTTGATGTCACGCCCTTTGCCGTGGAGGCGATAAAACCGCCCATCATGACGGCTTGATGCTGTTCGAGCAACGGCGGGACCTTCTCCTTGAGGCGCTGGTTCGTCAAATCCAACAACGGCGACGCCTGCGAGAATCTCTCATCGGTGATGATCACCTGGCGGGAGTCCACATGCGCCGCATCGATCCCGTTGTTGCGGAGAGCGAGTGACATGACGAAACTCGAAAGCCGCTCGCCGTAGCTTGAAATTGCGTCGATCGTGCGCGGCGTCAAGTCCCCGGGGACGGAGAACCCGCCGACTAGCTCTGTCAACTCCAGGAAGTGCGTCTCAACGAACGCGGTTAACTCACCGCGCACGTCACTGGGAACCACCGATCCTGCTACCTCGAGGTGGTAGGACTTCAGTTCGCCCGCCTGCGTGACCGCCCCCGAAAGATCTCCCGCCGCCGCCGACTGCGCAATCGACAGCAGCCGGTCGGTGGTTTTGCCCATCGCCGATACGACGATCAATGGCCGCCGATCTGCCTGAGAGGAGACAACCCCGGCAACGCGGCGGATCGCATCGGCGCTCGCAAGCGAGCTGCCACCGAATTTCATCACGATCATGGTTTCTTGATTTTCGCCTCAGAGCACTTGCGCACTCGCAAACTCAGTCCATCAAACCTTCGGTCAGCATCAACTCCGCGTTGAGCACGGCCGCCCCCGCCGCCCCCCGGATCGTATTGTGACCCAGCACCACAAACTTGTAGTCAAGCACCGGGCACTCGCGCACACGTCCGACGCTCACCGCCATTCCGCCCTCGATGAGAGCATCTCTGCGTGGTTGCGGGCGATCCGGTTGCTTCATCAAATGCACCGGCTGTTTCGGAGCGGTAGGAAGGTCCTTTTCCTGGGGAGCGCCCCGGAAGGAAACAAAAGCCCTCTCCAGTCCCGCGATGCCCGGCTTCTGCTCCAGTTCAACCGAAACGGCGACCGTGTGGCCGTCAACGACCCCAACCCGATTGCAGTGCGCGCTGACCGCGGCGTCAAGCGGTTCCACCCGATTACCTTTGAAATCCCCGAGGAGTTTCTGCGTCTCCTGCTGCATTTTTTCTTCTTCGCCGCCAATGTAGGGGATGACGTTTGCCGTGATATCCATCGACGGCAACCCAGGGTATCCCGCGCCGGAGATCGCCTGCATGGTGCTGGCAAGGACTTTCTGGATGCCGAAAGGCTTCAGGGGCGCGAGTCCCATGACCATCGCGATCGTAGAACAGTTAGGATTCGTGACGATAGCCCCGCTCCAGCCGCGGTTCTTGCGCTGCACGGCGATCAAACCGGCGTGGTCCGCGTTCACTTCAGGAATCAGCAGCGGCACATCGGCGTCCATGCGATGGTTCTTTGAGTTCGACACGACAAAGTGCCCGGCCGCGGCGAATGCTTGCTCGATCTCTCCCGCGACCGAGGCGTCCAAAGCCGAAAAGACCAACCGCGGCGTGCCGCTTTCCGGCTGGGACAGATGGACCGTTCTAGAGGCGACGGACTCGGGAATCGAGCTGTCCTGCGTCCAATTGGCGGCCTCCTGGTAGGGCTTACCGGCGCTGCGCTCGCTGGCTCCGAGCCAGGTCAGTTCGAACCAGGGGTGGTCCCGCAACTGGTTCACGAACTGCTGGCCGACCATTCCGGTCGCGCCGAGTACGCCGACTTCGATTTTTCTCTCCATGGCAAAGCTCCTCCCGCTGGATTAGTATGCGGAAGCGAATCGCTTTCTATTGCGTCGCTTGTAGTTGTTTCACGAGGCTCTTGTAGAGTTCAACGGCCTCGATAAGTTGTTTCTTGGGAACGTGCTCGTCAACGCTGTGGGCGACGTGAATGGTTCCCGGTCCGATGAGCAGGGGCTGCCCCCAGTTCGTCAGCTTGGGAATGTCGGTCGCGTATTTGACGATGGTGGTTTCAAATCCCGGCACCGATTTCAGGTGAACAGCGGGCACCTCGGAAGAGACCGTGGCCGTCACCCGGTCATCGAGCGTCGAGAAAACGAGCTGCTTCAATTCGCCCAAGTCGGAGACGACCCGAATCGCTACCGAAGCCGCGGCATGATCCGGAATAACGTTGGCGGCCTGCCCCCCCGAGATGGTTCCAATGTTGAGCGTCGTATCGCCGAAAAGCTTGTCAACCGGCCACTCCACTTGGCGCAGCGCCTGGAGATTGTCCAACAGCTTGTCGATCGCCGAATCACCCAACTCGACGTAGGCGGAGTGGACGGACTTGCCGGTGGCCTCGAGTTCCACGCGCAGGGCGCCTTTTGTGCCGAGTCCTAGCAGATTCTCGGTTGGCTCGCCGTTGATAAGATATCGCGACCCCGGAGAATTCTCGTTGGCTTTCGTCGCGCCAACACCGTCGATTTCCTCACCTACCACGAACAGCAATCCAATATTTCGAACGCCCTCTTCCAGCAAGGCTTCCGTAGCCTTGATCATGGATGCCCCGATGCCGTGCGTGTCGCAGGCTCCCCGGCCCCAGATGCACTCATCATCCTCCCGCGAGGGAATGAACGGCGGCACCGTGTCCATGTGGGTGGAAAGGACGACATCGGGGACGCCCCAGTTGACGTAGACGTTGTTGCGCTGGGGAGCCACCGGCATCAGCTCGATTCGGCCGTCGTATTTGTCGGCTAATGGACGCAGGTGGCCGTACAGATAGTTGCCGATCTCGAACTCGTTGGGAGTGACCGAGTCGATATCGACCAGCGCCCGCGTTAGCTCAAACAGATGCATGGATCACTACCTGGCGACAGCGTTTGGAAACAGTTTCAAGAAGCGGACATGACGCGTCCCGCCGATTCATTACTGAGGATATCGGATCGCCAAACCAGGGTCAAACGAACGGCCCCCAAAGGCCTACCCCTCGCCCAGTCCGCAGGCCTCGTGAACAGCCCTCACCGCGTTATCGAGAGCTTCTTGGGCCACAACGATGGCGATCGTCAGCTCGCTCGAGCCCTGAGCGATGGCGATGATGTTGATTTCCTGGCGGGAAATCGCCGTAAATACTTTCCCCGCCAGCCCGGGCGTGCCGTGCATGCCTTCGCCGACAGCAGCCATCAGCCCGACGCTTTCGTCGACCCGGATCGGATACACATAGTCGTGAGCCAGCTCAATCTTCAGCTCTTCGCGCAGGCTCTCGAGTGCGCCGGCAAGTTCTTCGGTGCGCACGAGCATGCAGAAGTTCTGGCGAAAGCTCGAGCGCGTCATCAAAAGCACTTCGATATTGGCGCGCGCCGCCGCCCCCAGCGCCCGAGCCATCAGCTGCGCGCCCGACATCGAGGCACTGGCGGCTTCGATCGAAATCAGCGCGACCCCGGCCAGCGAAGTGATTGCGCGTACGCCATGGTCGGCGCTGATTTCGGAAACAATTCGGGTCCCCTGTTTCTCGGGCTCGAAGCTGTTCCTGATCCAAACCGGGATCTGTTTCTTCACCAAAGGTGTCAGTGTCCTGGGATGCAGGACCTTGGCGCCGTTGAAGGCAAGTTCGGCGGCCTCGCTGTAGCTGACCTCCGGGAGCACCCGGGCGTCCTTCACGAGACGGGGATCGGCTGTCAAGATGCCGTCAACATCGGTCCAGATCCACAGCTCGGAGGCATCGAGAGCCGTGGCAAGAATGGAAGCCGAGAAGTCAGAGCCTCCGCGTCCCAGGGTCGTTGGTTGTCCTTCCGGAGTGGCTCCGCTAAAGCCTGTCACGATAGGGGTTTCTCCCGTTTCGAGAGCCGGCCCGAGCCGGGCATTTACGCGGGCACGGGTGAGATCGATCAGCGGTGAGGCGTTCCCAAAGACATCGTCCGTTACGATCAGCTCACAAGCGTCCACTGCCTGAGCCGGCACCCCTCTTGATCGAAGAACAGCACTGAGGAGACAGGTGGACAGCTTTTCTCCGGCCGGGACGGCTTCATCCACGGATTTGGGCGGACGCTCCCCCAGCATGAGCATGCCGCGGGCGATTCGCTCAAAGGCGTTCAATAGACGCTCGATTTCGTGAATCGCTTCGTCGTGATCCTCGGCCGGCAATAGCTCCCGGCAGGCATCAACGTGGCGCCTCTTCAGCGTGCCCAGGTGCTGGTCAACTGATTCTGGTTCATCTGCTTCCGCGCGGCGCATGGTCTCGAGAAGCAGATCGGTGACCCCGGCCATCGCCGAGACGACCGCGACCACCCTGGATTTTTCGCGGGCTTGCTGAATCAAATCGGCTGCTCTGACAATGCGTTCGGGCGACCCGACGCTGGTACCGCCGAACTTCATGACAATCAATGGTCTTGACACGTCTTGACCTTCGCTCTCATGGTACTGGAAAGGTTCTTTTGGGCCGATTTAGGCTTGCCGATTGACTCCAGGCTAGCGGCACTGTATGTTGGTGGTCAGCGGTCGGCGGACAATCGGGCGTGCCGAAGCCGCTGGGGGTAGGCGGCAAGCCTTGTAACCTCGGAGCGGTTTTGGGACGACGCCTCTCCAATGGCTCTATCGCTGAAATGCTTGGTGTGAACCTTCCATTCGCGTGGCAGACGTCAAGCAATGACGTCTTCTCCTTTTTTGCGCGGACCAACCGGTCCTCTATTTTCTGGTCCGTATTGGCAATTTTGCTGGTCATCGGGTGCGTGGTCTATCTGTTTCAGTGGCGCTATCGGAAGAAGATCCGTTTTGACCAGGAGCAGCTCAAGACCCTTTTCGATTTGACCGAGACATTCGTCTCGCGGACTGACGCTGAAGCCATCCAGCAAAGAATCGTTCAGACAATGCCGACGATCGCCGATGCTACGCATTGCTTCGTGCTGATCCTGAATCCGGCCAAGCAACAGCTAGAATATGTCGCTTGGTCGGATAAGCCTCCAGCGCCCTCGGTGTCGCTCAGCGCTATGAGCGGGCCCGTGACTTGCTTTCGAAACCGTGCTCTGACCGATGTTCCCGATGCTGAGCAGTGTCCGTTTGTAGATAAGGATGTAGTGCGCCGCTTTGGTCAAAAAACGCTGCTTTACGTGCCGCTGATGCTGGACCGGGAATGCGTGGGCGTCATCGAGATCGAAGACCGGCGACGCAAGCGCATCTTCAGCGCTGAACAAGTTTCGCGGGTAGAGCACGTTGCTAACTTGTCGGCCCTCGCGTTGCGGATGAGCGATCGAAACGTGCTAAGAGATCAAGTCCACCGGACGGAAAAGGCGGGGATCGTGAAGGACCTGATCGAGAGTATCGCCGAACAGTGGGGGGGGCCACTCGACAGCATCCGGAGCCTTGCGGAAAGCGCGGATTTTGAATCAGGCGACAGCGTTCTCGCCGTTCGCAAAGAACTGTAAATTCAAGCTCAACACGCGTCG
>Ga0310123_10002422_pt1 | contig 14908 bp, 15 predicted proteins | sample CB6_AW_1057_MG_FD_203505 | JGI IMG/M metagenome (GOLD analysis project Ga0310123, IMG submission 203505) | Marine microbial communities from Western Arctic Ocean, Canada - CB6_AW_1057 | ecosystem: Environmental > Aquatic > Marine > Oceanic | place: Canada: Western Arctic Ocean | collected... | reverse complement strand
CGGGCATCAACCGCCATCGGCTCGGCGTCGTAGAGGAATCGCGCCACCGACACCGTATAACTACCGATGTCGGCCAGCGCCCCGCCGGCAAGATCCTTCCACAGTCGCATGTTTTTCGGGTTGCGGGGGAGCGGGAAGCTGAACCCAACCCGCACCAGCCGGGCCTCGCCCAGGCCGCCGTCTTTCACGATCTCCCGGGCCCGGACATTGCGATTGCCGAAGCGGTACATGAAGGCTTCCATCAGCAGCACTCCGTGCTCGTCGCATGCGTCCACCATGTCCCGCGCCTGTGCAGCGTCGATCGCCAGGGGTTTCTCGCAGAGCACATGTTTGCCCGCCTCCGCCGCTTTGATGGTCCACTCGGCATGCAGCGAATTGGGCAGAGGGTTGTAAACGGCGTCGATGTCCGGGTCGTCCAGCAGGTCCTGGTAGGAGCCGTAGTGCTTCTCGATGCCAAGTCCTTCGGCGGCTTCCTTGGCCCTATCCGCGTCGCGACTAGAGATGGCGGTGACGGTGGCGTGGTCGGCCTCGTCGCCGGCGGCAATGACGCCTTTTTCGACTCCGATTTTTGCCGTTGATATCACACCCCAGCGGACCCTGCCCTGGTCGTCCGGCATGTATACCTCCCGGCCGGGACATTTCGACCCGACCCTATCAATCGCCTCGCTGAACACCCTATACGTTCAACGCCTGCGAATCCAAGCGGCTAGAATCCCGGATCATGGAGTATCGCCGCCTGGGTCGCACTGAAATGCAGGTCTCGCTGCTCGGCCAGGGTGGTGGCGGTCCCAGCCAGCTCGGGCAGCGCACCGACGTGGACCAGACCGGGATCGACCGCCTGATCGCCGCCGGGATTGACGCCGGCGTGAACTTCTTCGACACCGCTGAGATTTACGGCGAGAGCGAGGCGATCCTGGGCCGTGCTCTGGGCGGGGTGGACCGTGAGCGCTACTTCCTGGCCAGTAAGGTCACCTACAAGAATCGCCGTGGCGACGGCAAGATCATCGATGCCGCAGAGCTCGGGAAGCGATTGGAAGGCAGCCTGCGGCGGCTCCGTGTCGATTACCTGGATGTCTACCAATTCCACGGCCTTGAGGCCGCAGATGTGGATCCGGTCATGACGGATCTCATGCCAGAGATGGAGCGGCAACGGCGGGCGGGCAAGGTCCGCTTCATCGGCGTAAGCGAATTGTGGGCCGTCGACGGCGCTCATGCGGCCCTCTTGAAATGCTTGCCCGGCGGCCACTTCGACACCGCCATGGTGGGATACAACCTGCTGAACTCCTGCGCTGAGGACGAACTTTTGGATGTCTGCCGGGAGAATAATGTGGGCGTGATCGTCATGTTCGCCGTCCGCCGGGCGATGACCGACGCCGCCCGCCGCCGGGAAATCTTCGAGGACCTCGTGAAGGACGGCCTTCTGAATCGGGATGACGTGGACGGCGACGATCCGCTGGCCTGGATTGTCGGGGACGAGGTGGGCTCGGTGCCCGAGGCAGGTTATCGCTTCGCGTTGGAGCCGGACGTCGTGGGAACGGTGCTGACCGGCACCTCGAAGGTGGAGCACCTGCGCCAGAACCTGGCGGCGGTGGAAAGTGGACCGCTTCCGGCCAAGTTGCGGGTTGCGATCCGCGAACGCTACGGGCACCTCACCCAGGCGTTGGGCACTTGACCGAAGCCAGCATGGAACGTTCATGAAAATCCTTATCACCGGCGGTAACGGCAGCATGGGTTCCCGACTGGCCGCGCCTCTGGTGCGTCGGGGCGACGAAGTCACCCTCCTAGACCGGGTGGCCGAACCGCGGGTGCGGACGCCGGAATTCGAGCGCTGCCGGGTGGCGGTCGGGGACATCACCGACGGCGAGCGGATATCCGAAATTGTGGCCGCAGGAGAGTTCGACTCCATATTCCACCTGGCGGCGCTCATGTCGTCGGACGCCGAGGAGCATCCCGACGCCGCCTGGCAGGTGAATATGGTTGGCACCCGCAACGTGCTGGAGGCGGCGCGGAAGCACGATGCCGGCCGGGTCATATTCACCAGCACCGTCGCCACCTACGGCCGCATGACCGAGGACCCGGTACCGGTGGACTCGCCCCAGTGGCCGGAAAGTCTGTATGGAGCGACCAAGGTCGCCGGCGAGCGTCTGGGCGTCTACTACCATCATCGCTTTGGAGTGGATTTTCGCGGGCTGCGGCTGGTGGCAACGGTAGCCCCGTTCGGCTCCACCGGCGGCGCCAGCGGGTATTGCTCGCAGGTATACCTGGATGCCGTCCGCAAAGGCGCCTACGATTTCTATCTCGAACCAGAGACTCGCGCCCCGATCATTTACATCGAAGACGCGGTCAGCGCCCTGATCGCACTGCACGACGCCCCGGCGTCCGATCTCACCCGCCGTGTCTACACCCTTAGCGGCATCGCCCCGTCGGCGGAGGAGATGGCGGCGTCGATCCTGCGCCAACTGCCCGACGTGAAATTCACCTACCGGCCCGACCCGACGCTGAACGCCGTCGTCGATAGCTGGCCCGACCGTTACGACGATTCGGCCTCACGGGCCGACTGGGGCTGGGATCCGAAGGTCGATCTGGACGCCATCACAAGAGCGGTCATCGAAGGCATAACGGCAGCGCGCTAGGTCTTCAGCCACGGCGCCGCCCCAATAGAACCCATGAAACGAGTCTATATAATTCGCGGGCCGTCGGAGCCAAGTAGGCGGCTCGGCGCCCACCCCCTCGACCCGGAGCATGCAGCGTGGAAATAAACATCAGCCAGGGAGCGATCCAGCAGCAAGACGTCGACACGATAATCGTGAACATGTTCGAGAAAACGGCCCCGGGGGGAGCGACAGCGGCGGTGGACGAGGGGATGGGCGGGGAGATCAGTCGGTTGCGAGAACTGGGAGACTTCACAGGGGAGTTCAACTCGCTTCTGACCCTGTACCCGGGAGACGCGATTCCGGCGACGCGGGTGATTGTGGTCGGGCTGGGCAAGTCCGAGAAATTTACGGCAGTTCGGGCCATGGAAGCGATGGGGACGGCGGTGAAGGCGGCGGACGGGCTGGGGGCGCGGCGAATCGCCACGATCGCCTTTGGAGCCGGCGCCGGACGGCTGAGCACAGCCGAAGCCGCCGAGATGACGGCGCTGGGAGCAAAGCTGGCGCTGTACCGCTACGACCGATTTAAGACCTTCGGCGAACTCGTGGACAAGAAGGTGAACGTCGAGACCCTCACGCTGGTGGAATTCGAATCTGCCAAGGTCGCCGCGGTCCAGGTCGGCGCCGAAGCCGGGGAGATTGTCGCGGACTCGGTGGCGCTGGCGAGGGATTTGCAGAACACCCCGGCCGGCCACCTCACGCCGGAGATGCTGGCGGAGCAGGCGGCCGCGATGTGCGCGGCCGCCGGGGTGGACTGCCAGATTCTGGGGCCGGACGAGATGGCCGATTTAGAGATGGGTGCGCTGCTGGGGGTGGCCAAAGGCAGTGTGGAGAAGCCCCGCATGATCGTGATGGACTATGTGCCGGAGGGCGAGTCACAGGGAACGCTGGTGGTGTGCGGCAAGGGAGTTACCTTCGACACCGGGGGAATATCGCTGAAACCGAGTCTGAACATGGGCGATATGAAATTCGACATGTCGGGGGCGGCGGCCACTGTGGGGATTGTGCGAGCGGCGGCGCGGCTGAAATTGCCGGTACGGGTGGTTGGCATCATCCCGGCGGTGGAAAACATGCCAGACGGCCGGGCGATGAAGCCCGGAGACGTGCTTACGGCGATGAACGGCAAGACTATTGAAGTGGACAATACCGACGCCGAAGGCCGGCTGGTGCTGGCCGACGCCCTTTGCTACGCCCAGAAATTCGAGCCGGACGCGATTGTGGATCTGGCCACGCTGACGGGCGCGGTGATCGTCGCCCTAGGGAATCTGGCGACCGGAATGATGGGTACCGACGACGACCTGAAACGGCGCCTGCAGGAGTCCGGCGACCACACCGGCGAACGCGTCTGGGAAATGCCTCTCTGGGACGAGTACGGGGATGCCATCAAGGGCAAGACCGCCGACATCAACAACACCGGGGGCCGCCCGGCCGGTACGATCAATGGAGGAATGTTCCTGAAGCATTTCGTCGGTGACGTTCCATGGTGCCATCTGGATATCGCCGGCACCGCCTGGAACGTGAAGGAGAAGTCTTACATCAGCCCTGGGGGGACCGGTGTGGGGGTGCGCCTTATTACCCGGCTGCTGCGAGAATGGGGCCACGGGTCGGGATCTGGCTAGCCAGATAAGGATTACCGAGGAATTGGAAACGAGAGGGCAGATTCGTTGAAATCGGTTTCCGTACAGTGGACGCGAGACGTTTCCCTGATGGAAGCGCGGACGGCCCTGGAGGGAATAGCAGGCGCGTTTGAGGCGGCGATCAGGATCGCCGCGGATAACGGTTTCGATCTGGGCCGGCCGGAGATGCGCCCGTTTGGCACCTGGCACATCCCGGGAGTCGCGATGGGCAGTCCGTACTGGTCGACCCGCTGGTACGTGACCGAGAGTCTAAATCCGGCGACCGGTCGCATCCGCGGGGAGAGTTTCATCGACGTCATCCGGGATGAGCCCTGGCAGAAGATGGGTGCGCACTACGACGTGGCGCTCGTTCACTTCGACCTGGAGGCCGCGAGCGAAAAGATGGTGACGGTGGACGGGGCAAGCTTTGCGCTATCGGCGACGGAGGCGAATCTGGCGGCGGTGATATCGGTACTGCGGTTGCGAGAGCTTTCCGACGACGATGATTTTGCCACGGCGCTCCGGCGGCTGGCGGCCCATTCGGTAGGGCACGTCATCGAAGCGGCCAGTCCGGACCGGTCTACCGTGCAGGATTCATTCGGGGACCCACACTGTACGAACGTGTGCGTCATGCGGCACGCAGCCACCGTTCCCGAAGTCCTGGATTTCGCACGGGAAGAGAATGAGGCAGAGGTACTGTTCTGCGAGGAGTGCTCCTCGGACATCTTGAATCACGGGCTGCGCCATCATTTCGGGGCTAACTAGCACCAAATCGTCAGGCCGGTCGGACCACTTATCAAGGTACTGCGGCGGCGGCTTGTAGAGCACAATATGGTCGTCAGCGTGCTGATGGGTGGTCCGACCCGGTGGCGGCCGCCACGACCAGTCGAACCTCAATGCAACGAATCCTGATACAAAATTGCGAGCCCGGCATCGTTCTCGGTCAGCCGATCTTTGGCGACCGGGGCGAACTGCTGCTGGCGAAAGGTGTGCCGATCACCGCCGGCCAGATCGAGACCCTGGTGGGTCTTGGCTGTACCTCGGTGGTGGTGGACGATGAAGAGTCCGATGGGATCTACTTGCCGGAACTCGTCTCGGCCATCGTCCGTTTTAGGACCGCGACCAAGCTGTCGAATGCGATTTACCGATTCCGGCAACTGACGGTCGGAGTCGTCCAGGACGATCCCCTGCTGGCGGCGGCGGCGCTGGAGAACGCGCTGAAATCCGGACGAGTCCGTCGATAGATAAGAGATGTCGACCCGTTCGCCAACCTCCTCATGGGGTTTAGGAGCTGGTCGAAGAGATCATGTATGCGGAGTCGCTGGACGGGCTAGATCCGTTGATCGTCCATCACGACTACGCGCTGGGGCAGTCCGTCGATTCGGCTATCGTCGCGGCGATGATAGGCAAAGCGGTCGGGTTGCCGCTTGAGCGCCTGTATCAGCTCACTCTCGGCCCTTTGCTCCACGACGTAGGGATGGTCTTCGTGCCGAGAAACATCGTCACCAGCCCGGAACCATTGACGGTGTCGGAGCTCGCTCTGGTGCAACAGCATCCGGCCCTGGGCTGGCAGCTGCTGCGGGAGGGCAAAGACGCCGATCGCAATCTGCTGGCCCATCACGTCTGCTACCAACATCATGAGCGCAGGATGGTACCTGGTATCCACGAGGCCTGATCGGTGACAACCAGCTGAAGACAAGCCGGGCATCGAAATACGAGCCAGGCACCGTGCACGTACTAGGCGAAATCGGCGTGGTCGCCGACACCTACGCCGCGCTCTCGGCCCGAAGGCCGTACCGGGACGCCTATCCGCCGGATGAGGTGTATCAGATTCTGCGGAAGTCGGCGGGATCGCATCTCAACGCCGCGATCGTAGACAAGGCGATACAGGTCATGACCGCCTATCGGACCGGGACTCACACCGAGGTACTCGACGGTCCGTACGCTGCTCACCGCGGCATAATGGCCACGTGGACGGGGAACATCGCGAAAAGCCCATCGTGCGGATAACCAAGGACGGTGACGGAAAGCTGATCGACGCATTCGATCTGGATATGCTCGAGACCGGCTGGCGGATTCGTTCCGTGCCTGCGCGAAATCCGGAGGAGTAGGCGCGATCGGACAGGCCGGCGGACTATGGACGGTCCGGCACCGGCTCCTGCTACTCGGTGTCGCGATCCGGCTGGCCGCCGCCGCTTCTTTCGTCAAGGACGGCGCACCTGCGGCATACGTCTGGCGCGGCGAAGGCCACAGCGCGGCTAGAATACGCCGTCGCCGCCCGACCGACGGAGAGTAGCTCAGATAGACACCGAAAAGACTAGGAAGCGAGTTTTTTCCGGCGTCCAGCCGACCGGCGTGGCGCACGTCGGGAATTACCTGGGGGCGTTTAAGCACTGGGTGGCCTCGCAGGACGAGTTCGAGAACATTTTCTGCGTGGTGGACCTGCACGCGATCACGGTGCAGCAAGACCCGGAGACGCTGCGAGCGCAGACCCGCATCGTGGCCGCATTGCTGCTGGCGGCTGGAATCGATCCGGCGAAATCCGCCCTGTTTGTGCAGTCGCACATTGGCGCGCACGCGGAGCTGGCCTGGATTCTCAACTGCTTCACCCCGATGGGCTGGTTGCAGCGGATGACCCAGTTCAAAGAGAAGGCCGGAACCGACCGCGCCAGCGTTTCGACCGGCCTGTTCACGTATCCGACGCTGATGGCGGCCGACATCCTGCTCTACGACATCGACCTGGTGCCCATCGGCGACGACCAGCGCCAACACCTAGAACTCACCCGTGACCTGGCTCAGCGCATCAACTCGATCTACGGTCCCATCCTTGTCGTGCCGGAGGCTTCGATCCCGCCGGTGGCGGCGCGGGTGATGGGCCTGGACGACCCGACGAAGAAGATGAGCAAGAGTGAAGAATCGGGCGGCCACGCGATCTTGCTGCTGGATTCGCCGGACGACGTCGCCCGTAAACTTAGTCGGGCGACCACCGATTCTCAGCGGGATATCTTGTTCGATCCGAAGAGGCCGGGGGTGTTCAACTTGCTATCGATTTACCGGGGATTCACCGGGCAGCCGGAGGCCGATATCGAGGACCACTTTAAGGGCAAGGGCTACGGCGACCTGAAACGGGAGCTGGCAGAGGTGGTGGTGGAAGCGCTGCGGCCGCTACAGGAGCGCTACCACCGACTCATGAGCGAGCCGGCCGAGATCGACCGAATCCTAGCCGAGGGCGCCGACCGGCTGCGGCCGATCGCGGCGGCGACGCTGGCACGGGTGATGGGGAAAATCGGCCTGGGCTAGGCCATCCCCGATTGCTTTCTTTCTGAATGACTGCCGCGGTGCGCCTGAAATGGCGGTTCTCGAACCGGCCGGACGCGGGCTGGCCCGAGCCGGGCCGTCACGCCTAACCCTTTTCGACGATGTCCCGCAGCGCCTTGCCGCCGACTGACCAGTAGTTCCGTAAAACCGACAGCTCGGTACCCAGGTTGAAGTGCTTCACCCCCAGTTCGAGATACGGAATCGCGTCTTCCGGCTTGCTCAGCTCGGCCCTGGGATGAACTCCCATCTTCAGCGCGGTCTTGATCGTGTACAGCTCGGCTTCCTTGACCTCGGCCGCGGCACGGTCCTTCGCATTGCCGGTGTTCATGGAGTAGTCGGACGGGCCAAACTGCACCATGTCGATGCCGTCAACGGCCAGCACATTCTCGAGGTCCTCAACCAGGCTCTTCTTCTCGACCATGATCGCGACGACGACGTTGTTCTGCTGCTGGATGTAGTCCAGGGTGCCGGAGCTGTAGCCCCACTCGTTGTCACGCGTGCTGCCGACGCCGCGCAGCCCGTTGTTGCCCGGCGCGTCGGCCCGGATGGAGGCGACGCAGAGCCTCGCCTCCTCGACGGTACGCACATCCGAATACAGCAAGTTTTCGATGCCCGCGCCAATCGACCGGATCGCCAGGTAGGTCCGGGGTTCCTGATCGAGTTTGATCATGGAACTCATGTTGTCGAAGAGATCGACCGCGCGGGCAAAATTCTCCAGGCTGAACAGATCGTACGGGCCGTATTCGCTTACGAATTCTACGTAATCGATCTCACCGGTGAGGCCGGCGATTTCCACCATGGCAGGCCACTGGCTGATGATCCGGGTGCCGAAACTGGGCTCCCCGGCGTCCATGAGTTCACGAAGTCGATTGCGGCGCATTCGATGTCTCCTTGCGTCGATTTCTACGACAGCGGGAGGGCGACCCCCCGGTTTTCGGCTATTGAGATGAGTCCACCGTGCAGGATCTCCTGGACGGAGCATCCGCGGGCGGCTCCGGCACATTCGTCGAAAGGGGCGTCGGCGAGCAGGCTCCCCACGAAGTGCTCTGGTGCGTGACGCTTACCCTCGGGCATGGGCTCGCAGTCGAGTGACGCGCCGGCGCGATTGGCCTGGTCGAACATGACCAGATCGCGAGTGCGGTAATCCGCCAGCAGCGCGCCGGTCTCGCCAAGCACGTAGGTATTCCAGGGGATGGCCCCCTGCTCGGTCCACGTGGACTCGACCAGCGCCATCTGGCGCTCGAACTTGACGATCAATACCCCGTTGTCGTCAACGGAATGGAAATCCTGGGCCAGATTCGCGGCGTGAGCGTAAACCGCCGTGGGGCCGGCCAAATAATCGAGCAGAATATTCACCCCGTAGCCGGAATAATCCATGAAAGCGCCGGCGCCGTTGAGCTCGGCGTCGTAGAGCCAATCGGTGAAGTATTCCGAACAACCAAAACTGCGGGGGCCCGAGTGGCCGCCGCGATGCTTGACCTGGATGACGCGGCCGATGGCGCCGGTGGCGGCGACTTCTCGCATCTTCCGGTAGATGGGAAGCCAGTTGATCGGCCAGTTGATCATCAACCGGACGCCTGCCCGGTCGGCAGCGGCAACCATGCGGTCGGCCTGCTCGAGGGTGGCGGCCATGGGCTTCTCGACCACGCAATGGGCGCCGGCGGCGGCCGCCGCCTCGACGACGTCGGCATGCTGGGCGTTGGCCGTGCCCACCTGGACTACGTCCAATTCTTCAGTTTCGAGCATGGCGGTGAAAGATTCGTACGTCCGAGGAACGCCGAATTCGGATTCCATACGGTCCCGCAGAGGCTCGTTCGGATCGGCGGCGGCGACGATTTCGACCCCGGCCTCACGCCACTTCGGCACCAGGGCCCAGATATGATCGTGGACCAGTCCGGCGAAGCCGAGCCGGAGTCTTGCCGCCAAATTGCCTCCCGATGGTCTGTCAGCCCGCACAGTCTAGCCGCGATCATCGGGATCCGTGATCGGGCGAGTCCCGACTGACAATACCGGCCGCGGAAGCCGGCGGAGCTAGCCGTCGGGGAAGAGTTCGCGACCACCGTCGACCGGCAGCACTAGGCCAGTGACCCAGTTGCTCTCATCCGAAAGCAGATACAGCCCGGCATAGCCCACATCCAGGCTACTGGCGGGGCGGTTAATCCCGGCCGGCGGATTGCCGATAGGCCCGGCCGGCGGCGGCTCGCCGCCGATCTGACCGGGGGCGATGCAGTTCAGGCGGATGTCGCGATCGCGGTACTCGCGGGCGGTGCGGCGGACGAATTCGTACAGGCCGACCTTCGCCGTGGCGTAGCCGACATTGGCGTCGCGGAGCACGTCGCGCGAGGCGGCGGCGAGGACGATGGAGCCGCCCGGGGGATCCTGGTCCAGCATCTGCACGATGGCGGCGCGGGCGGTGAGGTAGTGGGCGCGAAGGTTCACGTCCAGCAGATAGTCCCATTGCTCGGGCGTGGTCTCATGAGTGGACTGCTCGCCGAACTCGTAGTCGCCCAGGTTGGAATAAAGCCCGTCTACCCGGCCGAACTCGCGCACCTCCGCCTTGATCATGGCGTTGGCGCCGTCCTCGGTGGCGGCGTCGGCGGTAAAGACGGCGGCCTCGCCACCGTCCTTGCGCGTCTGTTCGGATAGTTCAAGAAGTGGGCCTTCACGTCGGGCCACGAGCAGCAGGTTCGCACCCTCGCGGGCGAAGAAGTCGGGCTATCGCCGTTCCCATCCCTCCACCGACACCCGGGATGACGATCGCCTTGTCCCGCAGTCTCATGGGCGCACCTCGTTGCGGTCGATTGTTTAGCCGAGTTTACGCGTGGATCGAGCCGCGACGGCGGTATCCGGTGAGGGCAAAGGTGAGACCGGCTCCGGGACTGGTATCTTGAATTCACGGCCATGGGCATCTTCTCCCGGCGTCAAACTAGCACGCAAAATGGCGAAAACGATCGAATGGCGAGGGTTCGATTGACGGGCATGCCGGACGCTAATACCATCGGAGTGGCCGTGCTAGGCGGGGAGCCAGCGGTGCCCTGTACTCGCAATCCGCTTTAGCGAGGCTGAATTCCCGCCGGAGGCTGGTTGACTGTCGAATCTGCCCATTCTCCAGAATGTTGAAAGTCGGGTCCCGTGCGACGGGAAACTCCGAACCCCGTCAGGTCCGGAAGGAAGCAGCGGTAAGGGGTAAATCTCGGGTGCCGCGGGTTAGCCTGGCCGGAGTTCTGGCGCGCGGGTAAGGCGGGAGTCACGAGTCGAAGGCGGGTGCACGGCCACTTTTTTATTGGTGCGAGAGCCATTCAAATGACCGAACAAGAAGGATTCCAGGCCCTTTACAACAAGTACCGCCCGCAGCAATTCGCGGAGGTGGTGGGGCAGAAGCACATAGTTCGGATATTGCAGAACTCGCTGGCTCACAATCGCGTCAGCCACGCCTATCTGTTCTCCGGCGAACGAGGTACCGGCAAGACGACCGTAGCGCGGATTCTAGCGAAGGCCATCAACTGCCTGGAGGGCATCCAACCCGAACCCTGCAACCGATGCGCGAACTGCCTGCAGGTGGGCTCGGAGAGCTTTCTGGATCTGATCGAGATCGACGCGGCCAGCAACACCAGCGTGGATGACATCCGCGACCTGCGCGAGAAAGTGCGATTCCGGCCTTCCACCGGCCGGTACAAGGTCTACATCATCGACGAGGTGCACCAGCTTTCGCGCTCCGCCTACAACGCGTTCTTGAAAACGCTGGAGGAACCGCCGGATCACGCCATTTTTATCTTGGCGACCACCGATCCGCACCGGGTCTTGCCCACGATTCGCTCGCGCTGCCAGCATCTGCGCTTTCGCCGGCACACCCACTCCGACACCGTTGACGCGCTTGCGCGGATCGCCGAGGGCGAGGACGTGATGGTGGCCGGTGAAGCGCTTCATCTGATCGCCCGAAATGCCGACGGAAGCCTGCGCGACGCTATTGGCCTGCTGGATCAGGCGATCTCGTTCTTCGAAGGCACGCTGACCGAGCAGTCCGTGCAGGACATGCTGGGGCTGACCGGCACCGAGGCGTCGGCCGCGCTCACCGGCGCGATCGCCGAATCGCGGGCCGGCGATGTCATGCGCCTCGTGAATCAGGCCGTACAGGACGGCGGCAGCCCGGCAAGCATTCAGCAGGAGTTGGTGAATTATTTCCGCGGATTGCTGCTGGCGAAGACCGGCCGCCGGGATCAAAACGAGATGTATTTCGCCGAGGCGGAAATCGACATCATGGAGTCGCTGGCCGAAAAGTTCGGGGTGGGGCAGATCGTGCGCTGCCTGGAACTGCTGGGCGAAAGCGGGTCGTTCGGACGCGCCGGACAGTCCGCTCAGCTCGAGCTGGAGCTGGCACTGGTAAACGCCTGCCTGATGATGACCGGGGCTGCGGAGGGCGATCGGGGCACGGAGTCGCATGCCGACGGTGGAGTGTCAGCCACATCGGCGCCGGCGCAAGCGGCGGATGGAATGGTGAAAATCTCAGCGATACCGGAGCCGGCGCAATCGGCGGATGGAACGGAGAAAGTATCGGAGACCGGCGGCGAAGTGACGGCCAGAGAAGAACTCAATCGGGCCGCGACCGAGGCCCAGGCGACCACCGCTCCGGAAGATGGGTCGGCAGCAGTTGACCAGTCGTCCGCCCCGGCCGGAGTGGCCGCCGAACTGGACGCCAAACGGGACGAGTTCCGGCAGGAGCTTCGAGCCTGGAGCCGCGCCTACGAACCCTACGTGATGAACAGCCGCTGGTACGACCGGGATGGAGCATTGGTGTTGACCGCAGCGCACTCAGCCCACTACGACATCCTGTCACGAGCCGAAAGCCGGGAGACACTGCGACGGATCGTGACCAAGTTGCTCGGCCGCCAGGTGAAAATCAAAATCGAGCCGGGCGAGAGCGTCAAGCGGCCATCAGTCGGGAAGCCTCGTAATGACACCCTGATCGACTCAGCGGTTACCCTTTATGGGGCCGAGATAGTGGACGACCAGTAGCCCCCGTACCCAGCAACCCCAAGGCACTTTCATGCAGATGATGCGCAAGATGCAGAAGCAGATGGAAAAGATCCAGGCCGAGCTGGCCGAGAAGACCATTGACGTCAGCAGCGGCGGGGGGGTCGTGACCATCACCATCACCGGCGATCAGACGGTGCAGGCCATCAAAATCGATCCCGAGGCGGTGGATCCCGAAGATGTGGAAATGCTGGAGGACCTGCTGGTCGCGGCGGTGAACGAGGCAGTGACTGAGTCCCAGGCGCTGGCTGGTGAAAAGCTCGGCGCGCTCACCGGCGGGCTCAAGATTCCTGGCCTGATGTAGCCGGAGGCCGTTCCTAAGTGATAGACGGCGTACCCGGCCCCATCGGCAGGCTGATCGAGGAACTGAGCAAGCTTCCCACGATTGGCCCCAAGACAGCAAGCCGGCTGGCGTTTTTCCTGCTCAAATCGCCGAAGGACCAGGTCGCCGGGCTGGCGGGCGCGTTGCAGGCCCTGAACGAAGGCGTCGTCCAGTGTGGGAAGTGCTTCAACTATGCCGACCGCGACCCGTGCGCCTACTGCGCCGACGACCAGCGGGACGGCAAGATCATCTGCGTCGTCGAGGACGCTCTAGACCTGCTAGCGATCGAGCGCTCCGGCGGATATCGAGGCCGGTATCACGTGCTGGAAGGGGCGATCTCACCGCTGGAGGGCATCGGCCCCGACGACCTGCGGCTCACCGAACTGGTGACCCGGGTGAAGGACGAGGGCATCACCGAGGTCGTGGTCGCGACGAACGCCACCTTCGAAGGCGATGCCACCGCCCTGGAAGTCGCCCGGCTCCTGGACGGTTCCGGGGTGCGGGTGACCCGGCTGGCGCGCGGACTGGCCACCGGCGGCGACCTGGAATACGTCGACGCGGCCACCATCGCCCAGGCGCTCGAAGGCCGGCGGGAGTTCTAGGGCAAGCCCTTTGCGCCGGTCGCTGGCACGTCAAAAGCGGGCCGCCCACAAGGTAAGCGTGGCCTGATACGAGAAAGTACGAAGGAGTAGCACGTATGGGAACATTCGGTCCGGCGATGTTGCTGGCGTTGCTGGCGGCGGGCGGGAACGCGCTGTTTGTATACGCGCAGAAGCGGGCCGACCTGCCGCAGAATCCGCTGCTGCTGCTGGCCGGGGCGGCGTTCGTGACGTTCGTGATCCTGGGGACTTACTCCGTGATCATCGGCGTGTCGGACATGGGTGAGTATGCCCGCACGCGGGGTGTCTGGATGCTGTTGACCGGGATCGGGCTGGCTCTGACTTTTGTGGGCTTTCATTTTCTTTTCAATCGCTTCGGAGCCAGCTACTACAGCCTGTACGCGGCGCTGTCGATCCTGACGACGAGTGTGGGGGTCGGCTTCCTGGTGTTTCGAGAGCCGCTGAACGGCTGGATCGTGGCGGCGACCGGGGCGACGCTGGTGGCGATCGCGCTGCTGGGAATCGGCGTCTCACGGACGCAGATCTAGTGGCATCCACAGACTGTTTGGTTCTAGCAGCGGACGCGGGTGGCGAGGCAGGTAGGCGGGATCCCGACCTGCACGCAGGTCGGGCCACGGCGGGAGGTTGGGCGATAAGGTCAGTGCGCGCATCGAATAAGGACGGGCTGTGCCCACGCCCGTGTTGTCGGCGGGCCGGGCCGCCGCTAGGGTTGAGGTCCGAATTGGAACGAGATCGGATGAACCCGTGACCCAGAGCAAGTACAAAGTCCTGATAACGGATTACATCTGGCCCGATACCGGACCGGAGCGGAAAATCCTGGAGCCGCTGGGGGTGGAGATCATCGAGGCGGACCGGGGTGATGAGGACCGGTTGGTGGCACTGGCGCGAGACGTAGATGGGATCCTGACCTGCTTCGCGCTGACGACCGCCAACGTAATTAAGGCGGCGCCGAAGCTGAAGGTGGTCTCGCGATACGGAATCGGGGTTGACAACATTGACGTGGACGTGGCCACGGAACTCGGTATCCCGGTGGCCTACGTGCCGGATTACTGCGTGGAGGAAGTCGCGGATCACGCGATGGCGCTGCTATTGGCGCTGGTGCGGGGGATCAACCGCTACGACCCACACACCAAGGCGGGCGGCTGGGACCTGCAGGTGGGCCGGCCGCTGGTGCGGTTGCGAGGGTCGCGCATGGGAATAGCCGGGTTCGGGCGGATCGGCCGGGAAACGGCGAAGCGGGCGGCGGCGTTCGGGATGGAGATCGGAGTGTTTGACCCCTATCTGAAACCGGCGGACCTGCCGGCGGGAGTCGAGTTGATCTCGCTGGACCGACTGATCGAAGAGTCGGAT
>Ga0310123_10002421_pt1 | contig 14908 bp, 11 predicted proteins | sample CB6_AW_1057_MG_FD_203505 | JGI IMG/M metagenome (GOLD analysis project Ga0310123, IMG submission 203505) | Marine microbial communities from Western Arctic Ocean, Canada - CB6_AW_1057 | ecosystem: Environmental > Aquatic > Marine > Oceanic | place: Canada: Western Arctic Ocean | collected... | reverse complement strand
AAAAGCCACGAAGAACAGCGCCCAGATCCATACTGCAATAGCAAGCGAGGTAACCATTCCCCCAAGAACCACATGCACCATCGAAAACAACGCGGACAACATCGCCATAATAAATCCGAGCAACAGCATGGCTAACAACAACGCACCCACAAACCCGAGCAGCCGTATCCATTGGTCCCAGAGTCGCTCCAGAATCTGTTCGTCGTCCCAGCGCTCTTCCGCCGGCAGTACCTGGCGCGCAATCATTGCAAAAAAAGCCGCACCCAAAAATATCCCTGTCACGCTTAGTCCGACAGCGAGACCAAACAGTGCCACCCCGCTTGTTACCGGAATACGCAGTACCGATCCGAGTGGGGTACCACCCGACCCGCCCGCCACCATCATGCTTGGCACGCCTATTGGCGATGTACTCAGAAAACCGAACACGTTCAGGTTTGCACCGGCTTCCAGTAGGGTGCCTTGGACAGTTTCATACATCTCGGCGGGAATGTCAGCGGACCGTAGTTGCGCCTCTAGCAGCGTTCCGACCTCCGCCATTAGTGGGGTGACGCTAAGTTGCGGACCCAGCCACAGAAAAAGGTCTAGCAGCAAGGGCAGGGATATTAGGCTAATGCGCGAGCGCACGGTTTCGAATCCGCGCCCGAAGGCATCAACCACCCCAATCGGTGCTGTCGGTGGTGTAGAAGCGTGTGCATGCACGCACCTAATTCTACCATCATATCGTAAGTAGGAACGCACCCGAACGGACCCACTTTACGATACTCTTAGGCCTAGCTGTTTGCTTACCTGGCCTTGGTTCGGTGAGTATCGGTAGGTTGACCCGTCAGCCGCGGTCGTTTACAATGTAGGGCAGCCGCCCCGCCTCACACCCTACCAGGCGCGCGCCATTTCCCTATGGATCAATTCGTGATAACAGGCGGTCTGCCGCTCCGCGGCGTCATCCGACCGGCGGGTAACAAGAACTCCGCGCTGCCATTGCTCGCCGCGTGCCTGCTCACTGACCAGCCGGTAGTCCTGCACAATTTGCCCGGCATCGGCGATGTGGTCACCATGCGCAACCTACTCGAAGAGCTCGGCGTTTTAGTAGAATCTGTGGGCGAACACAGCTGGCGCATCCAGGCGGAGAACATTACCGGATGCACACCGAACCCTGCGCTGTGTCGTCTTATTCGCGCATCCATTCTCCTGGCTGGACCTTTGCTCGTACGCCAAGGCAAGCTGCAGTTGGCTCCTCCCGGAGGGGACATTATCGGCAGACGCAGATTGGACACACACATGCTGGCACTGCAATCGCTTGGCGCACACATCCATACCAATGAGAACTTTGAAATACGCGCTGACAGGCTGCGCGGCACGGACATCCTGCTAGATGAAACCAGCGTGACAGCCACTGAGAACACAGTCATGGCGGCTGTGATGGCATCCGGAAGAACCACCCTGCGCAACGCAGCCTCTGAGCCTCACGTTCAGGAGCTCTGCCGCTTCCTGAACGCTCGCGGTGCGCGCATATCCGGCATCGGCTCCAATATGCTTAACATCGAGGGCGTCAGATCACTACACGGCGGCGAGTACACAATCGAACCGGACTACCTGGAAGTGGTCAGCTATATCGGAGCGGCCGCCGTCACTGGAGGCGAAATCCGCATTCAGCGCGCAGGATCGCAACACTTGCACATGGTCGAGCTCGCTTTCAAGCGTCTGGGCGTCCGCTGGCAAGTTGAGGGTGAAGACATCCTCGTGCCTGCCGATCAGACGCTACGCGTTACACCAGACCTCGGCGATGCTATACCCAAGATCGACGATGCGCCCTGGCCCGGATTCCCGGCAGATCTAATGAGTATCGCCATAGTTATCGCCACACAGTGCGCCGGCACTATCCTCTTCCACGAAAAACTATTCGAAAGCCGACTCTATTTTGTAGACAAACTGGTTGGCATGGGTGCGCGCATCATCGTGTGCGACCCCCACCGCTGCATCGTACAAGGCCCAAACACCCTGCAGAGTGAAACACTAGATAGCCCGGACATCCGCGCGGGAATGGCTATGCTCATTGCCGCACTGTGCGCTCGGGGCGAATCTGTCATCCGCAACATCCGCCAAATCGAACGCGGCTACGAGGATATAGAGAGAAAGCTACGTAATCTAGGCGCCCAGATTGAGCGCACCGCTGACTGAGTATGCTGATCACCAATAAACAAAAGAGGGCCGCCGCGACCGCGGGGCCTTTTTTGTTTTAACTCCGTAGGGATATTAGTCGGTGCACCAGACCAGCCCCACAGTGCCCGGCCCAACATGTGCCCCGACCACTGGGCTCAGTTCCACCACATGTTTTTCGACTGGATTAATCTGCGCGCTGGCCGTCTTCAGCAGCGCGGCCGCGTCGTCTGGTGCAGCGGCGTGAAGCGCCGCCAGGCGAATGTTCTCTTTGCCCTCAACCGCCGCAGAGACCGAATCCACAACATGCCTTATCGCCTTCTTACGCGTCCGCACCTTACCAGCCTCAGCCACCACGCCGTCTTTCACCGTGAGCACTGGCTTGACATTCAACGCGTTACCGAGAAGCTTGCTCGCCCCGCCAATCCGGCCGCCGCGATGCAAATACTCCAACGTATCCACAGTTATATAAACACCCACTTTGTCCATCGTGCCTCGAGCCACCTGAGCGCATTCCGCCAGAGATTTTCCCTGTTCCGCAACCCGTGCCGCTGCCAGCGCCACATAGCCCATCGCCATCGCCATTGTACGCGTATCCACAATCTCAATCTTTATTGCAGGTAGCAGTGCGCGTGCCTGTGTAGCTGAATTGAATGTGCCAGAAAGTTCTCCTGAAAGCACCATCACTAGCACTCCTTCTTCAGCATCAGCACCCACGCTCGTAAGCAGCTCCTCAAACTCTCGCACACTCGCCTGCGACGTGGTTGGAAACACCGGATCATCCCGCAGACGGTTATAAAACTCAGTCGGCGTAATATCCACATCATCGTAGAATGTCTCCGTGCCCCACACTAGCGTCTGCGGAATTACGTGGATGCCATATTGCTGTACCAGTTCAGCCGGTATCTGTGCAGTGCTATCTACCACAATGGCGATACGTGATTTGCTCATTTTATTTTATTCCTTTCGTAAGAGTACTTCCACACAAGAATAGAAACCCACATTCGCACTAAAAGATACGGGTGATTTTGTACACGAGCGCAAGCGTGGGAGGGGCGAAACACGTTGCGACGCAGCTGCTTCTGTCAGAACCACTTCACAGCGGTGAACAATGAAACACCAGGCGCAGACCTATTTGCAGGACCTGTAGGTTGAAAGAACATTGATAATTTTGTTGTGTCAACAGGCGATGTTGTGATGCTTGTGATTTCGCGGTGGTAAGTGATACCCCTATATAACAGACTAGCAGACCTGCGAACAGCATCTAAGCTAGCCATAAAATGAGAAAAATACAACCTAATTAATGTGCGGTGATTGTACTAATATGCAAACATTGTCCATGCTAACCTGGATACTATTCTTAGTAAACCTCCCCTCACAGTGCCATATTGCAATTTACCTAGAGATGTGCCGATGATATAATATCCCATTCTGTCGAATTGTTCTGGAGGTAGTTTATGGATCAGTCAGAGATTAAAGAGCGCTTACAAAAATTTGGTTACGTAATTGTGCCAGAAATGTTTTCAGAGGAGGAGGTAACGCATTACCGTAAGCACTTCTTCCATTTGAGAAAATCGGGAAGTTGCCTTCAATATATGCCTAAGGTTGATCCAGATGATGCAGATAAAATAAATGAGTACCCGCGTCTTATACAGATGCATCGTTATGATTCGGTTACCTTGCAATGGCTGTTGGATAAAAGATTGCGAGATTGTTTGGTCGCCTTGCTGGGACAAGAGCCTTACGCGGTCCAGAGTATGCTTTATTTTAAGCCTTCTGGATCACGAGGTCAGGCTTTGCATCAGGATCAATATTTCCTCGCCGTCCAACCTGGGACATGCATCGCTGCCTGGATGGCTCTGGACGCATGTGACGAGGTGAATGGCTGCCTGCAAGTAGTTCCAGGTAGTCACAACCTACCTACCTTGTGTACAGTAGAAGCTGACACTACTGTGAGCTTTACAGACCTTACTGTTTCCCTGCCCGAAGGAATGCATCCAGTACCAGTATTGATGAAAGCAGGAGAAGTACTTTTTTTTAATGGACAATTGATCCACGGGAGTTTTCCCAATAAGAGTAAAAAGAGCTTCCGCACTTCACTGGTCGGTCATTACGTCATGGCAGAGGCAGAAAAAATAGCTAAATTTTATCATCCAGTGCTGCGTTTTGATGGTAGCGAGATAGCCTTAAGCGTGAGTAAAACCGGAGGGCCCTGCGGCAATTGGGTTGATCTTGATGGGCATCCATTGGTGGAGATGTCAGGTGTAAATCCTAGTAGTTCATCTGACGATGCGTCATTCATGGATCTAGTCCAACAGAGACAGTCTTAGTTGTTTTGGGAGCCTTTTTGATACCAATAAAACCATTGGAGATTCTCCCCTGTCCACCTAGTGATTTTTTATCTGTGAGGCCGTCGTCCTGTTCTGTTGACTTATGACGGTTGCATTGTTCAACCGTAGTATTCCACCAATAACCAGAGTCTCATCACATAGAAAAGGTGACAGAACATCAAAGTTGAATTCATCCTAACAATATTAGAATAAGCTGCCATTTAGGTTCGGGTGCAGACCCACGGCCTGCAAACGCGGTGGCAATGTCTATTATGGTCAGTAATAGTCTCTACCTACAGTTGCTCGGTGTGCACGGCACGATCTTCCCACCAGCGCCAGATTACATCCGCGGGTGGATACCGTTAATTAGCGGATTTAGTACACAGCCAAGACCGCGGCCAAATGGCATATCATACAATTTTCTGGGAAGCATTGGCCGCTATTATTCAATCAATAGATGCTAGAATAGGAATGTAATAAACAAAGCCCTTCCCGTGAATATTCAAATGCGCCCGCAGAGTAAATAATCAAATCAGGATAATAGTGAAAACCCAGCATGGACCACAGCAGTCTTATTCCCGTGCTTAGACACACCACGCTCACCGACGTCCCCATTCTGGACGTGGTCCAGCTCGCCGCGTCGGAGCGAGGACTGATTGCAATCGCATATAACACAAGTGCAGAGATATTCCTAATGCAGCTGGTTCAGACACATCAACATGCGTTAGTCTCGCAAGGAGACGGGATGACAATCGAACTCACCCAGTTGCGCGAATATCTGTGCGGAACGCGCACGCAGTTTTCACTTCCGCTTGACCTCAGACATCTAACGAAATTTCAGCGCCAGGTGCTGAAAGCGGTGGTAAATGTACCGCACGGAGAAACTTGCTCCTACGGAGAAATCGCCGCCCTAATTGGCCGCCCGAACGCGGCACGCGCTGTGGGAGGAGCCAACGCCCGCAACCCGCTTCCCATAGTCATCCCCTGCCACCGCATCATCGCGGCTGACGGCAGCTTGGGTGGGTACAGCGGCCAAGGAGGGCTGCGCACTAAACGGCGCCTGTTGAAATTGGAGAGGGTGCAGAGGGTGCACTGTTAACCGCAGCTGTGCGGTTTACACTCACTCCTTATTCCGGAGGAGATTGAACGAAATCAGCGTGAGTCTTGTCAATCAGATTCCCAGCAGTATACGAGGAAATAGTTACATAATATTCCGCACCGGAAGCGCTGAACAGAAAATTACCATCGAGTTCCGAGCCCACGCGCAACACATGCTCCTGTAGCGCGTCATCGATTTCAGTGGTAATGATTGCCGTCGCCTGCGGTTGCTCGAGCCCATACGACGGTTGAAGCTCTTTTCCCAGCGGCGCCATCATGCGCACTGAGCTAACTTGCGAGAGCAAACTGTTTAGGGATGACTCGTCCAGCGTCTGCTCCGCATCCAGTTCCTCCCACGTCCATTTCTCATCCACCTTGGTAAAGTTGAAGCTGCCATTTTCGTTCTGCAGGTTGATGGCAATAATCGCATCCCGTGACACGCTAAAGAACTGGGTGTCGATGTAATTAGATGCCGCGATGTTAGCTTCCCATGGAGTCAGATCCGCTGTCAAATAGACCTCGTCACGCCCGAGCATCCGGAAGTGCGTCGCGCCCGCGCCGGCGGTGCTTCCCAACAGCAGCGTGTTTTGCGCTCCGTCTGACCACGTAATTTGGAGCTTACGGTTGAACTTTTGCTCCCCCACCTGCAGACGGGAGTGGCTGCCCTCAGTCACAGTCACCAGCCGGCCGGTACGCAGTTGCTCGAGTTTGCGAAGCAGCGGCACAATCCTATCAGCGTCTGCGGGAAATGCGGCCGCTTCCGGCAGCAACCATTCAATGCCAGATTTAGCTAGTGCAATACGTTTGCCATCGTCATCAGTAATCGCCAGGGCCACAATTTCTGCTTCCTCTCGATCGACGAACAGCAGCCCGCCATCACCAACTACCTCCCGTGGCCAGAAAACCGCCGCACCCAATACGACTTGCGCCGCCAGCAATGCGGCAAGTATCCGGTTGGTATTGTTCATCATATCAAAATTCTAGCACCACTCATCGGTGTCGCGAAACGTGTGCACCCCAATTCCGCCACGCCATTCTAAAGTATGTAAGATTGCCACTGTGGGCGTCCCTTATATCTTATTATTTTAGTCGACTTGCGTTTAGCAGCCTTTGCATACCACCACGCTGCCTAAGCTTGCAGTGTCAACACTATTGATTGCTCGTTGCGCCTGCGCATGCGCCATGCCCACCCCAATATTCCGAGCGCTAGCAGTGCCAGCACGTAATTCGTCGACTCCCAAAAAGCCTGTTCGCGCTCGGAAAGCGGAGTCAGAGGCCGCGACGCAGTGCCGCGCGAGCGGATGCTGAGCAAATCCAGGTCTTCCACCGCCCAGTCGGCGACGTTCTCTGCCAATTGCAGACTGTTCACGTAGCGGTCGCCCGAAAGATTGGACGAGAGGTTAAAAACGGTGTCGTTCAGAAATTCCGCACTGCTGAAGACAACCAGCCGAGCGGTAGGTAGAGAAATCTCCAGCGTACCAACTGCGTCGGGATTGAGAGCTTCACCCGTGACTTCGTCAATCTTCTCGAGAGGAGATTGTTTATCCTTGAAATAGCTTTCAAACACGCCCTCCACCGAAACCGCAAGAACGTGTGGTTCCCGTTCGGAGCCCATCGGAAATCCCAAATCAGGATATAGATCGGTGTCCGGCTGAATGTTGATATCGCTGGTAACCCACGATTCCGGACTGGATTGCAACAACACGGTCACTTCCCGCTCTGCATTGACACGCGCGTCCACGGAGATGGGGGAAGGCCAATTCAGTGTCACTGCCTGTAAGCTGGGCAGAATCGGGCTGTCACGGTTCATCCCGTCCGAGCGAACATCGACGAAAAACGGATAGCTCATAGCGCGGATTTCGCGCACTTGAATGCCGCCGAGATCACGCGTCACCGGCACGGGAAAAGCCTCATTTTGCGCGTCAAGTACCAGTTTTTCGTCGATAGCAATTCCATAACTCATGAGCATTTCCCGCAATCCCGCCGTCACCTGCTGCAGCCCCAGCCCACCAGTGATCTGATCGAGCTGCATAATGTAGTTTCCAGCAGCCGCCACCACTGCGCCGCCACGCATCAGGTATTGGTCAATCGCGTAACGCTGCGCATCGCTCATATCCTGCGGAGCAATCACCATAAGCACATCCACATCCGGCGGCACTTCGCCATCAGTCATTTCAAGCGACCGCACTGTGTAATTTTCGCGCAGGGTTTGCGCCAAAGTGTCATAGCTCTTGAAAGAAGGTATCTGCTGTCCAAAGCCGCTCTGCTGCGGAATATCCGGCGGAGTCCATAGGCCAATCACTTTCAGGAAACCGGTGGAAGTGCGCTTCAGCGCAGCCTCAATCGAGGTGCGGATACTAGCATCGCTCAGGTCACTGCTCGGATATAAGACCTGCGCCTCCGTGCCGATTTCGAGGAGCATATAGAGATAATATGTATCAGACGAGAAAAACGAGACTGGAATCGGCTGCAAGCCGTAAAGATCATACAAATCCTGACCCGACAACGGGCTGTCCGCCGAGTCCACATCAATCATCTCAAAAGCAAATTTACCGCCAGATTCAGATTCAATTTCTGCTGCCACTCTGCGAATAGCTGCCGGCGCATCCACCAGTGATTCCGGAAGTGTACTAGGGGTGGTATAGAGCGTCAGTTTCACCTGATCGCCCACCGCCACCAAAATAGTGTCGATGCTTTGAAAGCCGTAGATCACTTTCTTAATCGCACGCGTCAGGTCATATTCCAAGTTACGTAGGCGCACATCTATTTGCCCACTGCGGTACGGTTCTACTTCAATCAAGTCTCCAAAATTGAGCACCACATGCTGGTCGCCATAGCGTACGAGAATGTCGAAATAGGCGTTGACCACCGAAGACCCATAGCGGTCGGCGGCTTGCAGCGGCGTGGGCCGGATACCATAGGTCTGATTAGCCTCAATTTCTTTCTCCGGATCTTGCAGCGGGTCGACAATTTCGATCACCAGATTGCCGTTAGAGGCGATACGGTATTCCTGCAGCATGTCGCGAATGCGTGGAACAAGCGGCGCTAGCAGCGGATGGGTTTTGTCACTGAAGTAACCGCGAATGAGCAGCGGTTCCTGCACATTGGTGAGCAAGTCACGCGTGGTGTGCGAAAGGCTGTACTCACGCTGAGCGGTCAGGTCTATCCGCACGCCGCGCAACGGGAAAAGCCATACATTGAGCGCAACCAGGTTCACTATGACCAACGCCACAGTCAAAGAAATGCGACGACGATGAAGGAGTGTGTTTTCACCCTCGCTCCAACCATGGCGTTCCAACGCAAGCACATTGAGGGTGAGGAAAATGCCAGTCATAGAAAGGTAGTAGGCCAGATCACGCAAATCAATCACGCCGCGCTCGATACTCTCGAAGCGGGCTCCGGATCCGAGCGCGCGGAAAATCTCGGTTAATTGGTCGCCGAAGAAATCAGTGAATCCGCGCGCACCTACAAGATAAAACGCGCCGCCAAGCAGCCCCGTGCCGATCAGCGCAACCAATTGATTATCGGTCCGTGCCGAGACGTAGAGACCGATAGCGGCATAAGCTGCCGCTAGCAACACGGCTGCCAGATAACCACCGATAACCGGACCCCAATCCAGGTTGCCCAGCAGCGCTACGCTGAGCGGCAAAAAGACAGTCAGTGCCAACGCCACGCACACCAGCGTCATCACCGCCAGGAATTTACCGAGCACCAGATCGACCAGACGCACTGGCAGCGTAAGCAAGATCTCCAGGGTGCCCGAGTACTGCTCCTCACTCCACTGGCGCATGGTCAGGGCTGCGACCAGGAAAATCAGCAGCAGGGGCATCCAATTAAAAAGCGGCCGCACGTCTGCAATGCCACGCGAGAAGAACGCGTCCACCCAGAAGAAGGTAAACAGTGTGGCCGCTATAAAAACGCCAACGAAAATCAGCGCCATCGGAGAACCAAAGTAGCTATTAAGTTCTTTGCGGGTAAAGATTAGCGCTTGTTTCATGCAGCAGTGGCCAATTCGTTGAAGACAGTTTCGAGGGTACGCACATCGCGCCGCAGTTCTCGCAAAGGCCAATCCTGCTGGCGCGCCAAATCGTAAATCGCAGGGCACAGGTCAAAACCATCCGCACCCACAATCCGAAATCTGGAGTATCCCTCGGCTGTGCGCATCGGCGACACCTGACGTACAGACGTCAGCGCACCCAGAGCTTTCTCGGCACCATTCACTTCTTTTTGAAGCACCAGGATGGCGTCCGTGGTCTGCGCCAGATCCTCCAGACTCGCGTCAGCTTTCACCTCACCGTTAATAAGAATCATCACCCGGTCGCAGATCGCCTCCACTTCCGACAATATGTGTGATGAGAAAAGGATGGTGCTACGGCTAGAGAGGCGTTTGATCAGGTTGCGAACCTCCACAACCTGGGTTGGGTCTAAACCAATGGTGGGCTCATCGAGAATAAGTAAGCGCGGCTGGTGCAAAATCGCCTGCGCCAGGCCCACTCTCTGCCGAAAACCTTTGCTTAACTGGCCAATTGGCTGGGTAAGGCGATTTTCAAGTCCAGTGGCATAAATAGCCGCAGATAGCAGTTCCACCTGATCTGCGTCCGGAATTTCCCGAAGGCCTGCGATCATTCTCAGGTAGGCTTGCACCGACATATCACTATAGAGTGGGGTATTTTCAGGTAGATAGCCTACGCGCGCCTGCACATCACGCGGGTGCTCCAGAACATTCAATCCATCTACTATGATATTACCTTCGTCCGGATGCAGAAACCCCGTCAGGCACTTTATTGTGGTGGACTTTCCCGCACCGTTCGGACCGAGCAGACCGACAATCTCTCCCGGGGCAACATGGAATTCGACCTGCCTTAACGCTTCAACCTCACCATACCGTTTCGTTAAACCTTCTACGTGAATCACTCCTCAATCACCTTTTATCCCCGTTAGCCTAAATTCTACCAAATTGTCCCGGATTCGCAAACTTACACGCAATAACCCTATCATAATATCAACATGGCATCGCCAAAGCTATAAAATCGGTACCTAGCCTGCATCGCGATTTGATAAGCCTGAAGAATTTTCATACGTCCTTTAGCTCCCAGAAACGCCGCTACCATCATTAGGGGCGTCGAGCGAGGCAGATGAAAATTGGTCACAAGAGCATCTACAGCACGAAAACGATATCCCGGAGTTATGAAAACACCTGTTTCTCCCGACATGGGCGTAACCTCCCCACAAGACCCACCACGCGCAGCGGTCTCTAGCACGCGCACCGTAGTGGTCCCCACGGCGATGACCCGACCGCCCCCGTCTCGCACAGAATTAATTGTCTCAGCCGCGTTCTCCTCCAAGCAAAACCACTCCTGTTGAATTCGATGATCACTCACCATCTCAGCCTTCACCGACGCAAAAGTATCCATCCCCACATGCAAGGTGACCATCACGATTTTCACGCCTTTAGAGACAATATCAGCCAGCAAATCTGCCGTAAAGTGTAGCCCAGCAGTAGGAGCGGCAGCCGAGCCCGCATTAGCCGCATAAACCGTTTGATACCGCTCACCATCCCTTAGTTCCGTGGCGATGTACGGAGGCAGCGGAATCTCACCAATTTCACCGAGCATGGGCGTGATCGCGCGTGAGAACCGAACAAGCCTCCGCGGCCCACCAAGATCTTCTAAAACCATTGCTGACACGTTTCCGTCACTGATTTCCACTCGCGCGTCTACTCCCATCCCACTGCCACCAACCATCACCGCCCATGTCCGTTGCGCCACACGCCGGAGAAGCAGTAGTTCCACCTTTCCGCCTGATTCTTTTTTTCCGCGCAGCCGAGCAGGTAGAACTCGCGTGTCATTCAACACCAGTGCGTCTCCCGGATTAAGGTATGATTCAATGTCATTAAATCGCCTATGCGCAACCTCTATTGCGCCACGATGCAATACCATCATGCTTGCCAAATCGCGCGACTCCGCCGGGATTTGAGCAATGAATTTAGGCGGTAGCTGGTAGTCGAAGTCGTCAGTGCGCAAAGATTGCAGTTCGACCATGACACAGTGAGGCGCTAATACCGTAGACCACCGGAGTAGCCGTACGAGATCGCTCTTATATCAGAGCAACCCACTCTGACTGTCCTTCGGATAGGGAACACCCAGATGTTCATAAGCCAACCGCGCCGCCACACGCCCGCGCGAGGTGCGCTCCAAGAAGCCCAATTGCAGCAGATATGGCTCGTACACGTCCATAATCGTGTCGGCTTCCTCGCTGATGGATGCCGCGATAGTGTCCAGCCCGACCGGACCGCCTGCAAATTTATCGATGATGGAAAATAACATACGCCGATCGATCTGGTCCAAACCAAGTTCATCCACGTCGAGCAAATCCAGGGCGTCGTGGGCAACTCCCGCAGAGATAATCCCATCGGCGCGCACCTCTGCATAATCGCGAACGCGCCGAAGCAGCCGAAGCGCCACCCTCGGAGTGGCCCGGGCCCTGCATGCAATTTCAGCCACCCCGTCCTGCTCCACCCGCACCTGCAGAATCTCAGCTGCGCGCAGCACGATGGCTTCCATAGCATCCGCCCCGTAATATCCCAGCCGGTATACAGCCCCGAAACGAGCCCGCAATGGGGCTGTCATCAGTGCAAGACGCGTCGTAGCGCCAATCACAGTGAAACGCGGCAGCTGCAATCGAATGCTGCGCGCGCTGGGACCTTTGCCGATAATTATATCAAGCGCGAAGTCCTCCATAGCAGGGTAGAGTACCTCTTCCAACGCCCTACCCAAGCGGTGCACCTCGTCAATAAATAGCACATCTCCTACCTGCAGGTTGGTCAGGATTGCCGCTAGATCGCCCTGTCGCTCAATGGCGGGACCAGCTGTAACCTTTATGTTTACTTCCATCTCATTGGCAATCACATGGGCAAGCGTAGTCTTGCCCAATCCAGGAGGCCCGTAGAGCAACACATGGTCCACTGCCTCCTGTCGACCACGGGCGGCCGCGATTAGAATATGGAGGTTCTCCTTTACACGCTCCTGCCCGATTACATCGGCGAGCCGCTCGGGACGCAACGACATTTCTTTCCCGTCATCCGGTCGCGTCTTCCCGGTCACCACTCTTTCTGCCTGAACTGCCACATCCGCATTATAGCCGCGAAGCAAACACTACACAAAGTGCGCCCAAATGCCACCGGAGGCTGTTGCCTGCCACGTCCGGCATGTTGGTTGCCTCCGGTAAGCATTCAGTTTACAATCCCAGTAGCCAAGAAACGGAGCACATTATGAGCAATGTCATTCCCAGCAACCACCCGTTGGTTGCCCAAAAACTGAGCCGTCTGCGCACAGCCAACACGCCTCCAGAAGAATTCAGGAAGCTCACCAGCGAGTTGAGCACTCTGCTAACATACGAGGCCACCGCTGATCTGAGGACTGAGGAAACGAATGTCACCACTCCATTGGGACCAGCTATCGGTGCTACCTTGACTGGAACTATCGCGTTGGTGCCGGTGCTGCGTGCTGGCTTGGGAATGGTCATCAGCACCCACAATCTGATGCCCGAGGCCGCCGTATGGCACATAGGCCTGAAGCGGGATGAACGCACACTAGAGCCAATGGAATATTACGCCAATAAACCCACTAACACCACCGACATATTATGCCTGGTTCTCGACCCAATGCTGGCCACTGGAGGCTCCGCTTCCGCAGCCTGCAACTTGCTAAAATCATGGGGCGTACTAAACATCAAATACATCGGGCTAATCGCCGCACCGGAAGGGGTATCCAGAATGCAGCAGGACCATCCTGACGTCCCTATACATGTGGCAGGGATAGATTCGCACCTAAACGCCATCGGCTTCATAGTGCCCGGGCTCGGAGATGCCGGTGACCGGCAGTTCGCCACATAGAACACCATGTGCACCCCTCCTTCCTGAAATGCCGCTCTCATTACAGGTGTTCGCTCTTGCGGGTGCCGTAGCGTTCGTTAGCACGGCCTTGGCAGTCCACATTGGCCCGCGAATGCGCGCACTGGTTGATACGCCGCGCGCACGCCATCACCATCGGAAACCCATGCCACGTATAGGCGGAGTGGCTCTCTTCGCCGGATTCGCTGCCGCGAGCGCGCTAGCGTACACATCCGCTCCGCTTTCAAACCCAGCTGATGAGCGGAGAATTGTCGGCGTGTTGATAGGTTGCGCTTTCCTTTTTTTCATAGGCCTACTCGATGACTGGTGCGAGCTAGGATGGTTGCCCCAACTGCTCGCCCAATTGGGAGCGGCCGTTATCGCCATAGGCGCCACAGTGTTCATCGAGCGCTTCACTAATCCATTCTCCGGGGATGTAGTCGAACTACATCTCTGGCCATTCGTCGGACCAGTACTCGTTTTCATATTAACCTGTTTTTGGATTGTCGGAATGATGAACACCGTCAACTGGCTGGATGGACTAGACGGACTGGCCGCCGGGGTAGGAGCCATAGCGGCAATTCTGTTCGCCGTGCACATGATCTCGCTAGCGCAACAGCAGGTATCCCTCTACGCTCTCGCGTTGGCGGGGGCCTGTCTTGGGGTATTGCCATTCAACTTCAACCCGGCCCGCATATTCCTTGGCGGCACAGGAGCCATGGTACTCGGTTATGCTCTGGCCACACTATCGATCCTGGCGCCTGCACGCCTGGCAACGGCCTTGCTGGTGATGGCCGTTCCCATCACAGACACCGCCTGGCAGATTTTCCACCGCTATCGCCGGGGTGCATCAATCCTGCACGGTGACCGCGGCCATCTGCACTTTCGCCTGATTGACCTTGGCCACTCTCAACGCCGCATCGTGATAGGCTACTGGGTAGCAGCCGCGGCTTTCGGAGCGCTTTCGCTAACGGTCAGCTCACAGTTGATCAAGTTGGCAGCCTTGATACTGTTGATGACGGTGACTATCTTTTATCTCTCACGCCTGTCCCGCCAAGACTCTCTATCGTAATTTAGCGAGCTGTCGCTCGGGTAGCAACTGCCAGAGCAGCCACTCCGTTCCAAAAATCGCAGGCACCACTGCCAGGTCAACCCCTATAGTGACCGTGAAAGCTATGGCGATTACCCTCACTCCGGCGGCCATCTTCTCACCAACCGCGCTCTGAAGGACAGCGCCCATACCCGCGTAGTATAGGCCTACACCTAGCGCCAGGAACAACAACCCAACCAGTGGCCAAGCGCGGCGGTCGCTTGCGCTAGGCATCATAGTATTACTAAGAGCGAAGAGCACGTAAACCCAGAGGAGCAAATCAGCAGACTGCAACACATGCTCCATCATACCCGATGCACGCGCCCAGTCTCCCTGTACGAACGA
>Ga0310123_10002420_pt1 | contig 14910 bp, 13 predicted proteins | sample CB6_AW_1057_MG_FD_203505 | JGI IMG/M metagenome (GOLD analysis project Ga0310123, IMG submission 203505) | Marine microbial communities from Western Arctic Ocean, Canada - CB6_AW_1057 | ecosystem: Environmental > Aquatic > Marine > Oceanic | place: Canada: Western Arctic Ocean | collected... | reverse complement strand
TATTCATGATGATTTCGGCAAGCTTTACGGGTGGTGGTTTCAGCCAATCGGAAGGATTTTTGTCTGTTGTTTATCTCACCCTGTTGTTCCCCATAAGTACATTTTCGTTTTCCGCATATGACGGGACCTTCTTAGCAGTATTGGTTATAACGGCGTTACTTCCTCTTACGGGCCTAAAACTATTGACCGCACGATAGTCCGATGCCGCTGCGGTGCTACCGCTCGTTCCGGCCTACGCGAGGGTAACGAGACGCTCGACACACCCGCTTGTGGGCCTGAAGGGCCCATCTTCGATAGCCCAGGGATCGAGCCCGTAACGTATCGAGCCCTGAAGGGGCGCGCTAAGTTGCGCAAGGCGAAACGTATCGGTCTAGTTTTGGTAGCACGCCCTTTCAGGGCTCTTGGTGGATAACACACCGCCATCCAGGGTTGCGCCCTGGGCTTTCGAAGATTGCCCTTTCAGGGCAAAAGGGAGCAATGGTCTTCAAGCAACGGTGTGGATTGTTTTGCACCCCTCCTACGATCTTTTTCCGCTTCCGAGCCCCATTCCGCACTAGAAATCGGGCCACCGGTTGTGGTAAGAAAAGGGTCGAGGGACTAGGGTCCAGGGACAAGAGACGAGGGTCAAGGGTCAAGGGTCAAGGGACGAGAGGCAAGGGAATAGTGACATCATGTTAATTCCTCAATCTGACTTCCGCATTCAGAACCGTTCGACTATTCGAGAACCGCCCCTTATCAAACACCACCGGCCCCCCCTATAAGGCACGCTCGAAAATAGTGGCTTATTCAAACAAACGACACCTCTCAAAAAGCAATGCAAACGAACGAACTACGCGATAAATATCTTGCCTTCTTCGAAACCAAGGGCCACACACGCCGGCCTAGCGATGTGCTTGTGCCGACCTGGGATCCGTCGGTACTGTTCACGCCGGCCGGGATGAACCAATTCAAGGACCACTTCCTGGGAAAAGTGAAGCTTGATTTCACCCGGGCCGCGACCTGCCAAAAGTGCCTGCGAACCGGTGACATCGACAATGTCGGCCGTACGGCCTATCACCACACGTTCTTCGAAATGCTGGGCAATTTCAGTTTCGGCGATTACTTCAAGCGCGACGCGATCCATTGGACTTGGGAATTTCTCACCGACAAAAAGTGGCTCGGCATCGAGCCCGGCCGGCTCAGCGCCACGGTTTACCAAGACGACGACGAGGCTTACATGATTTGGGAGCAGGACATCAAGCTGCCGCCGGCGCGGATCGTGCGGATGGACGAAGATGAAAACTTCTGGCCTGCCAGCGCTCCGAGCCAGGGCCCGGACGGCGTCTGTGGTCCGTGCAGCGAGATCTACTTTCATCCTGACGACGGAAACGAAGTCGAGATTTGGAATCTGGTCTTCGCGCAATTTAACCGCGTGGGCGACCCGCCCAAGAATCTGCGGCCGTTGCCCAGCAAGAACATCGACACCGGCATGGGCCTCGAGCGAACAGCCGCCGTGCTGCAAGGCGTCGAGACGAATTATCATATCGACATCCTGCGACCGATCGTCGAAGCGGCGGCCGACATCTGCGGCACGGCCTACGAATATCGGGGCGAGACCGGTCGTCGGCTCCGCCGCATCACCGACCACGTCCGCGCCTGCACGTTCGCCATCCATGAAAACGTTTATCCGGGTCCGAATCAGGCCAAGTATGTCGTCCGCCGGCTGCTGCGGCGAGCCGTGCTCGACGGCCATCAAATCGGTCTCCGCGAGCCCTTCCTACACAAGCTGGTCGCCGTGGTGGCGGAAGCCATGCGGCATCCCTATCCGGAACTGAGCGAGACGGTCGAGCGCGTGAGCGGCGTCATCGAAAAGGAAGAGGCCAATTTTCTCGGCACAATCGATGCCGGCTTGGAACGCATCGATCGCGTCTTCGACGAAATGCAGCAGAAGGATCGCGTTACGGTCGACGGAGCCGTGGCCGCCGAGCTGTACCAAACCTATGGCGTGCCGCCCGAACTGTTCCAAACCTTGGCCGCCGAACGAAACTTTACCTTCGACTGGGACGGCTTCGACCGCGCCATGCAGCAGCACGGCATCGACTCGGGCGCCGGCCAGCGCGAACTGTTCAAAACCGGGCCGATGGAATCGCTCAAACGGGCTCTCCACTACACCGAGTTTTTGGGCTACGAGTCGACCGAGTCGAAAGCCGTCGTGAAAGGAATCGTCGCCGGCCGCGCGCCAGACGATCGGCCCTGCGATAAGATGAACGAAATCGGACACGAGCAGCCGGTCCGACTCGTGCTCGACCGCACGCCGTTCTACGGTGAAAGCGGCGGCCAAGTCGGCGACATGGGCAAGATCACCGGTCCGAACTTCGAGTTCCAAGTTATCGATACTCAGAAGGACGGCGATCTGCTAGTTCACTTCGGGCACCTTACCCAGGGAGAGATCAGCGAGGGGGTGCAAGTTACCGCCGTGGTTGATACCGAGCGACGCCAGGCCATTCGCCGGGCGCACTCCGCGACCCACATCATGCACTACGCCCTGCAGAAGAACTTGGGTGGGCACGCGCAGCAGCAAGGCTCGAAGGTCGACGAGGATTGGCTGCGGTTCGACTTTACGAACCCTGCGGCGGTTGGCGTCGACGAGTTGGCCGCGATCCAGCAGGACGTCGTCGAGCGAATCGAAGCGGCCGAGCCGATTGTCTGGCAGACGTTGCCGCTCATCGAAGCGCGAGAAGCGGGCGCGATGATGCTCTTCGGCGAGAAATATCCCGATCCGGTTCGCATGGTTTCTATGGGATCAGCTTCGATGGGCGCAGCTTCAAAAGATCAGTTTAGCAGAGAGCTTTGTGGCGGTACGCATCTCGACAGCACGGGCGAAGTCGAAGCCTTTGAGATCGTTAGCGAGGAGGGCGTCTCGGTGGGCACCCGGCGCGTGGTCGCGCTCACAGGCCAGCGTGCCCAAGAACACATGGAAACGACGCGGACCATCTTGACCGACACAGCGGCCAAGCTGGGCGTCGCCCTGCTCGAGGTGCCCGGCGCTGTGAAGGCGCTTAGCGACCGCGTTCGTGCCCTGAAAAAGCAGATCGCCGGCGGCGGCCCAGCCAGCGAAGTTAGCGCTACCGAGGCTGGCGAGCCGGCCGAAACGACATCGACCGCGCAAGCCGCGCCCGATTATCGCGAGATCAAGTCCTCGCTGCAAAATGCGGCCCGGATGCTGAACGTGGCGGCACACGACGTCCCGCATCGCGTGACGGCTTTGATGAGAGAGGTCGACGAGTTGCAGCAGAAGTTGGCCGAGCGCGCCGCCGCCGGACCGCTCTCGGCAGACGATCTGTTGGCGGCTGCCGAAGCGATCGGCGATACTCGCGTGGTCATCGCCGACACCTCGGGCGCGGGCGCCAATCTGCTGCGACAATTGATCGATCAGCTTCGTCAGAAGGAGTCGTCCGTCGCCGTTCTTTTGGCCAGCCGCGAAGCAGACGACAAGGTGACGCTGGTGGCGGGCATCAGCCAGGATCTGCAAGATCGGGGTGTCGACGCGGGCCAGTGGGTTCGTGCCACGGCGGCGGCGGTCGGGGGCGGCGGCGGTGGTCGGGCGGACATGGCCCAAGCCGGCGGCAAGCATCCCGAGAAGCTGCCCGAAGCGTTCGACGTTGCCCGAGAGCACATCCGCGAAATGCTAGCAAGTTAAAAAATGCTAGCAAGTAAGTTGCTTTTATGGCTCAGTTGTTTTCCTGGAAAGGAGGTACCGAGTTTACAAAAAATTATCGGGTCGATCTTGCCCCACCGGTTGGCAGGAGTAAAATGACCGTAAGGTTTCCCTCCACAGCGGCCATTGTTGGTCGCACTTCATCGCAAGGACGGAGCGATGGCGATGGTCAGCATGGTCACGCGTTGGCAGTTGAACGTCGACCGAGGTCCCGGATGGCTCTTTGTTCGGGTGCGACCGCCGAGCGACTCGCTTGAGGTCGTTTTCGATTTAGCCGGCCAGATTTGGGCCGTGCTGGCAAACCATCTCACCTATCGACTCGTTCTGAAAATGGACGAGGTGAAGTACATGCCCAGCGCCTTGATAGGTCAGTTGGTACTGCTCCAGAAGCGAGTTCACGAGCATGACGGGGTGCTGCGGCTCTGTGGGCTATCGGCCAGATGCCAGCAGGTATTGCGGCTCTGCCGGCTCAGCGATGGCCTGCCCAACTACGAGGATCGGGTGGAAGCCGTGCTCGGCCACTTTCCGAGTCAGCCACGCTAGCGGCGAGCAGCGGCGTGCAGATTACCAGCTGACTTCTAGCAGATTGTCGACCGCTTCCACGCCGTCAATGCGTCGAACTGTCTCCTGAGCCATCTGCTTCTGAAAATAGGAGGTTACCTTGCCTCGCAGCACCACCTTGCCTTCTTCTGTCTCGCATCGCATCGATCGGTAGGAGAAGTAAGGGCTGGTTTCCAAAGCGGAATCGACACGGTCGGCCAAGATATCTGTCTCACAGGATGGGTCTGTCTCACGGGGCAGGGTGATCATCAAAGAATCCTAGGTGTTCAGGGATCGAAAGAAGGTGATAGCAGGGCTGGGGTGGTCGGCTCTGGAGGAGAGTCCAGCAGTTCAAATCGTCTGCTGGACCGGCCGGGCTATAGGCTTGCCACCGAATAGCTGGGAAAAAGAGGAAAGAGTTATCGTTTGTGCCGGTCGTAACGTTTGCCAGCCATGCGGACCGATCAGCCGGCGATCAGCACCAGGAGAAGGCCGACCGCCGAGCTGCCCAGCAGCAGTCGGTTGAGCCATCGCAGCCGGTGATGGAAGCGTCGCACGAGGGCCGGATCATCGCCTAGGCGGCGTAGGAGTGCCACACGTCGGGCTGTGCTGGGGTGCAGCCAGGTCGATTTCTCGCGTTTTCCGCCCGCTAGGCTCGATAGCCTTTCCAGCGCCGCGCAGTATCGCACCGTGATATCACTCTCAAGGCTGTCCTCGCTACAGGCAAAGAGGTCGGCCTGATGCTCAAGCTGGCGAGAATAGGGCCCAAAGATCGCGATAGCATAGAGGCCAATGGCCACGGGGCACACGATCCATTGCCACGAATTGTTGAACATGACATCTGCAAACTGAGCACCGGCGCCGAACAACACCGCAACCGGTGCGGCGATCGCCAACATGCGAAGCCACAGGTGACGATGGCGAATGTGTCCGATCTCGTGGGCCGTGATGGCTTCGATCTGGTCGTGTGTCAGGAACCGCAGCAGCCCATCGGTCAAGAATATGTACCGCCAACGGCGGACGAATCCGGCAACGGCCGCGTTGACGATCCGGTCGCCTGTATGCCAAACGAGTATATCCCGAACCGGGGCTCGCTCGCCACGGCAAGTGGCGAAGAGCCGCCTGCGAAGCGGACCCTCGGGCAGTGGCTGGGTGTCCCAAATGCGGCTCAAAACTAGCGGGAAGAAAACCATCAGCACGGCAAGCATCGACAGATAAACGACCGGGGCGTAACCTTGCTGATCAAATCGCGGCGCGATCCACCGAATCGTATCCTGCAATGCAAACAGGCTGATGACCGGAACCAGTAGCAGACCGAGATCATGCCGAACGTACATCGCCACATACGAAGCACGGCTTTCGAGCGGTTGTCCGCTGCCGGAATGGGCCACGGCCAGCGCGCGGTCCACCTCGTAGAACACGGCCCAAGAGAGCAACATCGGTATCACGACAGGAAACAGAATCAACAGGTCCTCGGCAAGGAACAGACCCTCGAGCTGCCAATTGCAACGGACGATCTGCGGCCAGCCAAATCCGTAGAGGACGGCCGCGATGCTCGCCGACCACAGGATAGTGTGTGCCGTGCGCAGTCGAGTAAAACGCCGCAACCAGTGCTGTCGTTCGACGCCGCTGCGAATCTGCGATACAGTCACGTGTGCGACCGCCACGGCGAACAGCGGCACCGCCGTCATGCAAGCCAGAGCCAGCATGAGATACAACGGACCATCAGTGATCGGCTGTCGCGGTGCGCTATCGGAAATCGCGACCGCGGCCACGACGGCCAACATCATCAGAAGCTGCATGAGAAAACAAACGCGAGAAGGGCCGGGAGATTACCAAGTGCGAGCCGCACGGACGGTGCGAGTCGCACGGAAAAGAGTAAGACGCGCTCACTATTCCATGGTAATCAGCTGCCGAGCGATATCGAAGCAAATCCGCAATGCCCTCTCGTGCTGGGCCACTTTTTCACCGCGCAGAAGTCGCGGATTTACCGGTTACAGAGATAACCACAAGGAGTGCCGGCTGGAACGGGCCAGAAAGGCCCGAGCTACATCAATTCGGCGGTCGGTGGTTTTAGGGCTGTCGCGCGAGGACCGTCCGCTCGTGGTCGATCTTTGCCTACTGTTTGTGGTGTAAGAACTGGTCGACGAACACAAACAGGTAACCGTGACGGGCACGATTACTCAAAAGCGAGTGTCAGTCAGCCACCTGAAACTGCATGGTCCGTGTTTCGGATACCCGCGTTGAAGCATCGAGCACCTCCAGGCCGACCAGGTTGCCTGCGGCGTCGTAGTTGAGAATCACCCCTGGCTTATCCTCGTCGCTCTCTGCCACCGGAGCCGACGAGAACTCGATGGTCAGGCTATCAGTTTTCGCATCGTATTTGGCTTTCATGGTTGGCTCCTATAATGGTCTATTTCAATCGCACGGATATCCATCGAGCATTCTCCAGATCGACTCTACCTTGCCATCGCCTGCTGGAAAATGTGGGGTTCTTTGTTGGTCAGGCCGTAGAACTCATAGACGAGCTGGTCCATTTGGCGGTCAGCGTAACGAAAAACGCGTTAACCCTGCAACCAAGGTGGGCGCTGGCCGGCGGGGGGGAGATGAATGACCGTCGCCGAGAGGATGGCGTCGTGAGAGCGGACGGCCTCGAGCGCTTCGTCGCTCGGTTCGGAGTCGAGGTTGAGAACGCCGATCGCATCGCCGCCCGGTTTGTCGCCGCTGCGACCGACCGCCATCTGGGCGATGTTGATCTGATGGCTGCCGAAAATCGTACCGACGTTGCCGATGATGCCAGGCACGTCACGATGCTGAAACACGAGCAGGCACCCATCGAGATACGCTTCGAGCCGATAGTCTTCCAGCTCGACCAGGCGGGCCATCTCACGTCCAAACAAGGTTCCGGTCGCCCGATGCGTACGTTCGTCCGTAATGACCTCGACCATCATCGTCGAGCTGAATGCGCCCATCTCGCTGCGACATTCCTCGACCAGTTCAATGCCTCGCTCCCGAAGGATCATCTCGGCGTTGATGATGTTCACATCTTCGCTCAGCGCATGCTGCAACAGGCCGGCCGCAAAGCTGGCCGTGAGAACCTTCGTGTCCTTGCATGAAATCTCGCCGACGTACTTCACGCGGCATTGCTTGCCACCGGTCTGCGCCAGTTGTGCCATTAGCAGTCCGAGCCGGTAGGCAAGGTCAAGAAAACCGCGCAGCCCGGCAACTGTTTTCGGGTCGAGCGGAGCGACGTTGACCGCATGGCGAATCGCGCCGGTGCTGAGATAATCGACCAGTAGTCCGACCGCTTCAGTCGCGACTTGCGTCTGGGCTTCTTCGGTGCTGGCGCCAAGATGGGGCGTGGCCACGACGCCCGGCATGTCAAACAACGGGCTGTCGGTGCAGGGCTCCTCGGCATAAACATCCAGCGCCACACCGGCCAGCTTGCCCGACTTGAGCCCCGCGACCAGCGCCGCTTCGTCGTAGATGCCGCCGCGGGCACAATTGATCAATCGCGCACCGGGCCGCATGATCTCGATCTCTTCGGCGCTAATCAGGTTTAGTGTTTCCTCATTGAGCGGCGTGTGGACCGTTAGAAAGTCGATGTCGGGCAACATGTCGCGGACCGTCGCGATCGGCTCGATGCCCAGTTCTTCGATCCGTTCTTTCGACAAAAACGGGTCATATCCGAGCACGCGCATATCGAGCGCCTTGGCGCGGAGGGAAACCGCTTGGCCGATCCGCCCGAGTCCGACAATGCCGAGTGTCTTGCCCGCGAGCTGGGTGCCCATGTACTTTTTGCGATCCCAGCGACCTTCGACAAGGCTCTGGTGGGCGGCGGGAACATTACGCGCCATGGCCATCGTCAGGGCGATCGTGTGCTCGGCGGTGCTCAGCGTATTGCCGGCCGGCGTGTTCATCACCACCATGCCTGCCCGGGTGGCGGCGGTCTTGTCGATGTTGTCGGTGCCGACTCCGGCGCGGACGATCGCCTTAAGCCGGCGATTGCCTTCGAGGACGTCGGCCGTCAGCTTGACACAACTGCGGCAAATCGCTCCGTCGAATTCGGCGAGCGCTGTGCGTAGCTCGTCCCCTTTGAGGCCGGTCCGCACTTCGTACTCAACGCCCGGGGCATCGGCTAGCAGGTCGAGACCTTCCTGGGCTAGATCGTCTAAGACAATAACTCGTGGCATCGTGGTTTAGGTTGGTTGTTGGTTATTAGTTATTGTTCGGCCGGCCTGGCGACCTGGGCTAAAATACGGGGGCTAAAACGCGGCTCGCAAGCGAGCCGCGTTAAATGTTTTTCTTGTGGAATCCGGTCATGAAGTTGCGGAGCTGCTCGACGCCGGCGACCGGCATGGCATTATAAATCGATGCGCGAATTCCGCCCACCGAGCGATGGCCCTTGAGCGAGTGCAGGTCGCGCTCGGCGGCGCCGGCGATAAACGTGGCCTGAATCTCATCCGAGGGCAAACGGAACGTGACGTTCATCAGGGAACGACAATCCGTTCGTGCATGTCCTCGATAGAATCCATCGCTTCGATCAATCACCTCGTACAGCATTTGGGCCTTGCGCCGGTTTTGCGCCGCCATCGCTTCGAGTCCGCCGATATCATTCGTCAACCAGTCGACGATGAGCCGCAGCATGTAGATGGCAAACGTCGGTGGTGTGTTGTAGAGCGAATGGTGCTCGTCATGGTTGCGGTAGTTCAACATGCCGGGCAGCGTCTCGGCGCCTCGCTGGAGTAAGTCTTCGCGTAAGATCACGACGGTCACTCCGGCCGGGCCGGCATTTTTCTGGGCACAGGCGTAGAGCAAGCCGTACCGCCCGATGGGCAGCGGACGGGAAAGAAAATCGCTCGACGCATCGCAAGCCAGCGGCACGTTGCCCACCTCGGGCTCGGTCGGAAACTGAACACCTTCGATCGTTTCGTTCGAGGTAAAGTGGCAATAAGCCGCATCGGCATCGAGGTCCAAATCGCCCGGCTCGGGCAGCCGGTCGTAGTTCGTCTCCTTGGCGTCCCAGGCCACGCGGACGTCGCCCTCGCGACGGGCCTCGACGATCGCTTTGTTGCCCCAGGCACCGGTCAGCACATAGTCGGCCGAACGGCCGCTGCCACGGAGCAGATTCATCGGCACCATAGAGAACTGCAGGCGACTGCCACCTTGGAGAAACAGCACACGGTAGTTCCGCGGAATGTCGAGCAACTTGCGGAGTCCCGCTTCGGCAGCATCGAGAATCTCTTTGAAAGCCGGGCTGCGATGGCTGATCTCGAGCACCGAGCTCCCGACGCCAGGTAGCGCCAACAGATCGCGCCTGGCCGCGGCCAGCACCGGCTCGGGCAGAACGGCCGGACCGGGTGAGAAATTAGTAACTCGCTTCGTCATCGTCGCGGAACACACTTGTGAGATCCACACTTGTCAAGTCAAAGGGGGGGACCAACGTGAGGCGAGCCGAGAAAGTCGGTCCGCAGCAGGACCTGTCTCGCCCGTGTGTCGGTCGAAAACGCCATTGTAGCGGGACGAATTCGGCTTGGCGATGGGGCGGGAAGGCAGGGGGACAGGAGTCAGGGGACAGGGTTCAGGTGTCAGGGTTCAGAGCTTAGTAGCGGACGGATGACGGTGGCCGGTTTACCAGTCGCGTTGCTCTGGTCGATGTCGCGGGAGATCGACCACCGACGGCCGCCCGAAGTGCCGTGGCGCGGGACGCCACGTGCGGCTGGAATTGATTGGACTGCAAAGACCGATCGTAGTTCGCCAATGCCTGAGTGTGCTGGCCCGATTGCTCGCGAAGCCGACCCAGTGCGGCCAAGGCACGAGCGTTGTCCGGTTCGATCGATAGCGCCTCTTCGAGACGCTCCTTTGCTTTGTCGGTCTCGCCCAATTCTTCGAGCAGGCGAGCCATTTCAATCTTGGGATTCGGAGAGGAAGGACTGCGGGTCGACCAGCCCTCGATCAACCGCGATGCGGCGTCGGAGCGGTCGGTGTCGGCCAACAGAACTGCCAAACCTCGGTAACAATCGATGTGATCGGGATCACGATCGAGGCATTGATTGTAATAGTTCTCTGCCTGGTCAAGATCCTCGGGCCGATTGTGCAGACGTCCTGACTGATGGAGGGTCGCGGCCAAGTTGTAGTAGCCGTCCGGACGGGTCGGATCGTGGGCGATTGCTTGTATGAAACGCGATGCGGCCGCCTGGCCGTTGCCTTGTTGGTACAGCCGGACGCCGTCGCTGTTCATGCCCCGGGAAGCAAAGTTGCAACCGGCAAACAGGGCGACGGCGAAGACGCTGACCGTCAATCGTCGGATCGACGAACGCAAGGGATTGGACGGGCGGAAGGATTTGGACTGGCTCACGATATGCGATGCCTCACAAACTTAGGAACCGTCTGGCATGAGAAGGAAGATCGTCCGGCCAAAAGGGCAGGCGCGGCACGACCAAGGAGCGGAACTTTAGCGATGGCCGCCGAATCGTGCAAGACGAGTGTGGGCCGACGCGGCATGATCGGAATCATTGCGCAAGCCGGAGAATCTGTACAACGCGTTCTAACCGCCAGAACCGCCTATTTTATTTATTCGCTGAAACTTAACAGTGCAATATCCCGATGTCTTTTTGCGTCCAGGTTGAACTTTTTCATCATCTGTAACCTGTCTGGGGCAAACACCTCAAAGTCATCTGGGGAGAGTTTTCCGTGACGAAGACCAAGAAATCATCGACTGTAAAAAAATCGCGTCGCACCACCGCTAGCACGAAGAAGGTGGCATCGACAAAACGTAAGGCATCGACAACCAAGGTGAAGAAAAAGTCGGCCCGTAGCAAATCGGCGGCGGAACAGGAAGTAACCGTCGACCGGCGGGACGCGGATCGCCGTCAAGAAAGCGAACGCCGCACCAAACAGAAGCCGATCGCTTCGGAACGGAGGACGATAAAGCGGCGGGAAAAGGTCAATCGGCGGCGACAGATCGATCCGACGACGTGCGAGCGCGATTACTCGGATCTGGAACTCGAGTTTATGAACGCCATGGACATTTACAAACATCGTAGCGGGCGGATGTTCCCGACTTGCAGCGAAGTGCTGGAAGTGCTTCGCGATCTGGGCTACGCCAAACAAGACACCCCGTCGCAAGAAACCCAATCACAAGAAACCCAATCACAGGAAACCCAGTCGACGCCCGTCGTGCCCACCCTACCTGCCCCAGTCGCGGAAGAATCTGTCGGGCAGTTCACAGAAGGTGAAGTGGCGATACGGTAGCTCGCAAAGTTCTGGCGGTGATTCAGCACCCCGGCTGCTGCTGAATAAGCGGACAGAATCTGTCGTGACACAGCAGCCGGGGTGCTTTCTAGCGGTGATCGTCGCCCGGGGTGTCGGTGGCCTATTGTCGGCTCACGAGGTGTCGGTCGATGCCGGATCCGTATCGTTTGGACTGTCCGACTTGCTCGGCAGTGTGTCGCGTAACACCTCGAGCGCCCACACCATCGAAACGGCCAGCGGGCGGATTCCTGATGCGACACGATGCGTCCATCCGGCATGAGCGACGATCAGTGGATCGGGTGGCGAATCGCTAGTGACTTGCCAAACCGCAATCGGAAAGGTAGTCGGCAAGGTCGCCATGGAGCGTCCGGTCGCTCGGCAGACGGTTTCGACACCTTGCTGGTCGAGCATACCCAAGAGCGGCAGCAATGCCTCGATTCGTCGGACTTCGGCCTCTGCGCTCGACTTGTCCAGGCCGTCGTAGAGCGTCATTTCATGACGATAGTCGATCGCAAGATACGCCGCGATCAAGAGCGAAGCGGCCACGGCCAATACCGATGCCAGACGAAGGTTACTGCCAAGTACATGACGTGCTCGCGATGTCCGCAGACGTGGGAGGTCGGCCAGGACCCGATCGGCCAGATCTGTCGGCACGGCAACTTCAGCACGCGCATAGACGGCACCGAGCAACACGGTGTAGTCGGCCAATAACTGGTGACATGTTGGGCACTGGCTGGCATGCTGTGCCAGCGCGGCATCGGCTCCGCGACGCTCGTCGAGCATCGCGTGGAGCTGCCATTCAAACGTCTCGCATTGCATGATGTGTCGTCTCCAGCACGTTTCGCCGGCGAAGTTGTTCCAACAGTTCGCGCCTGGCACGGTGGACCCATGTCTTGACGGTTCCCAGCGGACAGTCAAGCGCCGCGGCAATCTCTACGTAACTTAGTTCTTGTTCATGAAAAAGTCGGAACGCGTGGCGGTATTCTTCTCGCAGGTGGCCGAGCGCCAAATCAATTTCCTCTTGAAGCAGTTGTACTGCATGGTCATCATGTGGGCGTCCATCAAGGTCGTTTTCCAGCGGAACGTTTACCGGTTGTCGCCGCCGCTTGGCCAACAACGTGCGGCATCGATTGCCGGCAATCGCCAGCAGCCAGGGTTCGAAATCCCGTTGTGCGTCCCACTGTCGCAAACTCCGCATCGCTCGGACAAAGGTTTCTTGTGCCATGTCCTCGGCATCTTGGCGATGTCCGAGCAACCGGTAGCACAGTCCAAAGACCATCCCTTGGTAGTGGTCGACCAACGCGCGTATGGCCGAAGATTCGCCCGCCAAACAGCGGCTGATCAACGCTTGCATGCCTTCAGATGCCATCCAAAACCTTCAATATCCGGTCACCGGCTTTCCGGTCGCCAGAGGGGTCTTCCTGCTAGATATACCTGCCGGCAGCCGCCAACGTTTCAGTGGTTGTAGAAATTACTGGGCACTCTCATTGGCAATATCGCGCAGCTCCTCGACCGAAACATCCTCAAGCCGCTTTCCTTGGCGAGTCAAATGTTCGTTGATCTTAACCGCCGTTTCCTGCATAACGGCGTGTGTGGTGGCCGATCCGCCAGCGAGCAGAAAATTTTTGCCGCGTGTGATTTGCTTCTGACCGTCCTCGGCATCAAAAGCCAATCCAAGCAACACCGATTTGTTCTTCTTATTGTTTTTGGATTTGCGTGAGTTATTGGCGCGCACAGAACGGCTCCAAGTTGAGATAGGTTCTGCTGCTAGGCGGGTCTGTTGCAGCCAGGAGGAAATCAGTCCCCAGAATAACCACCATGATGTCGCGGGGCAAGCTCGGATAGCAGAACGCCCAGTTACCGACGGCGCATCTTGCGAAGAATGTCGGCCGCCGCGTTGCCGCTGTCCTTGTGCTGCTGGTTTGGCAGCGGAGGCAATTTGCCAGGTTTTTTTTTGCCCTTGGACTGCGACGATGATTTAGAGTGTTCTGATGATTCGTCATCGCTGCCGGTTTTGGCGTCGGCTTCGGCCGGAGGATCGTCTTTTGGTTCGGACGCATCGGTTGTTGGAGTCGAAATGATGCCCGTGTCGCCAACACCGATCGCCTGGGTTTCGCGCAACGACTTGTCGCCTGTCGAGGTCTGCGGATCTCCTTCGTCCGGCACCGTCAGCCAATCTTCGATGTCCTCATTGTCGGAACCCGCTGCGCGGTCGGCGGTACGCACCGCGACATCGGCGACGTCTTTGACCGGCGAACGTTTCTTGCCACCGACACGCTGAAGTACAACGACCTCAAACTCCAACGGGCCTGCACACAACGTGTCGCCCGGCCGCAGTTCGCGCGCCGCAGCAACCCGCTCGCCGTTTACAAAGGTTCCGTTCTTGCTGCCGAAGTCGCGTATTTCGATGTACGAACCATCAACCATGATGACACAATGGTGACGGCTGATCATGTCGCTATTCGGACGAAGCTGGCAGTCCTCGGAACGACCGATCAAAAACTTCGATTCCCGAAGCGGAATCTCTTTGCCCTCGTGTGGGCCGCGCAACACTTTTAGCTTTACTTCCACCGTACAACAAACCCCGCAGAGGCCCAGACGAACAAAAAATAAAATACGAGAGCAATTGGGCGAGCTTCTACCGAGTTGAAAAACGCGGGCGAGCACCTAACGCAATCCAACGGACGTCTACGATCCGTCGAACCCGCGATCAGGCAAGCGATGGCGTAAGCCCCGTTCCTTCCACGTAAGATCCCGCATTCTATGATATTCTAATCTGGCGACCCAGGGGCCAAAAACCCTTCGAATAGTACGAAAACAGTTCCCGTATAGTACGTTAGGATGGCAAGTACGCTTCGCAGGGTGTGCTCCCACTCCTGTTTTCGACGGATTCGTCGACCGCCATGAAGGGCTGTTGCCTAGGTGGGACAGTTCGCCACGTTTGAAATCCCCGTGGCGGAATTTCAGCGGCGATGCAGCCACTCGGCGCAAGTATATTTGCTCGCTTCGGTTTGCGTCGCGCGAGCGCGATCGGACGCCGCGAGCGGGGCCGATTGAAATTCGGCGGAGAGCGAGGTCGTCAGGCGACGTAACCAGACGTTGAGTAAATCATCAAAACTGATGTCGACGCCGGCCAAGTCGTTCAAGCCGGAGAGCTGCGGCGCCGCAGCGGAGGTATTCAATAAAACACTGCCGTGCTGGAGTATCGCACCTTGCCGGCGACGTTGAGCACTGCCGCAGATTTTCGTGTCGTTGACCAGGACGTCACCAACGGCGCGTCGCTCGAAACAAAGCAGCGGCTCGGGCGAATCGGATGATCGTGTCGATGTACAGGGCACCGATGTGCGGAGCTTGGCGGTCACGCCGAACGTCGCCAGAGAGTCAATAAGCGTTTGATGCATCACGTCGTAGATCGCTGA
>Ga0310123_10002416_pt1 | contig 14920 bp, 16 predicted proteins | sample CB6_AW_1057_MG_FD_203505 | JGI IMG/M metagenome (GOLD analysis project Ga0310123, IMG submission 203505) | Marine microbial communities from Western Arctic Ocean, Canada - CB6_AW_1057 | ecosystem: Environmental > Aquatic > Marine > Oceanic | place: Canada: Western Arctic Ocean | collected... | reverse complement strand
GTAATGGCAACAAAAGCAGTTCCGCAATCAGTTATTGAAGATGTATCAGAATATGGAATATGGAAATCAGGCTCAGGACAGTATAAAATAGTGTTATGGAAAAAATAATTAATAATTCGCAAATGAAAGATTATATTAATAATATATTACAAACAAGGTTATTCAATTGACATTAAGAATAGCATATGCAGGAATAATTCAATTTGCTGCACAACTTTTAACATTGTTTACTGGGCTTATTTTTGTCGCACTTGTAACTAGAAATCTTACTATTGAGGAATTTGGTTTATGGCAGATATTAGGAAGTTCATTAGGATTGTTGCTGATACCTCTTGCGCCTTTAAGTTATTGGACAGTAAGATATTCGGCAAGAGGGTATGACGTAGGAAAAACATCTTTGTTAGCAGGAGTTATGTCGATACCAATTTTCGTCATAGTATATTTAATGTTGGCATTAACTGCATCAGCATCAATTGAAGCGATATTATTTTTTGTACTATTGTATATGATTCAAATACCAGCTTTATGTGTTTGGACATCTGTAAAACCAATAGCAATGGCATATAAACCACAATATTTAGGATATGCAACAATTGTTTTAGAAATTGGAAAAATATTGGGTGCTTATTATACAATAGCAATATTAAACTTAGGTTTAACTGGAGCAATTTTAGCGTTAACATTAGGACAATTCTTTCAATTGGTAGTCATTATCTATGTTATAAAACCAAAATTACGAGGAACATTTAATTTTTCAATTTTGAAGAAATGGTATAAAACTTCATGGATTCCAATAGCTAGTGTGTCAGCTTCAAGGTTATCAATTTCAGATTCCATAGTAGTTTCTATCATTCTTGGATCAACTACAGTAGTTGGTTTATTTCAGGCAAGTAGAGTCTTTACATTAATAGTAAGATATAGTGAAACATTTTTACGAGTTTTAAATCCTAAATTAATTCGTGATAACAAATATGAAGACATAGTATTAACACTGAGATTACAGGCATTAGTAGCTGTACCACTGGTTGCAGGAGCGTGGATGTTATCGGAATCACTTTTAGGAATATTAGGAGTACAGTATATGCAAGCAGCAAATGTGTTAAGAATTTTAACAATCGTGGCAGTATTAGAAGGAATAGAAGTTCTAATATGGAGTATATTAACAGGAATAGAAAAAAGTGATCAGAATATAGAAGATTTACAATTTAATAAATTAAAGAATAGTTGGTTAATAAAAATACCATTAATAGATTTAACAAAATACGCAATATATTTTCCAATATTAGCTATCATAATGTATATTTCAAGAGGAAATGGAAATGAATTAAGTTTGAGTATGTATTGGGCAATTATTTTATTATTAGTAACAATACCTATCACAATTTATAAAATCATATTAGTAAAGCGTGCAATAAAATTAGAAGTTCCAAAATTATCAATATTAACATATATTATATCAGGAATAATCATGTCTGGATTCTTATATTATTATACGCAATTAATTCCGTTAACAAAGACTTCAACAATAGAAATAATTTTGTATATAATTCCTCCAGGAATGGCTTCAGTATTAATATATTCTATAGTAGTAATAACCTTAGATTCATTTGCTAGAAAGATGATAAAAGATCTAATTAATAGAAAAAATTAAGGAAATTGAACAGGCCCGGAGAGACTTGAACTCTCGGTCTCCAGCTCCGCAAGCTGACGCCTTAATCCGATCTAGGCTACGGGCCTACACATATACTGGATGTAACAACTATAATATAAAATCAGATATAGATGAGAATGAAATATAGGTATTGTGAGCTTGTCAAAGACAAAGGAATATGTAATACAATTTTTAACAGAATCGATTGGAATTCCGAATAAATTGGAACATATTTATGAAGATATTCCTGATGACATAATTGAACAAATTTCTGTTGTATTAACTGGAAATGATATAGAAACTGAAACATTTGATTATAGTTCAGCTCCTGAAGTTGATGAATTTATTAGATGGGCACAAGAGATTTATGAAGAGCTTTGTAAAAATAATAACATTCCTGCAATATGGAAAAGCAGATGGCCTAATGGGAATATATTTGCAGTTGCATTAACTCATGATTCAGATAGCATCGAAGTAACAAAAGAACATCTTCAAGAAGTAAAAGAAAGATTTAGTGAAGAGGACTTTGAAGAAGCGCTAAATAATAACAAGAATTTATATTGGAATGTAGAACGAATAAAGGAGATTGAAGAGAAATTTGATTTTAAATCGTCTTTTTATTTTTTGACAAGTGAATATAATGTTACCAAACACAAGAATATATTAAATGAATTAGATAGAAGCGGTTGGGAAATTGGTCTTCATGCGGGATTTGAGACACATGAAAACGAAGAGAAAATGAACAGGGATATAGAGGAATTCAAAAGGCAATTAGAAATTCAACCAATAGGTGTTCGTGAACATTATTTACAGTTTGACTATCATAAAACATTGAATTTTTTAGAAAGAAATAATTTTGTGTATGATACTTCACTAGGGTTTAGAGAACATCCAGGATTTCTTTTAGGAACATCATTGCCATTCAATCCTCCAAATGAGAATTGGGAAAAGAGAAACATATTGGAATTACCGTTAATCATAATGGATACAAGTTTATGGGGATATATGAAATTAGATGAAGATGAAGGAATGAAATTAATTCAAGATTATATAATAAATACCAAAAAATTTGGAGGATTACTGACCATATTATGGCATCAAGAAGCATTATTGATGAAAAAAGGCAATATTTATCCAAAAATTCTAGAGAGATTATCGAAGGAAAAGTGTTTTGTATCATCTGGAATCGGAATAGCGAAATGGTGGAATGCAAGAAGTGATGTAGATATATCAATCATAAATGATAGTGAGAAAGGGTGGAAATGTACGGTCAAGAATGTTGTGAAAGGGACATGTGTAGAAATGAAGAATTTTGATATAACAAAGGAAGTTTCAATAAACGGTAAAGGAAGGATAATTCATAAATCAGAAGCGGATGGAGAGATATATTATATGATTGAGTTAGAAGGAGATTGTGAGTTATTTTATGTCTAAAAATGTACTAGTAACAGGCTCTGGAGGAATAGGTGGAGTAAATTTTGTTAATGCATTAAAACTCGCTAAAAGAGAATATTCAATTTCAGGAACAGATTTTAACAAATATTATTTGGAATTACCAGATCTTGATTTTAAATATATAACTCCAAGACATACAGATCCTAAATTTTTAGAGAAGATTAGAGAAATAATAGATAAAGATAAAATAGATTTCTTACATCCCAGTCCTCATTCAGAAGCTAGTGTAATTGCAAAGGAAATAGATAGTATAAACACTGCTACATACTTGCCTAGATATGAAATAATCATTAGAGATAAGTTAGAAACACAGGAAATATTAGAAAAAAATCAAATCCCTGTAGCAAAAACAGAGAAAATTAGTTCGTTAAATGAAATTAAATCAGTTATGGAAAAATTTAATGATGAAAGGGTTTGGGTACGAATGAAAAGTGGTGCAGGAGGAAAATTAAGTTTATTATGTGAAACCGAAGAACAAATAGAAGATTGGATTAGAATATGGGTAAACAGAGGGACTGCAGAATATACAGATTTTATGATTCAAGAATATCTACCAGGTAAGAACATTGCATGTGATAGTCTTTGGTATAATGGAAAGATGATTGCGTCATTTACAAGAGAAAGATTAGAATATCCATTCAAACACATATCACCGTCAGGAATTACTGGCACTCCAACAGTATCTAGAATCATTGTTGATGAGAAGGTCAATGAAATTGCGAAAAAAGCAATTTTAGCTTCAGATCCTAATCCAAATGGAAGTTATGCAGTGGATTTGAAGGGAAACAAAGAAGATAATCCAACTGTAACAGAAATAGATTCTGGAAAATTCCACACTACTACTGCATTATGGGGAATAGTAGCAAACAAACTTAGATTAGATGAAAGGAAGAATTTGTCAGATTATTATTGTGCAATAGGAATGAATGATATAGAACCTGAGGATCTTGGTGTAGATATCTATCCAGATAATCTATACTTAATTCGACACATAGATACAGGAACATGGATTTGGAAAGAGGATGGGTATAAGGTAAGGATACTTTGATTGAATTAGTTATTTTTGATCTAGATGGAACATTAATTAAATTACCTGTAAGATATGATTTTCTTAGAAATGAATTAAGGGATAAGTTCAGTATACAAGGAGAATTATTTCTTATTCCTATGATATTAGAAAGAACAAAAGACAATAATGAAGTAAAAAATGAGGCATTCGAGCTTATTTGTAAAGAAGAATGTAATGCAATAGATGGTTTAGAAGTTCATGAAGGTGCAATTGAAGCAATAAAAGAAATTCATTCAAAGAATAAGAAAATTGCTTTAGTTACATTACAATGTGAACGTGCATCAAATCAAATTTTAGAGATAATGGGAATCAGAGATTTATTTTTGAATATATTTACACGAGACGATTATACAGATAGATATGAACAAATTATCAAGACAATGAAAGAATTCGATATTACTGCAGATAAGACTTTGATGATTGGGGATAGGATTAATGATTTTAAATCGGCAGAAAAAGTAGGTTGTAAATCAATAATTATCAGACGAGGAGATCAGGATGGAAAGGATAAGATGAATTGGGTAAAAGACAATCTACAACTCAAGGATGAATTAATCAAGATTTTATAAAATTAACTAGGATTGAGTTGCCAAGTTATAGTTTTAGTAAGTCCTTTATCAAGTTTAACACGAGGATTGAAGCCAATTAGTTGCTTTGCTTTATTGATTTTTGGGAGACGGCGTCTAGGATCGTTATCAGGCATTGGTAGGTATTTGAATTTGGATTTGCTGTTCGTAATGTCAACAATTGTATTCGCTAAATCGATAATTCTGGTTTCTTTCGGATTTCCAAGGTTAAAGGTTTCGCCAGCAGTCTTGTTAACGAGTAAAGAGGCCATCAATCCATTAATCATATCAGTAATATAACAAAAAGATCTAGTTTGTTTTCCATTACCCCAAATTGTGATATTTTTGTTGTTAATAGATTGCCAAATGAATCGAGAAAGAGCTCTGCCATAAGTTCCGTCACCGCGAAGTCTAGGACCATATGTATTGAACAATCTAACTATTCTTAGATTAATACCATAAGTCCTGTAATATGCCATACATAAAGATTCACACAATCGTTTACTTTCATCATAACATGCTCTAGGTCCAGACGGATTGACATTACCGTAATAAGTTTCGGGAGTTGGAAAAACAGTTGCTTCGCCATAAACTTCTGAAGTAGATGTGAACAAAAGTTTTGCATTGGTTTTTCTAGTTAGTTCAAGAATTCTCCTAGTTCCTTCAGTATTTGTATCAATAGTTTGGATTTCATTGTTAAGATAATCATCAGGAGAAGGTCTACTTGCTAAATGAAATATATAATCAGGTTTTAAATTAATAGGGGTTTTTGTGATGTCGTGTTTTTTAAATACAAAAGACTTGTTTGGTAAAAGGTGTTTGATATTTGCAGCGCGTCCAGAAGATAGATTATCAATACAATATACTTTAGCGTTCTTAGCTACTAGAATATCACATAGCCAACTTCCAAGGAATCCTGCACCTCCAGTTATCAAGAATTTTTTCCCCGAAATACGAAATTTTTTATTGTCAGATAGAAGAGAGGTTATATCAGAATCAATAATAGTATTCATTACATCCAACCTTTAGAAGCTAGTTTTTTGGAATGTTGTTGAGCATGCCAATATGTATCAGGAGTGCCAATATCTAGACGGGTGCAAGAATGATGATATTCATATCCTAAAACATTCATTTGTGAATCAACCATATGTTGTATTGCGTCAGTAATTTGTATTTCGCCTCCGTAACCAGCAGGGATTTTCTTTAGTATTTTCATAACGTCAGGAGTAAATTTATTCAATGCCATGATAGCAAGATTGGAAATATTTTTTGATGGTTTTTCAACAGCTTGAGTAATCTTGTATACTTTATCATTTGAAGGAAGTGAGTATTTACTTGTACGTTTGCCAACAATAACGCCATACGCACTAGGTTCAGAAATTTTTTCCAATGCAACGACACAATCAGCACGTTTAGATAATTTATCCAAATCAATAAGATGGCGATTATTTGGTTGGACGATTAGAGTATCACCTGCATGTAAAATGAAATCGTCTTGACCGACGAAAGAGGAAGCTAATGAAACAGCATGACCATAGCCTAATTGATTACTTTGGTTTATCCATGTAATATTTGATTTTTCTATTCGTTTGTAGAAAGATTTCATGTCTTGAAATGAGATTTTATTTTTTTTATTTGATAAATCATCGAGAGAAAAATAGTTAAGAGAGAAATGATCTTTAATTGCGCGTTTTTCTTTTCCTACAATAAAACAGAAATCACGAATACCAAAATCAAATAATTGTTCAAAGATAAGCTGGACCATTGGTTTTAGTAATATATCGCCTTTAAACGAAGAGAAAACAGGGAGCATTTCTTTGGGTTGAACTTTTGTAGTAGGGAGCAACCTAGTTCCACGACCTGCTACAGGAATAACTACTTTCTTTAACATTATTAGCCCCTATAATATTCTCATAATCCATTTATTTCAATGTATCATCAGAATATGTATGGAATATGACGTGGCTTTCGTAGGTTTAGGTTATGTAGGACTTTCTACCGCCGTTTGCTTTGCAGATAGAGGAATAAATGTGTTGGGTGTAGATATCGATAGTAAAAAAATAAACAGGATAAAGAATGCAGATTCTCCAATTCATGAGAGATACATGAATGAATTACTAGAAAAAGCCATCAAAAAGAATAGATTATCATTAAGTAGAAAAGTGGCAGATGTAACAAAAGCAAAGATAATATTTCTTACAGTAGGTACACCAAGTCGGAAAAATGGTTCAATAGATTTGAAATATATAGAACAAGCATCAAAAGATATAGCCATTGCAATAAAGGATATAGAAGAATATTTTGTAATTGTTATAAAGAGTACCGTTGTTCCTGGAACGGCATTAAAGATAATAGATAATTTAGAAAAACATTCAAGGAAAAAAAATTCAATACACTTTGGAGTAATAGTTAATCCAGAATTTTTGCAAGAGGGTAGTGCGATAAATGATACATTAAGACCGGATAAGATTGTAGTTGGAGTAAATTCAGAGAAAGATAAGAAAATTATTTATAAATTATTCAAAAAAATCTATAGGAAGAATCTTCCTATAGTTTATACAACACCAAGCAATGCTGAACTAATTAAATACGCAAACAATTCATTATTGGCAACGAAGATAAGTTTTATGAACTATATATCAAGAATAGCCGAACGAATACCAGATGGCGATGTGAATGAGATTAAATATGCAATTGGTATGGATAAAAGAATTTCTGAGTCATTTCTTAATGCAGGCTTGGGTTTTGGTGGATCATGTTTTCCGAAAGACGTTAAAGCATTAATTGCTTTTAGTAAGGAATTAGGTGTTAATTCAGAAATTTTGCAGTCAGTATTAGCGATTAACGATACGCAATTTATGAGTGTGTTTAATATTCTAAATAAAGAATTAGGCCAATTAGAAAGAAAAAGGATATCAATTCTAGGACTTGCGTTTAAACCTGAAACCGATGACATACGTGACGCTACGTCAATTAAAATTATCAAGAGATTGTTAGACAAGAAGGCTAAAGTCAGAGTCTATGACCCTATAGCAAATAATAATATGAAGAGAATATTTGGAAATTCTATCACCTACGCGAAAGATTCAGAGTCTTGTATACGCAATTCAGATTGCTGTATTATTGTGACTGAATGGAAAGAATTCAAGATGCTCAAACCTAAAGATTTTATTCGATTGATGAAAAGGCCACTCATAATTGATGGTCGTAGAATCTTTTCGAAGAAACAATTCAACAAATTAGAATACCATGCAATAGGCTTGGGATAATCTAATTAAGATGTAAATAGTGATTATATAGTAATAAATGACTGTATTGAAAATCAATAAACGCGTATTAAAAAAGATAATAAACCCAGCGTTAGAGCCTTATGAAATTGAGATAGATGCGCCAGAATTTACATTTTATGGAGCAAAGAATCAACCAGATTATGCAACAATAACTATAACAATGATTCCAGAAAAATCTATAATTGAGTTAAAATCTTTAAAGGTATATCTACAACAATATAGAAATCAAATTGCTTCGTATGAAAGAGTAATTAATGTAATTTATGATGATTTGATACATGTGTACAAACCAAAGAGATTGTTAATTGAGATGAAGTTCAAACCTAGGGGAGGAATAACGTCAAAATTGGCAATAGACTCATTCGAACGTGAATTATTTATTGAGCGAGAAAGGTAAATTTAGAATCATTAGAACAGTAAATGGAGTAAAATGCAGCTCGTGCCCACTTAAAGACGATAATGGAGGAGAACTGCCATGTTCATTAAGAGTAACAATGGATCCAAAATTTAGTTTTATAAGAGTAATTTGCGGATATTGTGACTTCAAGTCAAAAGTATATTACAAGGACATACTGGCGATAGAAGGAATTTTAGATGAACATGCAAAAGTAAAGAAGTTAGAATAAGTTTTTTATAACCAATCTTTATTGATAGGTTTCAATTCGAGAGTTGATTCGTCTAATACACTATAAAATTGATTTACAATATCTTTTTCAGAATCCAAAGGTTGACGTTTAGCGAGTAATATGGAATACCACATTTGATTTTTTATAAATTGTTCCCAGTTTAAGGCAGCATGATGAAGTAGTACAATGTCACTTTCAAGAATGTTGCCCATCATTCCAGTAATAGGCTCTCTACCAAAATATGGTCTGAGTTTCTCTTTACCTTGTAAATGTTTGATTAATCTTTTCCATAAAGCTCCAGCAGGATTAGGAAAATGAAGAGCGGGCGTAGAACGAACCAAGTAACTATTGTAGGCAAGAGAAGAAAATTTTTCAGGTCGGTCTACTCGATATTGTTCCGCGGTATTCCAAAGCCAATATCGGCGAAATTTATACATTCCTGCATCAGGATTATTGATGTAATCACGAATTGTTGCCTTGAATTTGGGTTCGAATGTTTCGTCTGCATCCATGAACAAGATCCAGTCGGCATCGTGATTTTTTGCCATAAGTAAGAGAGAATTCATATCGTTCCATTCAATACGAGATCGATTATCAGGATAGAAATTAGTTTCAACTACTTTGTTGCACCTTGCAATAATTTTTTTACTATCATCAGAAACGCTGCCGCCAACAAGAACAATTTCATCAACTATTTCAGACATATTTGTTAGACTAGAATCCAATATCCAAGAACAGTCTCCTCCAACTTGCATACAGCCGACTATTTTCATATAAACAGAATTCATGAAGATTCATATATAATGTATTGGAATTCCAAAGTATTCAATGAAGAACTATCTAATAGTAGGCGGCTCTGGGTTCTTAGGGTCACACGTAATTACTGAGTTACTAGAAAAACAAGCGGATGTTTCTGTATCAGACATAATTGGACCTCATTATGCAAATCGAATAGGAGATAAAATGGAGTCAATAAATTATATTTGGAAAAGTGCAGAAGATTTGAATGAAAAAGATATTGCGGATATTGATTGCATATTATTTTTAGCGGCTCAGGCAGATGTTCCTCTAGTTCTTTCTTCTCCTAAATATTCTTTTCATACAAATACCGCAGGTTTGATAAATGTTTTAGAACTAATTCGAGCGAAGAAGAATACACGATTAATTTTTATGAGTAGTAAGAATGTATATGGAAAGGCAGAAAATTCATCAGTGTCAGAAGACGACGTATTGAGACCGACAGATCCATATGGGGCAGGGAAAGCTGCTGCTGATTTAATGTGTCAAAGTTATGCTGAATCATTTGGATTGCCCATAACAGTAATTAGAAGTAGTGGGTTATTTGGTCCGAATTCGAGATTACAGCAAGTAATACCGATATTTATCAAACAATCTTTAGAAGATGCGTCAATTACAATAGAGGGAGACGGTAGTCAATCAACAGACTTTAATTATGTACAGAATCTAGTCGATGCAATGATATCAATGGCAGAATCTGAAGTCAACGGTGTTTATAATATAGCATACGGTAAAGATTATTCGATAAAAGATATAGCAGATCTAGTTATAAAACAAACAAATAGCAAATCAGAGATAAAGAACTTGCCGTGGAGGTCAGGCGAGAAAGGAATGAGATTATCGTTATCTATAGAAAAAGCAAAAAGAGATTTTGGATATACGCCAAAGGTATCATTTGAAGAAGGTATAGAAAAAACAGTAAATTGGATGAGGAATTTATAATGGCAATAAGAGTAATCAAGATAAAAGAATCATTTGTAGACAAGAGAGGAAAGATCACAAATATTTTAGAGAGTCCAGTTACAAGCATTGTGATTATAACATCCAAGAAAGGTGCAGTAAGAGCAAACCATTATCATAAGAGAGATTCTCATTGGTCATACATAATTAAAGGAAAGATGGAGTATTATGAAGAGAGAAAGAGTGGAAAGATAGAAAAGGCAATTGTAAAAGCTGGAGAAATGGTATACAGTGCACCGGGAGTTCCTCATGCAATGAAGTTTCTTGAGAGTTCAGTATTTTTAGCAATGACAACAGAAAAACGACTTAAGGGTAAATATGACAAAGATACAATACCATATGAAATAATATGAAAGCATTTGAGAATAAGATAGTTGTTTTGACTGGAGCGTCTAGTGGAATAGGGTATTCACTATTAAATTATTTCGTCAAAGAAGGTGCACGGGTTTATGGATCTTCAAGAAACGAGAGAGAATTAACAACTGAAAGTAAACAAGAATGTAATTTTGAATTATTAGATTTAGCAGATGAACTAAACGTGGAGAAATATGTAAAAACCATTTTACAAAAAGAGAACAGGATAGATATTTTAATTAACAATGCCGGAGTAGCGCATAATTTAGCTTTAGTAGAAGAGATAGATTCAGAGATGTTAAATTCAGTTGTAAGAGATAACTTGTTACCTACATTCAATATGATGAAATACACAATACCAATAATGAAAAAGAACAATTCGGGAACTATAATTAACATATCGTCAAGAGCAGGAAGGAGAGCAGTGCCAAAATTATCAGCTTATACAGCAGCAAAATTTGCTGTAAGAGGATTAACTGAATCAGTTGCAAAAGAATTACAAGACACAGGAATAAAATGTATTTCAATCTCTCCTGCAGGAGTCAATACAGGGATGAGAGCAATGGTATTTGGGCAAGAAGATGCAGAGAATCAACAAGATACATCGAGAATAAATGAAGTGATATCAAGAATATTATCTGGAAGTTTAAAAGTATCTAATGGTTCAGATATTGTCATTATAAAAGACAAAGAACCAATAATCAGGGCACCAGAAATTTGAAATGTAGGTCATGTAATAAAAAGGAATTTCTAGAGTTTATTTCATTAAACAGCCAGCCTCCAGCAAATGCTTTTCTTAAAGAAAGTGATTTTGATAAAGAGGTTTTGTATCCATTAGATGTAACTTGCTGTAGTAATTGTTTACTTGTTCAGTTGACTGATGAGAGCTATATTCCAAGAGACAAATTATTCCTGGATTATGCCTATGCTTCATCCATATCAGGAGGACTAAGAAATCATTTCACAGAGTTAGCTGATAAGATAAAATCTGAATTCAATCCCAAAATAGTAGTGGATATCGGATCCAATGACGGAGTTTTACTAAAGCCGCTATTGGAATTGGGATGTGAAGCGATAGGTGTAGAACCAGCAGGAAATTTAGCAAAACAAGCTAACAATAACGGACTTGCAACAATCTGTTCTTATTTTGATAAAGATACTGTTAACAAGATAATATCAGATAATGGAAAGGCAGACATAGTTGTGGCATCAAATGTTTTTGCTCATTTAGATGAATATCATGACATTATTGAAAATGTCAAGAGAATATTATCAGAAAATGGGACATATATTGTTGAGGTGCAATATTTTGCAGACATGATAAGAGATATGACGTTCGACAACATATACCATGAACATGTATTATATTATACGCTACATTCAATGATTAATTTATTCGACAAACACAACATGACATTATATAATGTTGAAAAGATTCCCACGCATGGAGGTTCAATACGTGCTTACATATCTGAAGGAAAGAGTCCACAGCAAAGTGTCAATAATTTAATCAGAGAAGAAAAAGAAAATGGAATAGACAATTTGCAGACACTAGAGAATTTTAATAAGAAATTGCAGAATAACATAGAACAAATTAGAGAATTATTTGTTAAACTGAAAAAAGATAATAAGAGAATTTTTGGATATGGCGCACCGGCAAAGTCAAGTACAATGATTAATTCAATCGGCTTAGATAAGAGTAATATTGAATTAATTATGGAGGACTCTCCATTAAAACAAGGATTATTCACTCCTGGAAGTCATATTCCAATAACTTCGCCAGATATATTGAAGAAAGAAATGCCAGATTATTTAATGATTTTTGCTTGGAACTATGCAGATGAGATAATAAAAAAAGTTGAAGATAAATATCAGAAATTGAATTACATAATACCAATGCCAGAATTGAGAGTTATATTAAAGGAGTGATTTGATTTTGTGGAATAGATACGTAAATCATCATTTATCAAAATGGATTGGAGAGTTGGAATCGTGTACAATTGTAGATGCAGGAATGGGCTTTGGAAGATTAGGATTTGCATTAAAATTAGATCATCCGCAAAAAGAATTGAAGATATATGGTTATGATTGCTACCAGCCAGCATTAGACTATGCTAAATCACTTGGAAATGCTTATACAGAGATTAAGAACATCGACATTGGAAAAGAAAGATTACCTCATGAGGATAAAAGTGTAGATATAGCAATAGCAAGTGGAGTTTTGGCACATTTACATAAAGAAGAAGGCAAACATCTAATGGATGAATTAGAAAGAATATCTAAACATCATATAATAACAGCGCCAACTACATTACATTTACATAAGAAGGGTTTGTGTAATGATCCAGACATAGAACCATTAGCGCATAAATCACTTTGGACTAGAAAGGATTTTATTGAGAAGAGATATATGATGAGAGGATTTGGATTAAAAGGGAGAGAAAGTCAAACTATATTTGATTCAATAATTTTTCCATATATTTTTATTTTATCTGCAATCAATCCAGTATTTTGTTCAGTGGCTGGAACAATAGTGGCTTGGAAGTAAAAGTAATTAGAGAATCACTATAAAATAGAATATACATTAAGTAAAGATTAAAAAAAAAGAAATGGAGCGCGTAAACGCGCCACATTTATCTAATTTTTGAGGAGGTTTCCTCTAACGATTATGACTATTTGTAGTATTACTGCAATTGCTGCAAGGACTGCTGCAACCAGAGCCATTTGCGCTGCCTGTGATGAGCCAGAGGCTGCTGCGTCTGCATCCTCAACAATACCGCCAATTGCATCTTCGAGACTGTCTTCACTTGCTGAGACGCCCTCTTCGATGGCTGATTGACTGCCTGAGACTGCTGACTTCATGTCGGCAACTGCTGCATCTAATGCACTACTGATCTGAGCTAAACTCACACCTTGTGGTACATCAAGTTCAATAGCACCAACATTATCGTTAACGTCATCGATATCGTCGGAAAGACCGTCGACATCGCGTGCTATGCTAGCGATTGCGTTGAGTATTGGAGCATTGCTTTCTGCTTCAGGGATGTCAATTTGGACACCTGCTGAAACTTGGAATGTTCCAACTGCTGCTGCTGAACCCAAATTTGAGTTTGCTTGGACTAGAACACCATAAGTGCCTACTCCGCCAGCTACATTATATGAGCATTTTTGTAATCCAGTACTAACTTTAGAACATGTACTTAGTACATTTTCTGAACCGCTAGGTGCCTGTACACGAGCAACAGATATTGTTGCATCGATTAAGACGCCGTTGTCAGTTGTTAGCACGAAGATTGAGACCGTATCACCAGAATTATATGTTCCTTCTGATGTAACAGCTACTGCGAATCCTCCGCTCTCTGAACTTGCTGCAGGTTGACTCGGAATGACAGATGCACTTTCTGTAAGCGTTACAGTAAGTTCTGCTGTTCCTTCATCTGCTGTTGCAGTTACAGTGTAACTTCCGAATGGGAATGTAGTTGATGCTGCACTTGGGAATCTCAATAATGTTACTGAGTAATCACCATTTGAATCAGCAGTAGATTGACCTACTGCGACCTGTGCGCCGTTAGGGTTTGAAACCTTGAATGTGATATCCGCATTTGGTCCAGCTGTACCACTAACAGTTAACTGATCACCAGGATTGTATTCATCCTTGTCACCAGAAATTGTGAGTGCTAAAGCGAATGGTATTACTGCAATGAGCAATAACGCTGACAGTACTACTGCTAGTCCTACGTTCATTTTTCCAGATTGGAAAAATAAGAGGGGGGAGGTCAACTTATGTTGTCCTCTCCTATGCGATTGTGAAGGTTACGCTCTTCACTGGTGAGAGAGCTTCTGCTTCACTTATGCTTGTCCATACGTAGACTTCTGCGGTGTATGTTCCTGCAGAATCAGGTAGCCAGGATAGACCTGGTGTCTGAGATTCGTCTGTTGACAGTTCGATATCTCTTACCCAACCGAGGTTGATAACTTCGCCACCAGAGTTCTTGATTTGTACCAAGAAGGTTACTGTGTGGGTAACGTCGTCATCGTTTGTGATACTAGCCTGTATGATTACGATATCTCCAACGCTTGGAGATGCGAATGCATTACCTTCTGTATCTACGATCTCAGGGGTTCCTGCTGGAACTTGTTCAGTCTTCGAC
>Ga0310123_10002415_pt1 | contig 14923 bp, 20 predicted proteins | sample CB6_AW_1057_MG_FD_203505 | JGI IMG/M metagenome (GOLD analysis project Ga0310123, IMG submission 203505) | Marine microbial communities from Western Arctic Ocean, Canada - CB6_AW_1057 | ecosystem: Environmental > Aquatic > Marine > Oceanic | place: Canada: Western Arctic Ocean | collected... | reverse complement strand
CGTGGTGACGCTGACCGCGGCCGCGGTCAGTGGGTCGACGTTCACCGGCTGGAGTGGAGACTGCGGCGGCACTGCGCCGACGACGAGTGTGACGATGGATGCGGCGCGAAGCTGCACGGCAACATTTAATGTAGAGCAGTTCACCTTGAGTTTAACGATGGCTGGGTCCGGGTCGGGGACGGTGACGTCGAGTCCGAGCGGCATCGCGTGCCCCTCCAATTGCAGCGCATCCTACGACACGGGGACCGTGGTGACGCTGACACCAGGTCCCAACCAGGATTCGTTCTTCGTCGATTGGGGAGGAGACTGCGCCAACGGTACGGGTCGAGACCTAGAGTGGACAGTGACGATGAACTCGAATGTCTCTTGCACCGTTGTATTTGACTTGCAGTAATCAACATGCGTGAATTTCGCCTTTCGTCCTACTGCATCCTCTCGCTCGCGGTCCTACTTGGTGGTTCATGGCCAGCCGATGCCCAGCAGGCCACGGTGATTGGCCCGCTTACCACTGATTCACTCAGCGAGTCGAGGGAGGTCGTCCCAGGACAAAAGGGACTCGTCTTCACCACCAAGAAGGGCACCCCGGTGGAACCCAAGACTCTCGACGTCGCCTATAAGCGCCTCCTCTCGAAGGCCGGACTTCCGGATTTCAGACTTCATGATTTGAGACATATGGCCGCGACCTAGATGATGGAGAAGGGCGTGAATCCCAAAGTCGTTGTTGAGATGCTGGGACACAGTACGATAAGCATCACGCTGGATCTGTACTCGCACGTGACTCCGACCCTCCAGGAGGAGGCCGTCGCCCGCATGGGTGCGGCCTGGGCGCTGAGACGAAGGCGGATAGTGAATTTGTGCGCTTAGCTGCCGCGCGGGACTTGGTGGACCGGTCGGTCGAACGGCCCTGGTGATACTGACGAAGGGAGACATTCAATGGGAGACAAGGGTGGTCAGAAGGACAAGAACAAGGGCCAGAAGCAGAAGGCCGCGAAGGACGCAGCAAAGAAGAAGCAGAAACGGGACAAACAGGTGAAAGCGAAAGACGGTTGACGCGGATTTACTGCAGCCCATATCAGTCGTGTGTGCGGGAGTTTAGTGCGCTGGACTGCCGTGGCGCTTGAGTGATACAAAGAAACACCTTCAGACCGCGTAGAAGTGGCCACCGAGATTACGGTGAAACGACCCTGGTAGCGCAGCGGTGACGGGCGCTAGTCCGGTGGGTGTGCGGCGTCCCACTCACGCGACAGCTTCTGGCCTTCGGTGCGTTGCTCCGGGGTGAGACGCTCGGCGACGGTGTCACGCACCTCGGCGTTCTGTTCTCGTTCGGACGCGTCGGCATAGGTCGTCGCGAGGTTGAGCCATTTGTATGCTTCGACGTTGTCCTGCGGTACGCCCTCGCCGGTGGCGTACGCCACGCCAAGAGTGAGTTGCGAAGTCGCACGCCCTTGCTCCGCCGCTTTGCGAGTATCTTCGGGTGTCTGGGCGAGCGGAGCGGCCCCCACCAGTAACGCGACCATCCACGCGAGTACCAACCGACGGAGCATGCATGCAGCCATGTGGGCAGTCTACGCCTCATCTGGGTGCGTGTTATCCGCCTCCGTTGCACCGCCTACCGCTCCTGAGTAAGCTGGGCCAACATGGCTGAACCAGCCTTTGATTCCTGGCCGTAGGATATGAGATGGAGTGTCCGAATTGCGGGCTAATTAATCCTGACACGGCCGAGCGGTGTGATTGCGGCTATACGTTCACAAAACCCAAGACATCTCTGATGGATGCAGGCGAGAACCCACCGCCGACGTACTGCATTAAGTGTGGCGCGAAGGCGAAAGCCATCGCTGAGTTTTGCCATGCCTGTGGGGTACCTGTTTACCGGGGGTCATCATCCGAGAGAACGCCACCGTATCGCTCGACCGAGAGGTCGACTCTGGACTGGTACCTTGAGCCGTGGAAGAAGTACGGGGTGTTTACCGGTCGTGCGCGGCGGAAGGAATTTTGGGTCTTCTCTCTTGGAAACCTTATTCTTTTCGTTGCTCTCGGATTTTTCTCAGAGGGGGTACCAGAAGAAACCATTTACAACGTTGTCGGTCTGTTCTACTTGGCCATTTTGGTTCCCTCGCTAGCTGTGGGCGTACGGCGGATGCACGACAGCAACCATTCCGGCTGGTGGGTCATTGTTCCTCTCGTTAGCTGGATGTTTTGGTATGTCGACGGAACTCGTGGTCCGAATCGTTTCGGAGACGATCCGAAATCTATTCGCATTTAGGCTCTGATCTTGTGCCTATGAGGCTACGGAGTGTCCTCATTTCGCTCACCGTGCTGTGCCTACTGTGGAGCGGCGGGACCACCGCCCAGGCGGAGACATGGCGTGGGCTGCGTGTTGCTCCCGAGTCATGCTGTAGCCCCTACGTGGCCTTGGAGTATGCCTACCGGCCGTCGATTGAAACTCAGATCGCCGAGCAGCTCCGTGGGAGCTGGAGTCCCTATACCGGACGCACGTTTTCAAGCAGCCGGGACACCGAACTGCCTCCTGTTGCGGCACTACTCGACACCGTTATACACATTTAGGCCGGTCCGCTCACTGCAGGGCCAGATCTCTCCACTGCTGCCAGCGGGGTGGGGAAGTCGGTATAGGTGGTCGCGCCCGGGCGTGACCGAGGCGCTATAATTCGCTACCGCCTTGAGTTTGAGAAGGAGCTGCAGGTGTCCAGACATATCAGACCCGTTGTTTCCCTACTCTCGTTGCTTTGCGTGACAGCGCCTTCATGGACGGCTTCCGCCCAACCGCGGCAAGCTGAGACGGAATGGCGCAGCTATTCCGCCGACCTCGGCGCGACGAAATATTCTCCGCTCGATCAAATCGACGCCGACAACATTGCGGACCTCGAGATCGCATGGACACGTCAGGCGGTCGATCCCTCGATCCTCGATCAAGCGCCTGGTCTGAGCTACCCCGACAATTTTCGGGTTACGCCGCTCATGGTCGACGGTGTGCTGTATAGCCCGAATGCTGTCGGCCTTGTCGAGGCTTTCGATGCCGGTACTGGCGAGACCCTCTGGGTCCAGGAACCGATCGGCGAAAAGCCGGAAGCGTATCGAGGGACCTCGACGCGGGGTGTCGCGTTTTGGAGCGACGGCACCGATTCACGAATTCTCGTCCAGCACGGACAGTATCTGACTGCGCTGAATGCGGAGACGGGCGCCAGCTACCCAGACTTTGGCAGTGGGGGACACGTCGACTTGACGGAGGGCTTGGAGCCTGACGCGCGCTATCGGTGGTCCGGGGCGCCAACGGTTGTGCGCGATGTGGTCGTGTTGGGTCAATCCATGGGCGATACGTTCGTGACAAAGGAGGGTGCCCGAGGCGACGTGCGCGCCTTTGACGTGCGGACCGGGGGGTTGCGGTGGAAGTTTCACACGGTTCCTCGGGCCGGTGAGTTTGGAATAGAGTCGTGGGAGGATGGCTCCTGGGAATACACCGGGCATGCACCTGTCTGGTCGCTATTCAGCGCTGACGAGGAACTTGGCTACGTGTACATGCCGGTCACATCTTCAACCAACGACATGTACGGCGGTCATCGTGGTGGTGACAACCTGTTCAGCCAGAGCCTGGTCTGTGTCGACGCGACGACGGGTGATCGTGTGTGGCATTTTCAGCTTGTGCATCATGGACTGTGGGACTACGACCCACCAACTGCACCAATCCTTATGGACATCACGGTCGACGGCCGCGAGATCGAGGCGGTGACGCAGCTGACGAAGCAGGCGTTCGCGTTTGTATTCGATCGGGCGAGCGGAAGACCGGTATGGCCAATCGAGGAGCATCCGGTCCCACAGTCGCAAACCGCCGGTGAGCGCACCTCGCCTACACAGCCGTTTCCGACCAAGCCTCCGGCGTTTGACCGTCAGGGCGCCACCGTCGACAACCTGATCGACTTCACGCCCGAGTTGAGAGAAGAGGCGCTGAAGATCGTAAGCCACTACACCATGGGGCCGATGTTCACGCCACCCACCGTCGTGTCGGATGATCCGAACGGCAATCAAGGAACGGTGCAACTGCCTGGCTCGCAGGGGGGAGCCGATGTCCAAGGGGCCGGCTTCGACCCTGAGACTGGCTATCTCTACATTCCGTCCATCACCGCACCGTTCGTGGCCGATATCCGCGAGGGTAACCCTGACCGGACTAATCTCCGGTATGTCAAAGGACAGCGCCGGTGGATCGCTGGCCCTCAGGGTCTCCCGCTGTTCAAGCCGCCTTACGGTCGGATTACCGCAATCGACATGAATCGAGGGGAGATCGTCTGGCAGGTGGCCAATGGCGATGGCCCGCGCAATCATCCGGCCATCCGGCATCTGAATCTCGGCCCACTCGGGTATCAGGGGAGACCATCACCACTCGTCACGAAGACCTTATTGTTCGTCGGCGAGAGTGGAGGGTATACACCGGGCGGAGGACGCGTGCCGGACGACATGCCGATCGAGTACTCCCCCAACTATGGTGGGCGATGGTTCAAGGCCTATGACAAGGCGTCCGGCGAGATCGTGTGGGAAACTGAATTGCCAGCCGGGACGACTGGAAACCCGATCACCTATCTACACGAGGGCAAGCAATACATCGTCGTCGCAATCGGATCGCCAGAGGTCGGACCTCAGTTCGTCGCGCTGGCGCTGCCGTAAGCCCAAGAGAAAAAACAGAGCCTGATGCTGCCTACGGCGCCCCGCCACCGATCTGCCACAGCAGGGAGCTGACCGTATCGACCATTTCGTCGATTTACTAACTGACCGGCTGGCCGCCGGAGTGTCCGGCCTGCGCGTGATACCTCAGTAAGCTCGGGTTGTCCGAACCATTCCTGGTCTGCGCCAGCGCCGCCATCTTTCGTGCGTGGACTGACGCCACATGGGTGTCGCCGTCTCCAGAAATGTAGAGTGTTGCGGGGTAGTACCCGTCCTCAGCGACGTGGTCATACGGCGAGCAGGTGTGAATATACGTGAACTGTTCCTGGTCTTCGATCGGTTCTCACAAACCTTTCTCGACGTTGTGCCGGTCACCCTCGAAAGCCTTCGGCACGCGGTTCGGGCGGGCGATGTCGACGGTATTGCCACCGCCGCTCACGTGCTGAAGTGGGCAAGCCTCAACGTGTGGGTCGAAGGAATGGCGAATATAAGTCTGGAGCTCGATGAATCAGGAAAAAGCGGGACGAGCGAGGACGCTGCGCCACTAGCGGCCAAGCTCGACGAGCTGTATCTGGCCGTCAAGAAAGCGCTCGAAGCACGGCTCGACCAGCAGGAACGCCGCAACGACGCACTGTCCGTCCGAGCTCACTTGTCAACATGGGCGGACGCCGTTGCACGCCTCGCCGGCCGCGTGCCGGCCCGATGGCTGGCTCCCCCCGTGCAAAAAAAGCCGACCCCGTCTTACCAAGGTCGGCCTCCTGAGCTCATAAAACGGAGAGTCTAGAACCCACCCAACTTGACGACGTTCTCGGCAGCCGGGCCCTTGAGGCCCTGGACCACATCGAACTCCACCTTCTCGCCTTCGGCCAAAGTCTTGAAACCTTCGCCCTGAATGGCGGAGTGATGCACGAAGACATCCTTCTCACCGTCGTCTCGAGTCACGAAACCAAAACCCTTGCTGTCGTTGAACCACTTCACTGTGCCGGTTGTTGCCATGTCGCTTTCCTGTCAGTTACTCGTCGGGTCCGGTACTGCCGCACGCCGACTACATGTCTGCTGAGTGTGCCCAGCGCTTCTGCATCGCTCGTGCGGTGCCACTATATCTAGGCTCAGAATGGCCCGAGCGCATAGGTCCTGTCAAGCTCTACATGCGGTCGTGGTCTGACCTGAGTGATAGCCTTTGTGCAGATACGTGTCCTCTCTGATGCTCGCATTCTCGCTCGGGGGTCTGGTTTTTTTCGGCCTCAGATTCGTCTCGGGACCTGAAAACTGGCCGGAGCATGCTCTGGGCGTCATTGTCTGCCTCGTCATATTCGCCCGAAACGCGAAAGCCATCCGGTCCAATCGGAGAGTCACCTCTTCGCCGTCCCTACACGCAGTGCGCGACACCGCCACTCTGGACGAGGCACTGGGGAGCGAACAGGCGATTTTCTACAAGCACAGCACACGCTGTCCGGTGTCGGCCGCCGTCATCGACGAGGTGGGCGAGTTTTCTGGGGCTCACCCGGATTGGCCGGTCTACGTGCTCAAGGTCGTTGAGCACCGCGATCTTTCCGACTTGGTGGCTGATCGACTCGGGGTGACGCACGCCTCTCCGCAAGCGTTCGTCATCAAAAGCGGACAGTGCGTATGGCAGGCGTCGCACTACGACATCACGACCCAGAGTCTAAGTCGGCATCGATTCGACCGAAAACTAAGCTAGGTTACCAGCTCTGTCTTTCGAGTGTGCGGCCGGTCGAAGGCACGGTCCCGCGAATGGACATGGTGACACGGCGATTGGCCCAGGCGAAGGTTCCGCCTACGGTCACCCGGTGGCTGCGTCCCTGATGAGCCGTGGAGCGGACGATCCGACTGTTGTCATGGTATCGCTTCCCGTCGACCTCGACCTGCAACTCGCCCTCGGCGCCAGAATCGATCCGCTGATCGGTGGCGATTCGGCAACCCGATAGGCCGAAACCAACGAGCCGAACCTGAACGTGACGAACCAGTCGGGCTTCCAAATCACGCATATGTGTGCTTCCCCAAAAACGATCAGCGCAGAGCCAAACGCGACAGGTCTGGCTCTCTGCGGAAAACAGTCATGCGGACGGTGAAGAAGTAGCGCAACCGGCAGACTTTAGTCAGTCGCCCCTGCCTCGCCTGATGAAGTCGTTCAGATCGTGCAGGGAGGCTGCTACCGCAAAAGCAGTCGGTCGCCGGCTTCCCAGACTGTCGATCCATGACTTCATGCAGTCGCGTAGCCGCCGTTCCAGCGGCGACGTCGCTTGCACATGTGTTACTCGAACAGATCGACAGCGCGGGCATAGTCCGTTGCTGAGCGTTCGCTTGGCCCGATGGAACGGTCGAATACAACGAACAGCCGTGCTACGTACGAGCACCATGACCCTCCATTGGTCACGGTTCGTCGACGAGAAAAATGGCAACGGCGTACTTGGCTACGTGCTGGTGACGGGTGTGCTGTCGGTTCTGGTGTTTCAGCCCGAGCTTGCGGTCGCCTTCATATACCGGCTCGGCGACCTGCTCAGCCTGTTCGGGTCTCAAGTCCAAGCGGTGGTTTGACGCCCACTCGTCGACGGTCGTCCGACCTAGTGGACCATCAGGTCCACCGAAGCGGACATCTGGCCCCATTGGAATCCCAGGTTGCCGCCCTCGATCGATAGCGTCAGCTGCTCGGCCGGTGGGTCGAGCTCTGTCACCTCCATCGGGATGTGCGCGAGGTCATGTTCGGGGTTGTAGGACAGGCCCCATTGGCCCGTCTCCGAATTGAGAATCAGATGGAACTCGTCGCCCATCTGCTGAGCGAAGAGGGTGTACTCGCCAGCGGGGACGTGCGCGGCGCCGAGCATGAGGTCGGTGTCGGTCGTCAGCGTCGTCGCCTCGTCTGCGCCAAGTCGCCACCATTGATCTCTCATCGGCTCAACGCTGTCTCCGACCACGCGGTCGTTGAGATACGGCCGGCCATAGCTGATCGAGATATTGGCGTCGTTCACGACCCAGTCCACCGTGACGTGTGGGCTTCCGCCACTCCCAGGATGCACCTCGGTCGCGATGCCACCACCTAGCGAGAAGGTGTCGGCCGTCGGCTCTGCCGCGGGTTCTGCCTCGGTCATCGGTTCCCCTTCGGGCATAACATCGTGGCTTTCCTCTCCGCCGCCGCAAGCCACCGCGAGGGCAAAGTTCGCAAACAGAGTCAGGCTCAACGCGTTCTTCAAGTACATGACTTCCCCCAGGTAATGATGTTAAGGCCAGGTCGTGACGTGATTGATCGTCGGACTAAACCGCCGAATATACCAAACTCTATCAGGATGGTTTGTCCCAGCCCGGACAGGGCTAGCTGAGCCGTTGTATTTTGGATGTCGAGAATCGGGCTCACCTCGACCAGGTCGTGGGACAGCATCTTTCCGCTCTCAGCCACCAAGTCCAGCAGTATATGCGTCTCACGATAGCTGAGACCACCTTTTGTAGATCTGACGATAGACGTGGCTGATTTTGCGGATGTACTTCTTGTTCCGTTTGCCCCTGGGCGTGGTCTCAGGAACGGGGGTTGTGAGGTCGCCTCGGTCGCGAACCTCGTAGCCCAGCGCCTCCACTCAATCACCGAGAACTGCGATTTTGACCGCCGATGGGCCCATGTCGACACCGCTTCTCCCGGCACCGAGGTCGAGCGGCACGCCGACGGTTTCATGCGACCATCTCCCCGGCGACGAGAGCGGACACCGCTCGTCCCTGTGCGACGCAGTCTGGTATCCCGACCCCACGAAACCCGGCCCCGGCGATGTGCAGACCGGGGAGGTTAGCCAGGCGGGAGTCAATCTTGGCGAGCTTCTTCAGGTGGCCAACCTCGTACTGTGGGTTGAGCCGAGGCCAACGATAGACACGGGTTATCACCGGGTCGCCGGAGATGCCGAGCAGCCGGGAGAAGTCCTGGTGCGCCGCGGCGACAAGTTCTGCATCGGTCTGGTCGAGGGCGTTGGCGTTTCGGGCCCCACCCACGAATCCTCTGAGGAGTACTTGCCCCTCGGCGGCGCGTCCGGGCCATTTGGAGGACACCCACGACCCGGCCATCAGCGAGAGGTCAGATTCGACTTTTGGCACGACAAACCCCGTTCCGTTCAGATGGTGCGCGACCGACCGTTTCGGGTAGCTCAAGACAACGGTAGCCGTCGATGTATATGGAATGCTGCCACACAGCGCATCCAGCTCTGGGTCGAGACCCGAGACCAGCTTGGCCGTGACATAGGCCGGGGTCGTAACGATGACCTGGTTCGCTTGCACCGTTTCACCCGATGCGGCGTGAACCGCAAACGGTGACGGACCGGAGATCCTGATCACGTCCTGACCGGTGCGTATAGACGTTGTCTCGAGGTTGCCAACTAGGGCACCTGTCAGCTCACCGATTCCTCCGGGGAGCGATCGGAAAAGACCGTCCTTTGGCCGTCCGGTGGAGCGGTTGAGCGAGCGAAACCGTCTAATCACGCTGCCATGTTCCCGCTCAGCGCTGACCAGCCTCGGGAATAGGGCACGCATCGACAGGCGCTCCACGTCGCCGGCATGAATCCCCGCAAGCAGCGGTTCTGCGAGATAGGTTACAGACTCATCGCCGAATCGTCGGCGAAAGAACGACCCGATTGATTCATCCTCGGCGCTCACCGAGGCCGGTGTCACCAATTCCATCGCCATCCGGACCTTTCCGGCTGCTGATAGCAGCGGGGTCGTGGCGAGAGGACGGAGCCGGGTTGGGATGCCAAGGACGGAGGCCTCCGGTAACGGATAGAGGCGTCCAGCTTTGAAAACGTATGCTGTCCTAGGGGGAAGTGTCGAGACAAGCCGGTCGCCAAGTCCTAGCTCCGCGCACAGTTCGATCGCGGCTGGCTTCTGAATCAGCAACGAGTCCGGACCCCCGTCGATTGTAAAACCGTCTACGGACTCCGTCCGGATCACACCGCCGAGGCGCTTCCCGCGTTCGAACAACAGAAACGGGATACGGCGTTTGTGAAGCTCGTATGCAGCGGAGAGACCGCTGATACCCCCGCCAATGATGGCGACGGGTCTCCCGCTATCCATGGACGAAACGTGCCAGCGCCTGAACATTCTCCACCGGTGTCTCGGGGAGAATGCCGTGGCCAAGGTTGAAGATATGACCCGGTCGGCCTGCGGCGCGTCTCAGCACGTCAGCGGCGCCTTCAAGCATCCGATCAATCGGGCCAAGCAGGAGCGTCGGGTCGAGGTTGCCCTGGATAGCGCGGTCGTGCCCGATCTTGTCCCACGCCTCGTCGAGGGGGATCCGCCAGTCGGCGCCAATGACATCTCCCCCAGCTTCGGCCATTATTTCGAGTAGCGTGGAGGTGCTAGTGCCGAAGTGGATGACCGGCACACCGGTTGAGCTGGCCGCATCGAGAACGTGCTTCGTGTGTGGCATGGCGAATTCGCGGTAGTCGTCCGGGTTCAGGGCGCCCACCCACGAATCGAAGACCTGGAGCGCCTGAACACCGGCCTCGACCTGCGCGCGCAGATACTCGGCAACGACCGATGCGAATGTGTCGCAGAGCGTGTGCCACACTTTCGGCTCGCCATACATCAAGGCCTTGGTCTTAGTGTAGTTTGACGACGGTCCACCCTCGATGGCGTATGAGGCGAGGGTAAACGGCGCCCCGGCGAAGCCGATCAGCGGGACACGGTTCTCGAGGTCTCGGCGGACCAGCCGAATTGTCGACAGGACGTAACTGAGTGCCTCTCTGGGCTCGAATCGACGAAGGTGGGCGACATCGGCGGCCGTCCTGATCGGCTTGTCGATCGCAGGCCCTTCGCCTTTGACAAAATCGAAGGGAATACCCAGCGGCTCGAGCGGGAGAAGCAGATCTGAAAAGAGGATAGCAGCATCAACATCAATTCGATCAACGGGTTGGAGAGTAACCTGAGCCGCCAGTTCAGGCTGCCGACAGATGTCGAGCAGGGTGTACTGGGACCTCATGGCCCGGTATTCTGCCATATAGCGGCCCGCCTGGCGCATGAACCAGACTGGAGTGACGTCGACAGGCTCGAGGCGGCAGGCACGGAGAAAACGGTCGTTCACGCGGGTATGGTACTACGCGGGTTGGGAGAGCTCACGCATCCGTGCTAGGATGACGCGTTTTACTATCGTCAGAGTGGTCTCGCCACTCAACCAACGGAGAGGTCGTGTCGCCAATCCTTCTACGCCCCATTCGTGAACAACTGGAGCACGACCGGGTCATCCGACAGCTCCAGACCCGTTGGCGTCGTCGATACGAAGTCGGGATCAACGTTGGCAACGAGGAGACGGTCTCGGCCCGGTCAGGAGACCGGACCTGCTTTCCAGACCTTGTGCTCATCAACACCGCGGGTGGTCGGCGGCTGCACGGCGTGGTCGAGGTCGAGACCACTGAATCTGTCAACCACCTCGAGGCCATGTCGGAATGGAGTCATTTCGCCAAGGTAAGGGGGTCGTTCTATCTCTACGTGCCAGCTGGGTTTACCGACGTCGCGCTTCGATTGTGCCAGGCCATTAAGATCAACGTCACTGAAATTTGGGCGTACTACGCTATCGATAGCCAGGCGAAGTTCTCGATGGCGTATCGGTCGCCTCGCGCCAGGCAGCAGCCCAAGGTGGTCAAGGTGAAGACGGCGAAGAAGCCGACCTCCGCACGGAAGTCGAAGACTGCGAAGAAGCTGGCGAGAACGAAGACGAAGAAGTCCACGACCGCCAGCAAGCACAAGAACGCAGCCACGGCGACCAAACGTGCTCCCGTCAGCCGGACGGCGACGAAGGAAGCGAAGAGGAAGGCATCTAGTTCGGTGGCGACCCGGCGCGCCGGAAAGACCAGCGCGGCACGTGTGGCCAAAAGGCCTGCCAAGCGGTCTAGGACCGCCAAGCGAAAGACGTAGTGCCCTACCTTCGGTTCTCCCGCGACAAGCGGGGCTACGAGAACACCTACGTACTACATGGCGGTGGGACGGGTGGTAAATTACGTCCTCGAATGCTTTACTGGTTTCGCACGCCTCCTAATGTGAAGGTCGGTCGTCTTCCGCTGGATGCAGAAGCTATCCGGGCAGTCGAAGTCCACAACCCCGACGTGACGTTCGACTGGAACAAGATGCTCAAGATGCGTGCCATGCCGGCGATCCGCCCTGGCACGGCAGCCGGTCGGGTGGCGAGGAAGCGGACTCGGCGTCCCCCTGCGATCGAGTCGACAGTCCCTCGCACCAACCTGGCCCAGGAGACAGAGACTGCTCAAACCTCCGCAAACACGAATGCGGTAGCCGCTCCTGAAGAACAACTGACAGACCCGCAACTGCTCGAGGCTGAGGCCCACCTGGTGTCCGGCGATGAGCGTGAGGAGCCTGAGGCAACCGCGGACGCTCTCGGTGAGCATCCGGTGGTGACGCTTATAGGACACGAAACATTGGCCCGGATTCGGGCTCGCTACGCTGAGATTCAGGCCAGGATCAGCGAGAAGTCGCTGGGCCCAGACGAACTCGACGTCATACGGAGCAGCGCCGAGGCCTTGAACCCGGATCGATGGACCACGATCGAGTCTGCGATGACCAGAATCGAGCGATTTGAGGCCGATGTCGAGGCGATCAAGGCGAAGCTGGGTCGACGGCCGGCTCGCGCTCGGCGTACCCAGCGGTAATACAAACGGTCCGTGGTCAGGCCCTTTTCAGGCTGACAGCGTCGCAGGGCAGTAAAGATTTCCGCTATAATTGGATCTAGCATGGAGTGTTTGACTTCGCGAGTGAGTCGGGCTGCGCGCGGGTGGCTGACCGTCATCGCGATCGCTACCGCGGTTGGTGTCTTCGGGCACGCACAAGTTCCGCCGCCCTCAGGACAACCTCCGAATGGCCAGCCTGAGACCCAGCAGCCGATCTTCCGATCGGGTGTCACGTTGGTCACGACCGATGTGATCGTGCGAGACGAGGACGGCGTGTTCATCGCCGACCTGGCGCCGGAGGACTTCCTCGTCTACGAGAATAATGTGCTGCAGGAGGTGTCGTCGCTGGTGCGGGTGGAAGGCGGCCGAGTCTACGATGTGCTCGTCGAGCAGGCTCCTCCCCCGCAAGAAGGTATCGTTCTGCCTCGTGTGCAGAGGGTCGACACCACCGCCGGCCGGATCTTCATCCTATTCATTGATGATCTGCATATGGAGTCCAGTCTGACGCCGAAGGTCAGACAGATCATGGACACAATCGCTGAGAATCTGATTCACGAGGGCGATCTGTTTGGCATTATCTCGACTGGCACATCCAGCGTTCGGACCCAGCTGACCTACGATCGGGCCTTGCTGTTTTCGGCGAAGGAGAAGATCGTGGGCAGCGGATTCAATCTTGGCGACATGATCCGGATGCAGGAACGGCGAACCCTGTCCGAGATTCGCTGGCGAGCGCACACTGCGTTCAAGACAGCCCGTGAGACGATCAAGAATCTCGCGCGGGTCAAGAATCGACGGAAGGCGTTCATCTATATCAGCGCCGGGTACGACTTCAATCCGTTCTCGGAATCGTTTGGTCAGAATGAGATGATCCGAATGCTGGAAGAAGAGGACGAGAACACTGGCTTACGAACCGATACGTCAGACGTCATCGAAAATAAGGGTGCCGTTTTTTCGGATACGGAGCTACACATGGAAATCTACGAGCTGACTCGGCTTGCGGAGCGTTTGAGTGTGACCTTTCACACGCTCGACCCGCGTGGGCTGGTGGCCGGCGGGGATGTGGAGTACAACGTGGACACGCGAGAGCTCAGTCGGCATATGTTTCGCACGCAGGCCAGTCTGCGTACTCTGGCTGAGCTTACGGGGGGCATCGCCCTCGTCAACCGAAACAGCTTCGCGTCCGGGCTGCGTGAGATCGATGCCGAAACAAGCGACTATTACCTGCTCGGATTCAACACGACCCGGCCTGAGCTGGGCCAGCGGCTCACACGAGAGCTTCGTATCGAGGTCAATCGTGAGGGTGCTCGAGTACGGCATCGTGAGAGGTACACGTTCGACCGCGTGGTTGCGTCGCGTTAAGGCATCCCCTTCCGACCGCGTTTCGGAGGCCCATTCTTCTGTACCAGTAGCGCCTCTCGCACCCGCGTCACAGCCTCCCGCAGATAGCCGAGGTCGAGTTCGATCCCGATGAAGTCGAGTCCGAGCCTCGCACAGGCGACGGCGGTGCTTCCCAGCCCAAGGAATGGGTCGACCACCATGCCGCATCGGTCGATCCCGTGGAGTCGAAGACAGCGTTCCGGCAAGAGAGGGGGGAACGTCGCAGGATGTGGGCGGTCCCGCTCCCGGCTCTGGATGGTCGCGTACGGCATGAACCAGGTGTTGCCCCGGCACCGGATACCGCCCGCGACCGAATTCCAGCGAGCGACATTCGACTGGTCTTGATACGGAACCCCAACCGCTTGCCGGTCGAGGGGTGTCCGGCCGGTGGGGGTGAAGTGGAAGATGAATTCGTGACAATCGTTGACAAACCGGTCGCTGTTGATCGGTTTGTAGTGGCCGACTGCGAGGTCCCGCTGAAGCTGGACACGAGTCCCCGCTAGCGCTTTGTCGATCGCGATCGACTTGATCCAGTGGATTGTGTTCTGGAGCTTGAGGTGGTGTCGGACTTCGGCCGCCACATCAAAGGCGGTCCAGGGGCGGACTGGCGTACTGCCCACATTGAGAAACAGCGAGCCGGTCCCGGTGAGGACTCGCGCCGTCGCCGCGACCCACTCGTTCGTCCATCGGAGATACCGATCACCAGGTAGTCTGTCGTCGTAGGACCGGTACTGGACGCCCAGGTTGTAGGGTGGTGACGTGACGATGACGTCTACAGAACCTGGATCGATCCGGGTCAGGAGCTCGACACAGTCGCCGCTATAGAACCGGAGTCTAGCCCTACCCGCGCGAACCGTGGCCGTGGGCTTCGGGAGGCGGAGTGCTGGGGACATGAGCGCACACGGTGTAGGAAACTGGTCGGAACTGTCAAGTGGCTGACGTGGTTTCCCTTGTGGCGAGCCGTTTGTCCGCTGCAGTCGTCATCAATGCCTGACTATACGGCCGCCGACGTGCCACCGGGCGGTGCACGGATGAGGTCTGGGACGTATGCAGGAGGGGTTGGTGGAGCTTGTAGTCGGAACAGATACAGCGGCAGCCTCGCTCCTCCGCGTATTCCACGTCGCGGTCGACCACCTGTCCGTGATAGCGGGTGACGAGGCATTCAGAGGTCAGTCGTGCAACACCGAGCAAGTGCAAGAGCGGCA
>Ga0310123_10002412_pt1 | contig 14932 bp, 12 predicted proteins | sample CB6_AW_1057_MG_FD_203505 | JGI IMG/M metagenome (GOLD analysis project Ga0310123, IMG submission 203505) | Marine microbial communities from Western Arctic Ocean, Canada - CB6_AW_1057 | ecosystem: Environmental > Aquatic > Marine > Oceanic | place: Canada: Western Arctic Ocean | collected... | reverse complement strand
TACGCGTCCGCCGGTGGCCCACATTGTGGCGTCGGTCACCGAGCGCTTTGGGTGGTGAAGACCCAACTCAGCGTCGCGGCGATTGACTCGAGCACGTGTCCCAGTGCGGTGTCAGGCAAGAGCTGGCGGCTCGCATAGAGCACCACGACACCGACAACCCGGTCGTCGGTGGTTCCGTCATGGACGGGCACGGCGCAGGCCCCGTGGATATCCTCCATCACCGCCCGATGACCATCATCGATGGTCGGGTCCACGGCCACGTTCGGAATCCACACGAGCTTGCGGCTCGCCAGAGCTCTTCCGGCTACGCCGTCTCCTCGATGGGGATGCTGGTCGAGCACGAGAGCACGCAACGGCCCGTATGGCTCGGGGCCAGCGCTTGCGGAAACCGGCTCGGCATCGCGATCGATAACCGCCCCGGCTTCGCGATCGGCAACCCCCTCGGCTTCCGGTCCGGCGTCCCGCTTGACTGTGGGCATAGCAACCGGCGTTGGTGCCGAACCCGGGGCGGAGTACCAGCAGGTCAGCGGCGCAAGTGATTCACCGTCGAGCGAGGTCCGATAGCCGTGGCCGGCGACAAAGTCAGCCCCCTGGCACAGAATCTCGACCGCCCGGGCAACCGCGTCGTCCGTGGAGTGTGCCGCCCGGGTCGCGCGTATGACATCGGAGAGCATGCCAAGGTCAGCTACGCCGCGATCGCGCTGTTCGCTCGTCGTTCCAAGGGTGGTCTCCGTTTCGCGGACACTCGTCGTGTCGGCATACAACATCAACATCTCGTCGAGATCGGTGGTCCGCGTGTGCACGTCGAGCCACCGTCCCTCGGCTGTGCGCCAGACCTCGTGATGAGACTGGCCGAACCGAGCCCCCCGCTCTGCCACCCATGCGTCGATGGTCTCGTCGCGGTCATTCGGCAGACGCACCAGTCCGCGGTTGGCGGTGTATCGGATCAAGTCCTCAAAGACGACACCGGGTTTCACCGGGGCGCCTGGGTAGTGTTCGCGAAACCGTTCGTTGCACCCGACAAGCCGCCGGTCACGATTCCACACCGAGAGACCCGCCGACGTCCCCTCGAGGACCGCGGTGAGGCGAGCGTCCACTCGGCCGCGCCGGGCGCGCTCCTGTCCTAACCGACGCGCCGTCAGAATCAGCAATCCGACAACGAGCGTCATACCAGCAATGAATGCGACCCAGATCGCACTCACGGGCGGGCGCCGCGCCACGCGCTTGACAAGACATAGCCGCGACCATAGTGTGGCAGAAAGGTCATTGCATGCTTCCACAGGCGATTCGAACAATATCGACAGTGCGTTGCGGGCTGACGCTTGGAATACTCGGGTGGATCGTCGTCGGAGTCGCGCCCCTCGACGCCCAGGCCCAAGCGATACCCGGCCCTACTATGGCTGACGTTCTGGAGGCGGAAGAACTCGGGGTCTCGCTGTCCCGTATTCGGCGCCGACTCGACGCGTTGCCCAGCGAATCCGAAGCCCGTAGCCTTTTGCGCTTGAACTACTACGTTCAAGTCTACGCACGAACCCCGCCGCTCGACCTCTTCTACGGTTTCGATATCCACAACAGCCCTATCTCCTACGGCGCGCCGCTTCACGACGAGATGCTCGCAGTGATGCACTCGAACCCACTGTATCCGTCCTCGATATCGCTCAATCCGATTGCCGGGTGGGCGTGGAAGGGGCTCCGGCCGTAGCTCCAGCCCTGTCGTCGGACACCGTCCAACGACCAAGCGGTACGGAAATCAAAATATACCGGCGACGCAACTGGACAACATGGCCGGCATAGTCGTCCTTTGCGATCTCGCCGCGTACCTGCCGCTTCCGAAGACGGCGCAGTTCAAAGCGATACAGGTCGCTGACAAACTCGTGAACACGTTCCGGAGGCGTCGTCGAGGTCGGGTGGATGCCGTGCCCAGCCAGTGCGCGGAGCACCTGCGGATGATAGGTGTATGACACGAGGGCTCGTAGGAACGGCGCGCGTCGGCTTTTTGTTCAGGTGCGACGACACGGTTCAGGCGCGACGGCGGTGCATTAGGTCTTCGACGCCTGGAAAATACCTTCGATCGAGTCGTTTAGCGCGGTGTCAAATACGTCCGGCGGCTGTTGCGCAGTCAGCCCTTCGGTGAGCGCACGTGAGAAGCTCGCGATCATGCCTTTGTTACGGGCGAGTCGCTCGTTGGCCTCCTGACGAGGATATCCACCCGACAGGGCCACCACCCGTAGGATCTGTGGATGGTCGATGCATTCCGAGTAGAAGCCGTCCTGTTCGGGAAGCGTGAGTTTCAGCATAAGCTTCTCATCGCCGGTCAGCTGGTTGAGGTGCGCAAGCAGGGCCACTTTCAGCAGGGCCTCAGCCTCGGCCTTCTCGGGACTGTGGATATCGACCTCGGGCTCGAGTATGGGAACGAGCCCCGCGGCAACGATCTGCAGACCAGTCTCGAACTGCTGGTCCACGATAGCCTCGATACCGGCCGCATCGGCAGTCTTGATGACGGACCGCATCTTTGTCCCGAAGACGTTGTTCACCCGGGCGGATTCGAGCAATGCGTCCAGGTTTGGGATCGGCTTCATCACCTGTACGCCGTTCGCCTCGTCCGCAAGCCCTTTGTCGACCTTCAGAAATGGCACGACCTGTTTGTCTTCCCACAAGTACTGCGCGCTGCCCTTGTTACCGATTTGACGGCCCAGCGTGTCCTCAAAAAGGATCGCTCCGAGAATTCGGTCTCCCGAAAAACTCGCGCTCGTGATGATGCGGGTCCGCATCTCGTGGATCTTCCCAAACATTTCGTCGTGGCCGGAGTACGCGTCCTCTTCGACACCATAGATGCGGAGGGCCTTGGGGGTGCTGCCGCCGCTCTGATCCAGTGCCGCAACGAAGCCATCGTTGTGCTGAACTTTGTAAAGTTGTTGTTCGAATACGGTGGTGGTGGACAAAAAGAACCTGCCTTACACGCTTGACCAGCCGAGAAGTCCCGCCGGGGACGGACCGCTCCACAACGACACACCGGCCGGCGGCGCGCGGAGCCAAAGGGTAACAAATCAGCCTATCGTTCGCAGTCGCGAGCTGTCAAGACATGATAGCCTTGCCGCCGTGCGGGGGCATACCGGTGCCTGGAGTGCGACCGTCGCGACGCTGGCGGCGACTCTGAATCTCAGCCTGCCCGCGGCGTCTCAAACTTCCCAGCCGGAGACGCTGCGGCTCCCCTCTCCCATGTTCCCGGAAGCCATCGAGCGGTGGCGCCAAGGGGCGCCTGACGATGCGTTGGCTATCCTGGACCGTCAGCTAGCTCCACGCAACGAGGACCAACCGGTCGAGGCTCTTGTCCTGCGTGCAACGCTTCGACGCGAAGCCGGCCAGCCGACACGGGCCGAACCACTCTGGCGCGCGGTAGTCGAGCGGGAGATCTTCATGCGCACCTTCGCGCGGCGAGCCTTGGTCGAGAGCCTGACGGCGAGGGGTGCCGTCTCCGACGCCGCGGCGGTCCTCACGGAGCTGACCCGGGGCAATAGCACTCGGCATCTCGACCTCGTCCTTCGCGTCGCGGATGGCTATGCCGAGACCGGTCGCCCGGGGCAAGCCCGCGCTCTCTACGAAACCCTAGTGGCGCGGCAGTCACGCGGAGAACTGGCCGACCGCGCGCGGCTGGGTATCTCAGCGACGCTGGAAGCCGATGGTCGTATCGACGCCGCTATTCAGAAACTTCGGGAGACCCAGCTCCACCATCGCACCGCCGACACATTCGAGTCAGCCCGACGCGCGGAGCGCAGGCTGAAAGCCGCTCGCGGTCTGCCTCTCACGCCGTGGACGTCAACCCAGTATCGGACGCTTGCCCGTCGCTTGCGCACCGAGTCGCGGCACGACACCGCGCTCACGATGATTGGCGAGTGGAGAACATTTCACGGCGACGATAACAGCGGAGTGGCTGCCGGTATCGAGGCGGAACGAATTGAGACGCTCTACAGCCAACGCGCAAACGACGCGGCGGTCGCGGCCTGCCAGGCGTTTTACAGACGGTTCCCCGGCGGCGGACACGGGCCAGACGTTCGGCTCACGGAATTCCGTCTGGCCGTCCGGATGATCGACACGGACCGAGCCCGACGACTTGGTCTCAACCTCTGGGAGGGTCGAGTGCCCGGGGCAACGGCGAATCATCGTTGGAACGCGGGCAACTTGCTCGCCGCTCATCTTGTCGCCGTGGGAGACCTCGACGGCGGGCTTGCCCTCTATCGGCAGCTGTTTCCGTTGGCCGGTTCGGCCGACCGGCAACGAGAGATTCTGTGGCGGGCCGGTGTGGCCGCGCTCCGGGCCGGACACACCGACCGTGCCGTCACGAATTTGCAGTCGCTCGTCAACCGCAACCCCACCGGCGATCTGCTCCCGGCCGGACTCTACTGGCTCGCGATCGCGCAGTCAGAAGCCTCGACCGAGCAGTCAGACCGGCGTCTTCGTGATGTCATAGACCGCTTTCCGTTCCACTACTACGCGATGCGGGCCCGGGAGGCGCTAGCCCGCCAGGGAGGCGTCGTCCCGGACATCGACGTTGACACAACAAACGCGTTTCCGGACATCACGCTGTCGGCGACAACCATCGGACGAGCCGAATACAGAGCGTCGATGGTGCTCGCGCGTGCCGGTCTGCCGGTGGATGCCGCGTGGTATCTGCGTCGCCTCCTTGAACGGCAAGGAAGCGATCGGGGCCTTGCGCTTCTCGCCGCTCGGGCCTCGGGCACAGCGGGTGATTACCGGAGCGTGACACGAATCCTCGTTAACCATTTTGGCGGGTTTCTCTATCAACCGGCAGCGGGTCTTCCGCCCGACTTCTGGACCCTCGTCTACCCGAGACCGTTTCAAAGGGATATCGACCATTGGGCTCGAACGCATGAAGTGAACCCGCTCCTTATGAACTCGCTCATGCGTCGTGAATCGCGGTTTGACCCCGCCGCCCGGTCGGCGGTAGGGGCGGTCGGCCTCTTCCAAATCATGCCGTATACGGCCAAAGCGCTTGGCGAACGAGCTGGTGTGTCGGACATCATCACGAATAGGACGGACGACGCGACGCTGATGCGCCCGTCCGTCAACGCGGCCATCGCGGCACGACTGACCGCAGACCTCCTCCAGCTATTTGACGGCGCGGTGGCGCCGGTGGTGGCGTCCTACAACGCGGGCGAAGAACGAGTTGCCGCCTGGTGGGACGCGGCACGAGACCTCCCCGAGGCGTTTTTTGTCGACACCATTCCCTACTCAGAAACACGTCGGTTTGTACGCGAAGTCCTGACAAACCGCGCGGCGTATGAGCGGCTCTACGGGGAACGCTAGCGCGCGGCCGTCGAGATGAGGTCACAGCCTCGGGTTTGCAGGGCCGCCTGGCGCAAGGCGCCGCGCCGCGTCATACCGGCTGTCTGGCGAGAAGCGGGAACGCGGCGCCAGGTGGTGCTGCGGCCCGAGGATTGACTTCATCTCGACGGCCGGGCCCGAGTGCAGGTCGGCGGCGTCCCTGCTGTCAATAGCCAACCGCCGTGCTGCCGGCGGCACGCCGGTCGGGGGCTCCGGACAACACGTCTGTCTCCGCGTCATAGCCAATCGCTTGGACGGCACCCTGCCGGACTCGCTCGGTCAGACGGTGCCCTCGTTCTTCCAGTAACGCCAACGTATCCGGTGAAAAACCCAGACGCTCGTGCACGATGCGGTCGGGGAGCCATTGATGATGAAAGCGTGGCGCATCGACGGCCTCTTGGACATTCATCCCGAAATCGATGACATTGACGATCGTCTGCAGCACGGTATTGATGATGGTGCGACCGCCAGGACTGCCGGTCACCAGGACGAGCCGACCGTCACGAGTCACGATTGTCGGGGTCATGCTGGAGAGCATTCGTTTCCCTGGCTCGGCAAGATTCGGGCGGGTCCCAATGAGACCATCCACAGTGGTGAGGTCGGGACCCGCGTTGAAGTCACCCATCTCGTTGTTGAGCAAGAAGCCGCCGCCCGGCACGACGATCTTTGAGCCATAACCCTGCTCCAGGGTATAGGTCATCGCAACCGCGTTTCGGGCGTCGTCAACCACTGACACGTGGGTCGTCTCGTCACCTTCCACCGGCCACTGGAACGAATCCGGAGACGACCCCGACGCGTGGTCCGGATGGATGGTCTCCCGGAGCTCACGTCCGTATTCCTTGGATGTCAACCGCGTAAGAGGCATCTGGCGGTTGAAGTCGGGGTCACCCAAATACCGCGCCCGGTCGGCGTACGCCCGACGCATGGCTTCGGTCATCCAATGCATGGTGCGCGCCGAGCCAAAGCCCGACCCGGTCAGGTCAAACCCCTCCAAGATGTTGAGCATCTGTATGAGGGCCGTGCCGCCAGAGCTAATCGGCGGCATCGACTCTATGTCGTAGCCGCGATACGTTCCCGTGAGCGGTTCTCGCCGCACCGGCCGGTAGGCGGCGAGGTCCTCCCTCGTAATCAAACCGCCGTTCGCCCGCATCTCGGCGTCGATGAACTCGGCGGTCGAACCGCGATAGAAGCCATCCGGTCCGTCCGCCGCGATCCGTTCCAAGGTCAGCGCCAACGCGGGCTGCTGCAGGCGCTCGCCCACTTCATAGGGAACGCCGTTTTTTGAGAACGTCGCGATAGATGCGGAATACGGCTGCATACGCGGGAGAACTGCGTTCAGCGACCGGGCAAGACCCGGCGAAATGGCAAACCCGTCGTGCGCGAGCGCGATTGCCGGCTCAACCAACCGGCGCCACGGCAGCGACCCGTGTTCGGTCCAGGCGAGATGTAGCCCAGCCACCGTCCCTGGTACACCGACCGCCCAGTGGCTATTGTGATGCCGCGCCCGGTCGTATGCGCCATCGACGAGAAACATATCCGGAGCCGACGCGGCCGGCGCGGTTTCCCGAAAGTCGTACGCGACGGTCTCGCCTGACGCCGATCTGACAAGGAGAAAGCCTCCACCCCCGATGTTGCCGGCAGTGGGATGAGTAACGGCCAACGCAAAGGCGGTCGCCACGGTGGCGTCCACCGCGGTACCGCCATCGCGGAGCACATCGACACCGACCCCAGTCGCTAGAGGCTCTTGCGAGACGACCATGCCGTGACGGGCCAGGACCGGCTGCGACGATGCGCCGCCGGTGGCGCCCACCGAGGCCACGACAGCACCGCGAGGAAGGCCGACGGCGATCGAGAGAGCACCCAGGCACGCCATGCCGGCAATGACGGCGCCGGCTACGCGCTGCCCGGTCTGTCGGAGCACGTTCATTCGTCGACTGGTCACAAAGAGTCCCCTCACGGTGTCGCGCCCATCCGAGTGCCCATCTGTCGGAGCAGCTCGCGTTCGCTCATGTCGCTCCAGCAGTGTCCTTGGCCCGCGCCGTAGGCCACATGTATCGAGAACGACGGATCACGCTCTCGGAGAGCCTCCTCAAACAACTGAACCGCCTGCTCGAGGTAGTAATCGTCCATCGTCCCCACGGCTACCGAGAGCTTGCCGTCGAGCTTGGCGCGCAAGACGTCCCAGTCCTGTTCCAGGACGCGGCGCAGGTCATAGCGTTGCCAGTAGTCAACCGCGCCGCGATCGATCACACCCGTGTGCGGATCCCATAACGCCACCGGATGGCCATCCTCTCCGCGGGGGCCATACACGGCGTTCCACGCACCCCACTGCCGTCCGGACCGCGACCAGTTGTCGCCGACGCCCAGCACGTTTTCCATCGCCAGCTCGTGTCGCATCGAGAACCGCACCACACCATCCGTCCCCCGCCGGCTTGGCTGCTCGCGGGCCGCCTCATCCCGATACGCGGTCGCGTCTTGGTAAATGTTGATACGTTGCAACGCGCGAAAATCGAGTGCGTCTGGACAAAATGCCCACGCGCCGTTAAAAAAGTCCGGATAAAAGATCTGAAGCGCCAAGGATACCCAGCCCCCTGTCGAGCTTCCGTCAAGCACGCGAGCAGACGACTCGCCGATCCCCCGAAATTGCTGTTCGATATACGGAATCAGCTCCTGGGTCACAGCATCGCCATACGGGCCGTTGCTCGCCGAATTCACCTGATAGGGATCGCCATACGGACCGGCCCCATCCAACATCACGCGGAGCATCCGCGGTGTGTCGTCAGCGCGCCATATCCGTCCCGTTCGCGACCCGGACCGCATCAGACCGGTCGCGGCCGAGTAGCGCTGACCGTATCCACCGATCGAGATGCGAAGCGGATAGCGACGCTCGGTGTCTTCCTGAAATCCGCGCGGCAAGACGACACCAGCTCTGAGAAAAATCGGTCGTCTGTGAAACGCGGACAGACGCTCGGAGCGAATCCGCACGAATCGCACCAGTTCGGTCTCGTCCGGTGGCCACTCCTCAGCCGGGATACGTTCGGTCAGCTCCAGTCTGATGACCGGATCGCGGGCCGGGTCGAGCGTGACTGTCCGCGGAGGGCTATAGAGGTTACCGGGCGCGTCGGTCAGATAGAGATCGCGATTCACGATCAAGACAGCCTGGACGGAATATGTGCCGGCGGTCAGGGCGGCCAGGCTATCGACCGGAAACGCAATCGACCGCTCATCGACCACGCCGAGTGACCGACGAAGGGTCGCCAGCGGGACATCGGCGGCGGCGATCGTTGTCGCCGCCACGCCGACCCGCCCAATTCGGAAACGCGGTTCCGAGGCGGCGAACCCAACGCGGTGCTCCTCCACCGGGACGGCAACGACGACGAGACGTCCCTGCCGCGCTGCTCCGCGCTGGTCGCCGCCCGGTGGGTCGACGCCAAAAATGGTAATCCCGGACTCGCCGAGCCGAACCTCGACCCGCACCGTCCCGGTCTGCCCCTCCGTTTCGGCAGCCATGACGAGGACCGCGAATGCGACCAGCGGCATCCATTGTCGCGAACCTGCCCACACACCAGGGATGATAGCGTTGCTGCGAATGACGTGGGTCACTACGGCTGACGGCTCGACATGAAACGCGTCCCTCCGCCGAGCGTGACCCACTGCACGCCACACGAACCACGTGGCGAACCGGTTGGTAACATCTTCGTTCGCCCCCCAGACCGCCCGTGCCCCCCCCCCTGGTTCCTTCGCTGCTGGTTGTCGCCCGCCGTGCCCTCCGGCGACAAGCCGCTCGTGCACGTGTTGGACGAGCACGGTAAGATGGGCTGGCAATGATGACAGCAAACCGCCGCGTGACCACCGTTGGCCCCTGGTTACTGGCCCTCGTTCTGGCGACCGCGGCCGCCTGTACCCTGCCGAGCACGGATAGCCTCACCCAGCGTCTCTCGATCGCCACCGGTGGCACCGGCGGCGTCTACTACCCGTATGGCGGCGGTGTGGCAAAAATCGTGAGTGACCGACTCGAGGGGGTCGAGGTCACTGCCGAGGTGACCGCGGGTTCGGTCGACAACCTCAAATTCATCGCCAATCGGTCGGCCGATATGGGCATCGTCTTGGCCGACTCGCTCGACGACGCCTACGCGGGGCGCGGCGTTTTCAGCGAGTTTGGAGCCATCCCCGGGCGGGCGCTGGCCGTGTTGTATGACAATTACAACCATATCGTCACGACCGACGAGATCGGTATCGGGTCTATCCCCGAGCTTGCCGGCCGAGTCGTGTCGACCGGCGCGCCCGGAAGCGGCACGGAGGTCAGCGCCCTCCGGATTCTCGAAGCGGCCGGCGTCGACCCGACTACCATCCGCAGTCAAAGTCTGGGGGCCGCTCAGTCTGTCGACGCGCTCAAAGATAGCAAGATTGACGCGTTCTTTTGGAGTGGCGGTATCCCGACCGGCTCTGTGCTCGACCTCGCGTCGACGCCGGGGCGCACCATTCGCCTGCTGGCAAGCGACTCGCTGTTGCCGTCGCTGCAACGGGACTACGGCGACGCCGTGTATCACGTGTCGAACGTGCCGAGCTCGACCTACCCAGGTATGACCGAGGACGTGGAGGTCGTGGCGGTCTCGAACGTCTTGGTCGTGCACGAATCGATGGACGCGGAGCTCGCCCATGAGATTATCGCGGCCATCTTTGCCGGCCAAGACGAGCTTGCCGCCATTCATCCGATGGCGGCGATCCTCTCGCACGCCACAGCGGTCGTCGGGTCGCCGGTACCGTTCCATGAGGGAGCGATCGACTACTACCGTGAGCAGGGCGTGTGGAGCGAGGGACAGTAGCAACATCCCCGGAGCCCTCTCTCGGCCCGCCGGTCGCACCGCCCGACGACCCTGAAGCAGAGGTCGCGACGCGGCGCATGTCCGGCTGGACCGCGCCGCTGGCCACCACCCTCGCCGCGGGTCTGTCAGCCTACGCGTTGTACTGGGTGGTCGGGATCGTCCAACCTCAGATCTACCGCCCCAGTTTTCTTCTGATCGCGCTGGCGCTCACGTTCCTGCTCTACCCGGCGCACCCCCGATGGCGTGCCGCGGTGACCTGGCACGACTGGGGATTGATCGCGCTGTCCGTCGTCGCGCTCGTCTGGCCGATTCTCGATTTCGACCAGTTTGTGTATCGCGCGGCAACACCGTCGACGGTCGACCTCGTGCTCGGGATTGTCGTGATCGTGCTCGTACTCGAGGCCACCCGCCGCACCGTCGGCCCGATTCTGCCGGTGACGGCGGTGGTCTTTGTCGTCTACGGCTACTACGGGCCGTGGCTCGAATTCATCGGGCTCAACCTCTTCGCCCATCGCGGGTATGACGTGGCCCGGCTCGTGGGCACGCTGTATATGACGCTGGAAGGCATCTTTGGCGTACCGCTCGACGTGGCCGCGACGTATATCATCCTGTTCACGGTCTTTGGCTCCGTATTGACGCACTCAGGTGCCGGACAATTCTTTATCAACTGGACCATGTCCGCCTTTGGTCGGTCGGGCAGCGGGGCCGGTCCCGGTCGCACCGTCACCCTGTCGGGCTTTCTTCTAGGCACCGTCTCGGGAAGCGGCGTCGCCACCACCGTCACCCTCGGCGCGGTGGCCTGGCCGCTCCTTCGCCGGTCCGGCTTTTCACCAGAAGTCGGCGGGGCGATCCTGTCGGCCAGTGGGATCGGTGCCATCATGGCGCCGCCCACCATGGGGGCGGCCGCGTTCCTGATCGCGGAGTTCCTGAACATCTCCTACCTCCAGGTGATCGCGATGGCGATCGTCCCGGCAGTGCTCTACTACCTATCGATTGTCCTGATGATCGAGGCTGACGCCCGCCGGATGGGGACGCACGGGGTGGATATTGACCTGCCGTCGGTCGGTGAGCTGACACGCCGGTATGGCTACCAGTTTCTCCCGCTCGTGGCGATCGTCGTCCTTCTGGTGACTGGGATCACACCGTTCCGGGCGGTGTTCCTGGCGACATTGCTCGCTATTGGTTTGAGCTTCGTTCGCCGAGAGCACGCGCTCACGCCAAGGCGGCTTGTGGGTGCCTTGGAAGCCGGCGGGCGCGGTGTGTTGTCAGTGGCGGCAACGACAGCGACGGCCGGCATCATCGTGGGTGTCGTGACGCTCACCGGTCTGGGGCTCAAGATCGCGGGAATCATCGTCACCCTCGCCGGCGGCAGCGTTTTTCTTACCGTCTTGTATGCGGCCATCGCGGTCTGGATGCTCGGGCTCGCCGTCCCGGTCACGGCCTCATACATCATCGCCGCGGTCATGATTGCACCAGCGCTGACCTTGGTCGGAATCCCGGCGACCGCCGCCCACATGTTCATTTTTTACTACGCGGTGCTCTCCGAGGTGAGCCCCCCGACCGCGCTGTCGCCGTTTGCCGCCGCGGCGATCACCGGGGCCAACCCTTTCCACACCATGATGCTGACGTGGAAATATACGTTGCCGGCTTTCCTCGTGCCCTTCGCGTTTACGTTGAGTCCCGAGGGGTTGGGCGTCTTGCTCCAGGCCCCCGTGTCCGACAGCGTCCGCACCATCGGGACTGCCGCAATCGGCGTGAGCGCACTGGCGATGGGCTTGGGAGGATGGCTGGTGCGCGAGGCCAAGCTCCTGGAACGCGTGTTGGCGGTCACCGGCGGACTCTTGTTGTTCTACGCCACGACGGTGACCGACCTCATCGGTCTCGCGCTCTTTGGAGTGGCCATTGGTCTGCACCTGTTACGCACAAAGCATGAATAGCCATGGATAGCCCCCCGCGGTCGGGCGTGCGGCCACTCCCCAACACCGCCGCGGCCTCTGCTACGATTTCTGCTGGGAGCCGTCTTTTGCGTGAGCTCGGCGGTATGAGGCAACGCCGTTCGTGCCGTAGTGCGAACCCTCGCCGGGCCGCTCGCCCGTGACGCAAGAGTCGCCCCGTCGCGACTGTTCCTAACGAATCGGAGATACCTTGACTAAAGACGAGCTCATCGCGAAGTTGAACGAAGACCTGGCCAGTGAACTAGGTGCGGTCATTCAATACATCACGTATGCGGCTCGAGCGACTGGTCCGTATCGACCCCAGCTTGCGCAGTTCTTCCTCGCCGAGGTCGCCGACGAGCAGCTGCACGCGCAGTATCTGGCGAACAAGGTCGTCGCCATGGGTGGCGAGCCCACGACAACACCCCGTCCGGTCCCCCTCCCCGGCGGTAACCGCGCAATGCTGGAAGAAGTGCTCAAGACCGAGCAGGAAGCAACGGTCAGCTACACCGAGCGCGCCAAGCAGGCCGAAGCATGTGGGGAGAAAGGTCTGTCCGTCCAGCTCGAAGATTTCATCCGCGACGAGAGCGGTCACGTCGAGGAGACCCAGCGTATCCTGCGCGACTGGCCACTGTAGCGGGTGCGCCCCCGTGCTCGGGTGCTTGCGTAACGCGCTTATCTGTCAGCGTCAGGCCAGGGTTCGCGGCCCACGTTCGGCCGTGCGGGCCTGGTCCCTGCGGCGTGGGCCAGGCCCGGCGAGTCTTGTGGGCTATCCGTCAGTGGGGGTAGGCCGATAGCCTCGGCCTCCCCGGCTGCCAATCCGGTACGCGAGCGAAGGCGTCGCGATTTGGCATCTCGATCTTCGGCAGACTCTCGGCATCGAGGACCGTGTCTTCCGGGATGAGATCGTTGATGAAGAGGAGATAGGCCGTCAGCGCGTAGACCTCATCCGCCGTGAGCGTCCCCTCTCTATTAAGGGGCATGCCGCGATTGATGTAGTCCCAGACCACCGTCGCATATGGCGCGCGAATCGGGAGAATCCGTCCGTACTCCCACGGGTGGGCACCGGGCTCCACGTCGCGTTTAAGCAACCTGGGGCCGCTGCCTCCGATGCCGTTTGCTCCATGACACGCCGCGCAACCTCTCCGATAGAGGAGCTCGCCTTCCTCAGGGGTGCCCTGCCCCGGCGGAAGTTCCTCTCCAGTCGGGCTAATGGAAATGTCCCAGGCACGGATTTCCTCTTCGGTCGGAGTCCGTCCCACTCCATACGTCGGCGACTGCGCCAGGGCGGTGCTCCCGAGCAGAATGAGACACAGCAGCAGTCTAAGCATAGCCATTGTGAATGCTCCCGTCGCTCGCGATTCTCCAGCGCTGAATCGAGTTGTCCTGGCCGGGCACAGTGAATGACGGATCCGCCGGCACGTTGAAGAACTCGGCGACTTGGGCTCTTGTCGGCTGCACCTGGCCCAGCTCATCTGTGCAGCGGGACATGAGCTCGGTCTCGTTGCCGTCCCAGTTCCATTGGAGGCGAAACCGAGTATGTGCCATGCGGTGTGCGGTGCCCTGAATCTCAGCGTCCATCCAGCGCCGGCCGCCGTCGGTCGAGACCTCTACCCTGCGAATAGCGCCCCCGCCGGACCAGGCCAGGCCGCTAACTTCGTAGAATCCGGGGTCGGGCAGCTGTTGTCCTGCGGACGGGAAGGTGATGACCGATTTCGGTCCGATCTGATACCCCAGCGCCGCGATGTCGGGCTCCCGAGTCAAATGCCCGTAGTCGTTGTAGGTCATGTAATACCGGTCGACGATCTTGATTCGTCTCAGATACTTCGAGTTGAAGATTCCTTCGAAGCCCGGCACCAGGAGCCGCAGCGGAAACCCGTTCTGGGGACGAACCGCCTCGCCGTTCATACCGTATGCGACGATGCAGTCGTCCATGGCCTTCTCGATCGGAATGCTGGACGCGCCTTTTACTTCCTCCACCCCCTCTGCAACCATCCACTTCCCCGCGTCCTTGACGCCGGTCTCCTTGAGCAGCGTGGACAGGAGCACGCCGGTCCATTCGGCGCAACTGGTCATCCCGTGTGACTCCTGGACCGTCTTGTGATGGGGCCTCGAACGGTTTCCCGCGCACTCGATGAAATGCGGGCGGGTGACCGAGGGAAGACGCTTCAAGTCTTCCATGGTGAACACCAGCGGACGGTCCACCAACCCATGGATCATGAGTCGATGCTCGCGAGGATCGATCTCCGGAATAAAGGAGCCGCGAGTGGTCCCGACGAAGTGGAGCGAGGACGGCGTAATCATCCCCACCGAGTCTTGTAGCGGAGCCGCCACATGAAACACGAGCCCAAAGGCGTCGGGCGAAGGCCGGCTGCCCGGCGGGTGCGCGATGCGGACCGACTTCACAAAACTGGAACGCTTGCCATACGCGACCAGGTCGTCGGTGCCCTTAGTAAAGCTATCCGGGTCCGGGAGCTGGCCGAGAGCGGGCTCCGTTGCTCCCAAAGTCAAACCACCGGCCAAGGCGGCGCTGCCTTTGAGGAATCCTCGTCGATCAGGTCGTTTCGAACCCATGGTCTCTCCTTCGTAAGGTCAGGTTGCCTCTTGTTTCGTGTTCAGGCGTTTCCGAGTATACGCTTGTGAGCCCATAATTCCGCGTCAGGACAGCTCTCTGAACACGGGTGTGAGTCGTGCTAGCGCTTCACTTAGGGCTCGTCACGAAACAAGCCGATCGATTGGGCTCGCGCTAGCGGGGTCGCCGTCATACTGTGATGGGTAGATGGTGTAGTGCCACTCACCGTGAAACGAATCACGCGTGAGATTGATGGT
>Ga0310123_10002411_pt1 | contig 14933 bp, 16 predicted proteins | sample CB6_AW_1057_MG_FD_203505 | JGI IMG/M metagenome (GOLD analysis project Ga0310123, IMG submission 203505) | Marine microbial communities from Western Arctic Ocean, Canada - CB6_AW_1057 | ecosystem: Environmental > Aquatic > Marine > Oceanic | place: Canada: Western Arctic Ocean | collected... | reverse complement strand
ATTTACGAATCCGAAAGACCGAGCGAGCAGGGAACCAAGCAAGGAGGCCTTCATGTTCAGGGCCCTACGAGAACAGATCCAAACCGTATTTCGCGACGACCCGGCGGCCAAGAGCGTCTTTGAAGTGCTCTCGTGCTATCCCGGTGTTCACGCCATCCTGCTCCACCGCCTAGCTCATCGGGTCTACCGCTGGCGGCTATTCGTCATCGCCAGGCTAATCTCTCATTTCGCGCGCGGGCTGACGGGCATCGAAATCCACCCCGGCGCCGACATTGGGCGGCGTTTTTTCATCGACCACGGCATGGGCGTGGTGATTGGGGAGACCTCGGAAATCGGCGACGATGTTCTGCTTTACCAGGGAGTCACGCTCGGCGGTACCGGGCACGAAAAGGGCAAGCGCCACCCGACGATAGGCAGCCACGTCGTGGTCGGGTCGGGAGCCAAGATTCTCGGGAACATCACGCTGGGAGAATGGGTTCGGGTCGGAGCGGGCTCGGTCGTCGTGCGCTCAGTGCCGGAGCATTCCACCGTGGTCGGGATTCCAGGCCGCATCGTTGCGATCAAGGGGGTAGCCATCTCCGATGAGGAAGACGCCATGCTCGAGCATGGGCAACTACCTGATCCGGTTGGACAAACCTTGGCGGATTTGAATGAACGGGTGGCGATGCTTGAGGAAGAGCTGCGAGGGAAGAAGGACTCCGTCCCGAGCGTGACGCGCTCACAGAGGAACTGACGCCGAGTCAGGAGAGAAGAAGAGTTTTGACGCCTCTCATGGCCGCGAATCCCTTATCAAAGGTTGCAACGCTAAACCCGCTTGTTGACGCGAAAGCCGCCAAATAGACATCAGTCCAGAGATTCGTCGATCGGGGCGCGGATTTTGTCAGCCGCCGAAGTTCAAGTTCGAGCCGCCGGGGGCTCGCTTACGAAGGTTACACGGCTATCAAGTAGTGTTCGGTCGTAGGTCTTCCACGCCCCAGGCTGATTCAGGACGTCATCTCCCATGACCTTCCGGTTCGTCAGGAGCCTGAGAAAGCCAAGCTGCGTCCAGCGGCAAAAAAGGGCCTGTTCGGGACCCACGCCGTCAAACCAGTTCCGGGCAACCGAATGATGAACGTGCAGGTCGTACGCAAGGGCGACGATCCACACGTTCAGGTCAACCAAGCAGGATTTCTTCAATCTCGGCATTCGTCAGATTGAGCTTTCGCGATTCCTTTCCGCGTATGAGCGGAAACTCGGTCCGGACCGCCTGCTTGCCGCCGTCAAGTTCACGGTGTACAAGTTTCAGGACGATACTTTTCACAGTCGATCCTTCGAGAGCAGCTTTCGATTTGAGCTTCCGGTACACTCCGTCCGGGATATCGATCGTGGTTCGCATAAAACCATCTTAGCATCTTTATGGTCAGTCTGACTCAACGCATCAATAATAGCGCGGCAAGTCAGGGGCGGGCGATTAACAGGACGATCCGAAAACGCGCCTAATTCTTCATCGAATCAAGAAATTCGGCGTTGCTGCGGGTCTTGCCCATGCGGCCGAGAAGCAGCTCCATCGCTTCGTTCACCGACAGCGGGCTAAGGATTTTGCGCAGCACCCAGATGTGGCTCAGATCGTCTGGTTCGAGTAATAATTCTTCTTTGCGGGTACCGCTGCCGTGAATGTCGATTGCGGGGAACACGCGCTTGTCGACGAGCTTGCGGTCAAGGTGGATCTCCATGTTACCCGTGCCCTTGAATTCCTCGAAGATCACGTCATCCATGCGGCTTCCGGTGTCGATCAGCGCCGTTGCGATGATGGTGAGCGATCCGCCTTCCTCGATCTTTCGCGCCGCGCCGAAAAAGCGCTTGGGCCGCTGCAAAGCGTTCGAGTCGACGCCGCCGGAGAGAATCTTCCCGGAGGACGGAACGATCGTATTGTAGGCCCGCGCCAGTCGTGTAATCGAATCGAGCAGAATCACGACATCACGCTTGTGCTCGACCAAGCGTTTGGCCTTTTCGATCACCATTTCGGCGACCTGCACGTGCCGCGTGTAGGGCTCGTCAAAAGTGGAGCTGATCACCTCGCCCTTGACTGAACGCTGCATGTCGGTGACTTCTTCCGGCCGCTCGTCGATCAGCAGAACGATCAGCGTGATGTCGGGGTGGTTCGCCGTGACCGAGTTGGCGATCGATTGCAAGAGCATCGTCTTCCCGGTCCGGGGCGGCGAAACGATCAACCCGCGCTGCCCTTTGCCGATGGGGGTCAGCAGGTCCATCACGCGGCCGCTGAGATTTTCCTTGGTGGTTTCCAGCTTGACACGTTCGGTGGGGTAGTAGGGCGTCAAGTTGTCGAACGAAATCTTGTTCTTTGACGCCTCGGTCGGATCAAAATTGATGGCGTCAACCTTGACCAGTGCAAAATAATTTTCGCCCGGCTTCGGTGGCCGGACTTGACCCGAGACCGTATCGCCGGTTCGCAGATCAAAGCGCCGAATTTGGGTCTGAGAGATATAGATGTCGTCGGGACCGGGGAGGTAGTTGTAGTCGGGCGAGCGCAGGAATCCGAATCCTTCCGGAAGTCGTTCAAGGACTCCTTCGGCGAAGATCAACCCTTCTTTTTCCGCTTGGGCTTGGAGGATACGGAAGATGAGTTCCTGTTTTCGCAGAGTGCCGACGCCGGAAACTTCGAGCTCCCGGGCGACCGAAGTGAGTTCGGTGATGTTCTTATGCTTCAGATCCGCAATAGTCATGAACTATAGGAGAGGCGGGTACTTCGAGATGAAAAGGGGGAAGACGACCCTACTGCTTGATGCCGTTTAGGATACCAAACCCCGATGCGGGGCCGCACCCGAAGGAGTTCCCGAAATTCGTCCGCTAGGATGCGGGGTGTCTTCCAGAGTATTTTGAAAACCCTTCAGCGCAGGTCTTGCAAAGAGACACGTTGCCTTTCCTTTCGTCACGCTGCCAGTCGCTTCAGGTAGGCCCGCATTGCAAACCGCCGCGCCGTCAGCTAGATTATCGGCTGTCCCGTAGCTAAAAGGAGTCCATTATGAAACGAAGACAATTTCTCGCGAAGACAGCCCTAGCCTCGGCCGCCGTGCCAATAAGCGCCGCTCCCATGCTGCAAGCTCCCGCTCCAATGGGCGATAAGCCCGCCATCAAGATCACCGACATCAAGACTTTCTTAGTCTGGAACGGCGGCCGCAACTGGGTCTACGTCAAGGTGGAGACCGACCAGGGTATTTCGGGCATTGGCGAAGCCTACTCGGTCGGCCCGGACGAGGCCACGGTCAAGGTCATCGAGGACTACAAACTCTGGCTGGTCGGGCAGGATCCCCGCAACATTCAATACCTGTGGGACTTGATGTATAACACCACGCGATTTCCGGGGGGCTCGGTCACCAGCTCCGCCATCAGCGGGATTGAACATGCTTTGTGGGACATCGCCGGTAAAGCGGCCGGCCTGCCGGTATGGGCGCTGCTCGGAGGCCGCGTTCGGAACAAGATCCGCACCTACCAGAGCATCGGCGGCTCCACAGCGGAAGAGGCGGCTGAAAACGCCGTACGGCTCATCGAAAAATACGGTTACACCGCCGTCAAGATGTCGCCGCACAATCCGGGCGACAACGCCATGCCGTATAACCAGGTGACCCGAATCGCCGGTCAGCGAGTCCGGGAGGTTCGCGAGGCGGTTGGGCCGGACGTCGACATTGGAGTGGATATCCATGCCCGTTATTTCGAGGTGCAGCGCGCGGTTCGCGTCGCCAAGGAGATCGAACCCTACTATCCGTTTTGGCTCGAAGAACCGATTCGCCCGGAAAATTTCGACGCCATGAAGAAGCTGGCCGACCATGTGAATATTCCGCTGGCGAGTGGCGAGTGCAACTACACGAAGTACGAGTTTCGAGACATCATCAACATTCAAGCCGTGGACATCATTCAGCCCGACATTTGCGTCTGCGGCGGAATCATGGAAATGAAGAAGATCGCCGCCATGGCCGAGGCGCAGTACATGGTCGTCGCGCCCCACAATCCCATGAGCCCGCTGGCAGCCGCGGTGAACGTGCACTTCGCGGCCTCAACGCCGAACTTCCTCATCCTCGAATACCGCGCGCCCGATGTCGGCGCCTACAAGGACGTCCTCAAAGAGCCTCTGATGGTGAAGGACGGCTATCTCGAAATTCCCAACAAGCCGGGCTGGGGCGTCGAACTCAACGAAGAAGCCTTTCCGAGCATGCCGCCACAGCCCTGGAAGAGGAGTACAGGCTATCGGGCTGATGGCTCGGTGGCGTTTATTTAGTTCAAGTCACCAGGTCTAAACCCACGGCCTTTCAGGCGGTCAGCTTCCAGCGAGGGTTCTGAACAGAGCCGCGCCCGCAAGGGTGCGGTCTAGTCTGATAGCGGCCACATCCCAATGGCCGCCTGACGCACGGACGACCCTCGACCGCACCCTTTCGGGCGCGGCTCTGTTTCGGTCAGGCCACGCTTCAGGCAACTTTCAGTCGCACGCGAACCTGCCGGCTTTCAGCCGGTAGTTGTTTAGTCAGGAGGCCTCAAAAACATCTTGGAGCGCGATTCTGACGCCGGGCAGGATGCGAGGCGCTTTCAGGAATCCATCGAGCGCGACTGTCTTCGCCGTCCCTGACGAATCCCGCAGGAGGGCTTTCTTCTCGCGAGGGTAAATCACTCACACCGTGTCGGCGCCGTTGTCGAGATATTGCTGTGTCTTCCGGCTGAGGTCCGCGGGTGACTGAGAAGGCGACCGGACCTCCACTGCCAAATCGGGCGCACCACGGATAAAGCCCCGAGAGGTGACAGGCAGCGGAAACCTCTCTTTGCGAACGAAAGAAACGTCCGGACTACGAACAATATCGGGGTCCTCCCGCAAAACGAACCCGGTGTCGGAAGAGTAAAGCTGCCCGAGCCGGCGTTTTTTCACCTCCACGTACAACAACCCCAAGATATCTACTTCGATTCGTCCGTGTTCTTCGCCGGCCGGCGCCATTATGATCAGTTCCCCTTCGTCTAGCTCGTACTGAAAGCCATCGTCGGGAAACTCCGCGAGCGCATCGGCGGTCATCAGAGGCCGGATTTCGGTCAACGTCCCCATATCTTGATGGTAGCCGGGTTGCCTGCTGATCGGCAATCAGCCCGGCGGCAAGTTCAAACACCAACGCTGAAGTCTATCTTCACAGCCGCGGCAGTATATCGACTGGGTATGCACGCATCCCGGCCGATGATATAATCGCTGTTCTCCTACGATTCCGCTTTGCAGAACTCGCTCTCGGTCGTTATTCCCTCCTACAACGAGGAAAAGCGCCTCCCGGCCACCCTGGAGCGCGTCGCGGATTATCTGCAACGCCAGCCCAGCCGGAAATCGGAAATTCTGGTTGTCAACGACGGATCTTCGGACCGGACGGCGGACATTTCACGCGAGATGGCGGGCAAGATCGAGTCCGGCAATCTCTCCGTGCGGGTGCTCGACAACCCGGGGAACCGAGGCAAGGGCTACAGCGTGCGTCATGGCGCCGCCGAGTCGCGCTATGACTGGGTCTTGTTCACCGACGCGGACCTTTCGGCTCCCATCGAGGAATGCGACAAATTGCTGGCGGCGGTCATCGACGGCTCCCACGAGATTGCGATTGGCTCGCGCGCTCTGGCCCGGTCCCTGATCGGGGTCCATCAGCCCTTGTTTCGGGAGATGATGGGGCGAGCCTTTAATCTGGTTGTTCGCGTGACCACGGGGCTCCCGTATGCAGATACGCAGTGCGGGTTTAAACTTTTTTCGGCTCGCGCGGCTCATGACATTTTTCCAAAGCAGCAGTTGGAACGCTTCGGTTTCGATGTTGAGATTCTCTTCCTCGCCCGCAAATATGGATTCAAAGTCGCCGAGGTGCCGGTTCGATGGAATGACGTCGAAGGTACAAAGGTTGCCGCGTTCTCGGGTGCCGATGCCTTCCTTGATATTCTGCGAGTTCGGAGGAACGACTGGCTGGGAAAGTACGAGTAGCTGTTGAGCGGGTGATCCGCTATTCCGTTGAGCAGTGAACCAGAAATCGCGTTTCGGATTGTTGGCGGTGAACTTCGAGCTCGACCGAATCTGATGCGGCGCATTTCGCGGCGAACGGTTGACGACCGCGTCTGACCCCGGTACGTTCAACCGCTCAACGGATCATGCTTCGCGCGTTCTTACTGGTCTACCCTTTTCTCATCGTCTACGTGACGCTGGGCACGCTCCTGTTCGTGCCGCTCACGTGGCTGATTCGTGACATTCGCCCGATCTATTGGGTGGCGCGTACGGGCGTTCGCATTGCCTTCCTTCTCTCGGGTGTCCGCGTTAATCTCGTTCACTTGGAATACGCTTTTCAGCACCCCCAGTCGGTGTTTCTGAGCAACCACGTCAGCAACATCGAGCCCGCGGCGCTGTTCATGGTGCTGCCGCGCATTACGGTCGTGCTCAAAAAGGAACTTGGCAGAATCCCCCTGCTCGGCTACGTCATGAAGCTGGGGGGATTCATCTATGTCGACCGAACGAATCGTGAGTCACGCCGTTTAGCGCTGGAAGCCTCGGTCGATGCCCTCAAGAAGGGGATCTCTCTGATGATCTTCCCGGAAGGCACGCGCAGCCTCGACGGGGGCCTGCTTCCTTTTCGTCCGGGACCCTTCACCATCGCAATCGAGGCGCAAGCGCCGGTTGTACCTGTCACTGTCCACGGATCGAGGGATCTGATGCCCAAAGGGCAGCCCTTCATGAGGCCGGGTCAGACTGCGCTCGTTTTCCACCCGCCGATACCGACGCAAGGCATGACGAGTCAGGACCGCGCAGCGCTCATGCGACAGGTGCGAGAGGTGATGGAGAATGGATTAGAGAACGTTTCGCTGTAGATGGGGTTACGTTAGAGTAAAATCGCGTCAGATAGATAATAACCATTGACGCTCCGCTTTGTCTCAATACCTGCGATGGAGCATCTCGAACTGCTCTTGCCGCCACATGAAAACAACAGAGCCGCAGGGCGTCAGCCTGCGGTCAAGACTCCTTGCCGACCCTGCTCGCTAGCTGACCCCGCTGTTCGGGCTCTGATGGCAGACGATCGTGGCGAGTTGTACAATTGGGTGCTCTACACTTACACTCTCGCGACTACCATAGAGGAATCATCAGTGAATATTCCACAGCTCTCTGAAGCCAACCTTGACCTGCTCCGAAAAAACGACAGTCCGACGATCTGCAACGTCATCGAGGTTTTCAAGAATCGCTCCCAAACCGAAGGCTACATGGACACGCGAATTACGGCTTGTTTCCCGGAAATGCCTCCGATGGTCGGCTACGCCGCGACCGCGACCTTTCGTTCCGCGGCTCCGCCCCGAGGCGGCAACATCTATGCCTCGTTGGACGCCCAGGTCAAGCAATTTGCCGAGTTGCCGCAACCGGTGGTCGTTGTTTTTCAGGATCTCGATGATCCTTCCGTTGCGGCCACCTTCGGTGAAGTGATGACCTCCTGCTATAAGGGATTTGGCGCGGCGGGGATGATCACCAGCGGCGCGGCCCGTGATATCGACCAGGTGCGCGCCATCGGATTTCCGTGCTTCGCCGATGGCATCATTTGCTCGCACGGCTACCCTCACTTCGTCGACCTCAACGTGCCGGTCAATGTCGGGGGCATCACCGTTCACCCCGGTGATCTTATCCACGGCGACTGCAACGGTGTCACGACGATTCCGCACGAAATTGCTTCGGCCGTAGCTCGCTCCTGTGAGGAGTTCGCCGCCGCGGAGCAGGTCGTGATCGACTACGTGAGGTCGGGTAGTCCGACTGCGGAGGGTTTAGGCAAAGTGCGCGCCCAATGCGGCGCCATGATCCAGGCCCTCGGTGAACGCGTGCGCGGTTGATCTGAGCCGCGCGCGTCAGCAAGCGGTTCCAGCAAAGGGATCGATCAGATCCAGACGTGTTCGCGGCGCGATGAGATTCTTTAGTTCTGTATCGGGCAGTTTCTAACAGTTCTAAGACCGTTTCGACAGAGCCACAGATTTCCGAATCAACAACTGCAAGGAGCCGGCCATGCACGATCATTCTCACGACCACCATAGCCACGATCACCATTCTCACGACCACCATAGCCACGATCACCATTCCCACGACGACCATACCCCGGCGACCCGGCGTCACGAAACGCGCCGTGGTTTCTTCGCGTCCTTGCTGGGAACTTGGGCAGGGGCCACCCTGGTCGAGTTGAGCGCCGTTCGCGCTACGGTGGCCCGCGCCCAATCGGCGAAAGCACCACGCGAACTATTCGACATCCAAAAGGTGGATGAGGGCGTTTTTTCGGCCGTTGCGCGCCCCGCCGCGATGACGAACTGCAATGCCACGATCTTCGAGAGCGCGAGGCACCTGGTCGTAGCCGATACACACTCCAAACCATCGGCCGCAGCCGCGTTGATCGCACAGTTGCGGCAAGAGGTCAGCCGCAAGCCGGTTCGCTATATCGTAAACACGCACTTCCATTGGGACCATGCCCAAGGTGGCGCCGCTTATCAGAAAGCTTTCCCGCAGCTCGACTTCATTTCGAGTGTCCCCACAAAGCGGCTGATCGCGGGCGAAACCGAGAAGCGCATCAAGCTGCAGATCGAGAACAATGTCCCGCAATTTATCGAAGAAGCGGAGAAGAAGCGCCGCGATGCTAGCAGCTCTGCGGAGAGGGACTTCTATGACGATCAGATCCAGCAACTCAAGGCCTACGCCGAGGAGATGAAGTACTTTTCTCTGGTGCTACCAACGATTACGTTCGAGAAGTCGTTTGTGATCCGGGATGGGGATGACGAACTGGCACTCAGCTTTCACGGGCGCGGCCACACAGGTGGCGACGTCATGATCTACTCCGCGCGAAAGAAACTGATTGCGACCGGGGATTTGATTCACGGGTTCTTCCCCTACATCGGCGACGGATACCCGAAGGAGTGGCCCTCGACCATCGGGTCGGTCGCGAAGTTAGGCTTCGACCGCCTGCTCCCGGGGCATGGTCCGGTGCAGTCCGACCGCCGCCGTTTGAGCAACTTCCGGGGGTATTTGGAAGAGCTGACCGAGCGGGTTGCTGTCGGTAAGAACAGTGGCAAGGGGCTCGCTGAGCTGCAGGGGTCGATTGCTGCTGCTTCTCTAAAATCTATTGCCGCGGATGGTTATGGGGAATTCCTTATCACGAATAACAAAAAGTATCGCCCCATGTTTGGTGACCCACCACCCCTGCAGGACTACATCAACGTCAACATCGAGCAGATCTTTCAAAACCTCGATCGGGTGTAGGCGCGCGATTCCGAGGACATTTCTTCTCAGAGACGGCTGCATGCCGAGGTGGCGCCGCAAGAAAGGGAAGGACTTGTTGATACCGGTTGATACCGGCCCTTAGCAGCCCGTGGTGCAAGTCCGCGGACGCGAAAAAAGGAGACTAAGGAAAATCCATCCTCAGGCCTATCGCGAGCAAGACGTGTTTCTTTCGTACTCCGGTCGCGCGACTGACGAAGCTCACGTGCGGGCTGGCTTCCATGTACCAGGTCACCGGCCCGTCATCGATCTCCAGGATGGCGCGATAAAAGACGCTCGGGACGCCCGTGATGCTGGGTGTGTTCGTGTTGCCCGGCAAGCTGTGTGTCCCGGTGGCGCCCAAGCCGTGCCTGTAGGTGAACACCGCCCCGCGCCGGATGGTTCCGAGCTTGTGACGCTTGGTGACTTGCAGCGTCAGCCATTCTCCGTGTTCCTTGGCATCCCACAGATAGTCGGCATTGAACGTCAGTCCCAAGACGGTGGGGTATTCGGCTCCACCGATAAAGAAGATCGAGCGCGAACTAAATGTATCCTCCGGATTGTCGTAGTAGGAGATTCCTCCATAGACGTGGACATGCGCAAAGGGTTCGAACATGCCGCGCGCCTGGAATCGCTTCTCCTCAAAGACTCGAGCGTCGTGCAGGGAATACCACGCGGAGATCTCGCCGTCTACCTTGCGGCACTGAATATTGTTCAATCGGGCACTGAGCCTGCTCTGCTGCACGGGCGGGGTATAACCGCCTTCGCCAAACACCAGACCAGTCGTTCGCCGATTGTCATTCGTCAGCAAGGCGTCGATCGACGCGGAAGGAACATTGCAGCCTCGTTTCTCGCCGGAATCTTCGTCCGACCTCGGAAATCGGACTTCGGGGCTGCCGGGAAACTGCGCGGCACCGAAGACGGCAGGACGCAGTCCCCCGGCAGCCGGTCGAGGATCGGCGCCCTCGAGAGAAGCAGTCCAGACAACCGCGGCAGTCAGAACGGAGGCCCGAACGGCCCGGTTACTGAAAACAGCTGTCACCCCATCAGGATGCCACAACGGCGGGTTGCACTCAGGAATGCCGTTCTGGCTGCCCAGAACGACAACGCAGACTCGGCAGAGAATAGCAGACGACTTTGCGTATCTTTTAGACGGCTTCCGCGACAAGCTTCTGAAGGTTCCGCGCGCAGATCTTGCTGCCTTCCAACTTGTCCCCGTCCGGCCCTCCCCAGTGGGTTTCGAGACTGATCATGCCCGGGTAGCCGTCCACCGCGAGCCGGGAGAGCTGCCCCTTCCAGTCCACTTTGCCATCGCCGACGGCGCACCAGATCATACGATCGCTCTCGGCCGGCATGACGCCGTCTTTGGCATGTACGTGCACGATTCTGCCGCCGGGAAGAAGGCCGTAGCCGCCGGGGAAGGGGTCCTCGCCGGCAACATAAGCATTGGCCGGATCCCAGACAAGTCCGAAGTGCGGACTGTCAATCGCCTGAATGACTGGGGCTGCTTCGGCGGCCGTGGCGAGATTACAGGCATGCTCGTTTTCTAGCCCAATGACGAGGCCCTTGGGAGACGCGGCATCGATCGCGGCGCGGAGCGCGTCGATGATCCGATCCGTTAGCTGAGGGGGGTTCGTCGTTCGCCAAAAGCTGAACACGCGAATGATTTTCGCCTCCAGTCGTTCGGCGATTTCGATAGCTCGGTTGAGAATGAGTGGCTGGTCGTCGAACGTGTGGACTGCATGGAAAGCGTCCTGCTCAAAGCGATGGTCGATGTCACCTCCATCAGGCAGCGCACATTTGTAGATGGGCGAGGCAATGGAGACGATCTCGAGTCCGGCCGCTTTCGCCATCTTGCCGATCTCGCCGACCTCGCTATCGGACATGTCAACGATATTCTTATTCCAAGCCGTACGGATTTCGAGCGCTGGGATGCCCATTTGCGCCGCGGTTTCGCAGATATACTCGAAGTCTTGCGTGAACTCATCGGTGATAATCGCAACAGGGAACTCAGCCATGGATCTTATTCTACCGTAGTGGAGGGAACCCGCCGGACGCATAAACTCCGGCCGGCAGCGCTAGTGTCGTGGGCATGTCAGGGGTTGCAAACATCAGTGACATTGACTGAGAATTAGTCCGGATCCCATAAATAAGGAGGGCAGCCACGATGTTGACCCGAAGAAGTCTATTATTCGGACTCGCCGCTGGCGGAACCGTGCTGGGCAGCCGAGCTTCCGCCGCGGCTGCGCGGACCTTCGTCGGCGGCGAGCATCAATACCCCATTCGCATGCGCAAGAAAATAGAGATTCTCTACAAATCTCCCGAAGGCCACCCCAATGCTCTGGATGCAACCCCCGAAGGGCTTTGGGTTGGCGAGCAGGTATCCGACCGTGCTCATCTCCTGGATTGGGAGACCGGCAAGTCCCTGACCGCCTACGACACGCAGTCGTCGAACACCAGCGGGCTCGCCTACGGCGGCGGTTTCCTTTGGATGGCGGCCAACGGCCCTGGGCGCATGCGGGATAAACGCCCGCACGATGTCGAGAGGGACCGCGGTCAAATCGTCAAGATCGACGCCAAGACCGGCCAACACGTGAAGAGCTACTCCACTCCCAATGGAAAAGGCTTGCACGGCCTGGCGTGGCACGACGACTCGCTGTGGATCGCGCAATCTCGACCCGACAAGATTGTACAGTCCGGCGCCGATTTGAACGTGAAGAGTTCGTTCGCGCTGCCGCTCGGCCGCCCGCACGGGTTGGGTTGGGACGGCGACGGCATCTGGAACGTGTTCTCGAATGACTTCCGCGTCTTGAAGTTCGATCCTGTCAGCGGCCAGGTCATCGAGGCTATCCAGCTCAACAGCGACGACCCCAATCCGCATGGCATGACCTGCTACCAGGGGAGCCTGTACTACTGCGACGCCGGGATTGGGCCCGGGAACGCCGACAAGAGCAAGTTCGCCGGGTCGATCTGCCGCATTGATCTCTGATGCGCCGGCGTCGGGTTGCGATTCGGTTGAGATCAGGCCCGTCCGCATAGCCTCGTGAACTTGATGGCGGCTTCCGGTGGGGTACCGACATTCTGAAGGCCTTGGCGCTCGGCGCGAAAGCCGGTTGGAGTGGCGCGCCCCTATCTTTGGGGGCTGGCGAGTTTCGGTCAAAAAGGCGTTGCGCGGGTAATTGAGCTGCTTCGGACCGAATTAGCTCTCGATATGGGTATGTCAGGGGTTGCAAACATCAGTGACATTGACCGAGAATTAGTGCGCATCCGTAAATAAGGAGGGCAGCACCATGATGACTCGAAGAAGCCTATTAGCCGGACTCGCGGCCAGTGGAACCGTTCTGGGAGATCGAGCTTCCGCGGCGGCCACGCGGACCTTCGTCGGCGGCGAACATCAGTACCCCATTCGCATGCGTAAGAGAGTAGAGATTCTCTACAAATCTCCCGAAGGCCACCCCAATGGGCTGGAGGCGACACCCGAAGGACTCTGGGTTGCCGAGCAGATATCCGACCGTGCTCATCTGCTGGATTGGGAGACCGGCAAGTCGCTGACCGCCTACGATACGCAGTCGTCGAACACCAGCGGACTCGCCTACGGCGGCGGTTTTCTTTGGATGGCCGCGAACGGTCCGGGACAGCTGCGCGAACGGCGCCCGCACGATGTCGAGAAGGGCGGCCGAATCGTCAAAATCGACGCCAAGACCGGCAAGCACGTGAAGAACTACTCCACTGCCAATGGAAAAGGTTTGCACGGCCTGATGTGGCATGACGACTCGCTGTGGATCACGCAATTTGGACCCAACAAGATCGTACGGTCCGACTCCGATTTGAACGTGAAGAGTTCGTTCGCGGTGCCGCTCGGGCGCGCGCACGGGTTGGGTTGGGACGGCGACGGCATCTGGAACATGTTCTCGAATGACTTTCGCGTCTTGAAGTTCGATCCGGTCAGCGGCCAGGTCATCGAGGCTATCCAGCTCAACAGCGACGACCCCGATCCGCATGGCATGACCTGGTACCAAGGGAGCCTGTACTACTGCGACGCCGGAATCGCGCCGGGGTACTCGGATAACAAGAGCAAGTTCGCCGGGTCGATCTGCCGCATTGAACTCTGATGCGGCGGCGGTACATGGGTGCGAGAATCGCCGTAGTATTGTTGTGCCTCGGGGCCACTTTCTCTGGTAAAGAAGATCCCGGTAAGATCATGCGTCCCGCTGACTGGTCGGCTCTCGCATCCGGGGAAGTTGACATCGTGGCCACCGCGCCAGCGGGGAAGCTCGAACTCGACGGTGCGCCGCTCGTTCCCGACGAACCCTTCCCCAACGTTTTCCACATCACGGCGAAAGCCGATCCCGGCAAGCACACGCTAGCGCTGGTATGGGAAGGTGGCCGCAAAGAAGTGAATTTCTTTGTGGGCGAGAACCCGCCGGTCGAGTACAAGCCCTTCTCCCAGCACCCGCCGCTAGCGGCGGTCGAGTGTACCCAGTGTCACGGCCTGAGCCGACGCGGACGTTTCCGTTTCAAGGGCAGCTGCTTCGACTGCCACCAGAAAGAAGACTTCACGAAAGTTCATCCCCACCCGGTGCACATCATTCAGGACTGCGGCATGTGCCATAACGCCCACGGATCGACAGTCGAGGCCCACCTGATCATGGCGAAAGAGCTGGCCTGCAAGCAGTGCCACAACTGAGGAAAGCCCAGAGCGTAGGCGACGGGTCAAGATTGACCAGCGAGCGGTAGTGGGGTAAGACCCCACTACCCAGCGAGCCTCTGTATTGTACAGTACGTCTGTACGTAATTATGTCTATCGCAACAACCTACACAAGTGCCCGGGCCAATTTTTCCGACCTCTGGGACCGCGTGACGGAAGACCAAGAAACCGTGATCATCAAGCGCAGGGGCCGCGATGACGTTGCATTCGTGTCCGCCTCTGAACTGACCGGCTTGCTCGAAACCGCACATCTGATGCGGTCGCCGGAAAACGCGACACGGCTCCTGAAGGCGCTACAACGCGCGAGGACACGGTCCGTCAAGCCGAAGACCGTTGAGGCACTTCGGCGCGAAACAGGTCTTGAAGAAGGCTAGAAGGCCGCAGCGAACGAAAGGCTGCGAGACCGTCTTCCAGCCGAAGTTTCTGGAGGATCTTCGCTATTGGATTCGAACAGATCGACGCATCGCTTTGCGCGTTCTCGATATTGTCGAAACGGTTAAGAGAGATCCTTTTCGAGGTGTTGGCAAACCCGAACCCCTCAAACACGAACTAGTGATCATCAGGCTTTTCGCTTGGCTGGACTTAGCAGGTGGATTCATAGCGGACCTTGTCATCGCGCTGGGCGAGAAGTTAATATAGATTCATGCTTTATTGGCACTTTCGAAACATTCAATGCATCATTGCAGCTCTGTTTAACCTGAATTATGCACTGCGGGGTGCACCTGAGGAGGGCTGAGCCGCGAGGGGCCATTGGGAGACCCCCGAAAACATGGGGTAAAAAGGTAGGCTGGCAAAGATTTCAGCTTCGCCAGTCAACCCCAAGGAGGTCACCTAAATGGTTACCAAGAGAAAACAGCATAGCTCCCGAAGGCCCGTCAAACAAGGCCGCGTCGCGAGGGCCCCGCGGCCCAATAAAATCGGGGCTTCCACGCCTTATCACTTCCGCGGCAAGAAGCTGAC
>Ga0310123_10002410_pt1 | contig 14938 bp, 14 predicted proteins | sample CB6_AW_1057_MG_FD_203505 | JGI IMG/M metagenome (GOLD analysis project Ga0310123, IMG submission 203505) | Marine microbial communities from Western Arctic Ocean, Canada - CB6_AW_1057 | ecosystem: Environmental > Aquatic > Marine > Oceanic | place: Canada: Western Arctic Ocean | collected... | reverse complement strand
GATGCGGCCTTTGCCAAGCCGGAGATTTATGAGTCTTCGGAGGAACGCGGAGTGCAGTACGCCATTCGCATTCCGGCCAACAAGAGCTTGGAATTGGCGATTGCAGACATCCTGTTTCGGCCGCCGGGCAGGCCGGGTCGCAAGCCCTTGGTGCGCTACAAGAGCTTCCGCTATCAGACGGAGAGCTGGTCCAAGCCGCGACGCATCGTGGCCAAGGTCGAGCATCATCTCGGTGAGCTGTTCCCGCGCGTCGGCTTTATCGTGACGAACATGACGTTGCCGAGTCGGTCCGTGGTGCGCTTCTACAACAAGCGCGGCACGGCCGAGCAGTGGATCAAAGAAGGCAAACAGGCCACACACTGGACGCGGCTTTCGTGCCATCGCTTTCGGGCCAACGAAGTGCGACTGCAACTCAGCGTGCTGGCCTACAACCTGGGCAACTTGTGGCGGCGGCTGGGGTTGCCGCACAGGATCAAGAGCTGGTCGCTGACGAGCTTGCAGCAGCGGCTGATGAAGACCGGCGGGCGGCTGGTCAAGCATGCCCGCTACTACTGGCTGCTGCTGGCGGAGGGGCATCTGAACCGGCGACTGTTCGGTGACATGCTGCACAGGATCTGGGCGCTGCCGCTGCCGAGCGGGTAGCGCTAAACGGGCGAGGATCAACAGTTTCCGGCTCCAAAAAGGTTTCGCAAGGAGCAGTGTCGGCCGGAGCGCCGTTCAGCCCGCGCAATCAACGTCTGTGAGCGGATGGACGAGCCCTGGCGCCTACCAGCGGAGGTGATGTGCAAGGTTCAGCGCGAAAAGACGTGGTATTCGGGGCAGCGCGAGTGTATACTGTGACCGTGCCAGGGCCAAAATGGAAATCCTGGTTAAGAGACCCTACAGGCAGTTCGGCGCGGTCAGGCGGATGTTTTGCTGGTGGCCCAGACATACGATCCGGAGCCTCGCTGGTCGTGCCCGCAGTGCGGCGCTGTGGGCGTAGAGAGTACGCCTCAGACCTGCTCCGCGTGTGGCTCGGAAAGCCTGCGAGACCTGGATGTCAAGGAGGAGATCGTTCGGTGCGCCGAACGTAGCGGCTGCCTCGTGGAGGTCGTCAACGGAGCCTTGCGCTTTGGAGGTGTTGGAGCACTGCTGCGATACCAACAACCACCTGACGCTAGCTCAAATTTTTGAACATCTATGACATCGAACAAAGCCCTCGTTTTATCCTGCAGGCCTCGGGACCTCACGGCCGTGGATCGTAGACTCCGTCTCGCGCGGGCCGTGGCAGACGTCGCGCGATAACTCAAACCCAAAAGAGAAAGAGGTGTTCCATGCAGAGACCCGCACTAGGAGTGCGCAATAATCAGGATGAAAACAGGCCTGCCAATCTGCACCTGGAGGGTGCAGCGACACTCTTCATGCTTTTACGCCTCCCGGCTCTGCTGGATAGTGCCCCTGCTGCGGGGATCGCCGAAAGCACAACGTAGATCGATGCCATGAAGACAACAGCCGTTACCCCCTGGGCGCTGCTCTTGGCGTGCCTAGCTTTGTCGCTAGGCGCTGCGCGCGCGCAGGAGCCAGACCGAGTCTCTGATCCGAATGGTCACGCCTGGTACATGTATTTCGGCGATCACCAGCTTGGCCGAGGCCCTTTTGGAGTCCATTTCGACGGACAGTGGCGGCGGCAAGGTGTCGGACAGAAATCGCAGCAACTTCTGCTTCGGCCCGGAATAAACTACGATATCAGTCCCACGGCCCAGGCGAGCGGCGGGTACGCTTTTATCAAGTCCCATCCGTACGGAGATTATCCCGCCCCGTTCACAACGCCCGAGCATCGTATCTGGCAGCAGCTGGTTCTCAGGCAGCAAATAGGCAAGACGGGGGTTGCTCACCGCTTTCGGCTGGAGCAAAGGTTCGTCGGGGCCAGGGAGAGCGACGCTACGAATGAGGGGCGTCTGCTGGGCTACAGCCATCGAAACCGTTTTCGCTACTTCACGAAGGGCGTCATTCCCTTGCGGAAGAAGGGGACGGATTCCACCCTATTCATCGCCGCCTACAACGAGGTCATGTTCAATTTTGGCCGCAACGTGCAGAACAATATCTTCGACCAGAACCGTGCCTACATCGCTTTGGGACGTAAGATTCCAGGGCTTGGCTCCCTGGAGGTCGGATATCTACAGCAAACCGTACAGCAAGGAAACGGCCGGGTGTTCGAATTCAATCACACCTTACAGATCGGTCTTTTCTCCACACGTCGGCTCGGCCGCTAATGAAGGCGGGCGCCAGGGGCCTGATCCAGCGCCAGATTCCGAGCCTCGTCCGGGAGACCAGCCAGTTCATCCGTGCATCAATGCTACGCCATATTGTCGGAGAAGTCTTTGTGGGGCTGGGCATAGTCGCTTTCTGGCTGGCGCTTCTAGTCGCAATGGCCGGATGGATTCTGCGCAGAGGCGGTGAGCGATGATTCACGACGACGACCAGCTTCATCCTCGCGACCGCGACCGTCTAATTAGGAGCTGACAAGTATTATCCGGCCTGCGATACGCGCTCTAGCCATACTGATGACAGTCGTGATCGCGACCGCGCTGGTGGCCGTGGCTCGGAAAGTAATCATCCTAGACTTCGAAAAGTTGACGACTGACTACGTTTGGGCCACGACGGCGGTCGTTCTCGCGATGACCATTGCATACTGGCTAGTCGTTCCGACTTCAGCTTCTCGCTGAGCGTTTCCAAGTCCACGACCATGTCGGCAGTGCTTTGGTAGCGCCTGTCGGCTTCCTTGGCGAGGCATTTGTTCACCAACAGTTCCAGCTCCATCGGCACACCGGTGCGCAGAGCCGTCATCGGCTCGGGCTCTTCGCTGGTGATCGAGTACGTTACGGCCTGGTCGTAGTGGCCCTTGAACGGCCGCTGGCCCGTGACCATCTCGTAAATCACAACACCAAGTGACCAGACATCAGTCCGCTGGTCTAACTCCATCCCGTAGGTCTGCTCGGGCGACATGTAGGTCACCGTGCCCATGGTCTCGTCCAAACGGGTGAGCTTCGAGCGGTCGGCCAGCAGGGCCAGCCCGAAATCCATGATGGTGACGAGTCGTTTGGAACCCGCGCCCGTGATCATCAAGTTGGCCGGCTTGATGTCGCGGTGAACGATCTTTTTCTCGTGCGCCGCTTCGAGTCCTCGCGCCGTCTGGATGGCGATGTCGAGCGCATCCTTCAGTTTGAGCGGGCCAGCCTCGATCTTCTTCTCCAGCGGCTCGCCTTCGAGGAAGGCCATGGCAATGTAGGTGCGGCCATTTGTCTCCGCGATTTCATGGACGGTGCAGACGTTCGGATGATTTAGGGCAGCGGCGGCCTTGGCTTCCCGCTCGAACCGCTTGCGGATCTCGGTGTCCTCGACCAGATGCGCGGCGAGGAACTTGAGGGCAACGGGGCGGTCCAGCGTCGTGTCCTCGGCCTTGTAAACGACACCCATGCCGCCCTCGCCGACTTTCTCGGTGATCTTGTAGTGGGACATGGTTTGGCCGATTACAACAACTCGAGCCTACGCTACCAAAATTAGATGGCGAGAACAAGCCTTGAAGCCAACCGCTACGCGGTGGATCGAAGCGTCGCTTCGCGAGACGGTTCGAAGTTCCTTTTGATAGACCCTGACGTTTGCGGCAAGGGGCCAGGGCAGCGTCCCTTGGCGGAGCAGTTGCGTCATCATCGGCGGCATCTCTTCTCTCCAACGAGCATGCCATGACCCGATTACGTCAGAAGTTCATCGAAGACCTCGAAGTCCGCAACTATGCGGCCTCCACGATCCGTGCCTACGTGCGGCACGTGACGGCGTTTGCCCAGTATTTCTCGCAGTCTCCCGACCGCCTCGGCCGCCAGCAGATTCACCGCTACCAGCTCTATCTGGTTCGCGAGTGCAAGCTCGCTACACCGAGTCTTTCCCAGATTGTCTCAGGCCTACGTTTCTTCTATGAGACGACGCTCGGCCGCCCGTGGGTGAGTGAGCGCATCCCCTATCCGCGGCACGAACGCCGCTTGCCCACCGTGCTGAGCCGCGCCGAAGTGGCCGTGCTGCTCGACACCCCACGCAACCTCAAGCACCGCGCTATGTTGATGACGCTCTACGGAGCCGGCCTGCGCGTGTCCGAACTCGTCAACCTGCAACCCGGCGACATCGATTCGAAAAGAAAATTCATTCGCGTGCGCCAAGGCAAAGGGCGCAAGGACCGCGAAACCCTGTTGCCCGACAAGCTGCTGACAGCGCTGCGCGCCTACTGGAAAATCTCGAAGCCCGTGGAGTGGCTGTTTCCAGGCCAGAATCCCGAGCGGCCAATCAGCTCCAACGCCGTGCGGCTCGTGTGCCGTGGGACAGCCCAGAAGGCCAAGCTCTCCAAGCACGTCAACCCCCACGTGCTGCGTCACAGCTTCGCCACGCACCTACTGGAAGACGGTGTTGATCTGCGCACGATCCAAGTTCTGCTGGGGCATCGGGATCTGAAAACGACAACCGTCTATCTGCACCTGTCTCCCACGGTGGCCGCCTCGACACGCAGTCCCCTGGATCGGCTGACCACACCCGCACCGTGAGCGCGCAGCGGCCCACCCTGGCTGCTGTCGTGAGAACCCACGGAGAACGTTTCTGCCGCCAAGTGGCAACTTCGGTCGAGCAGCGCCGGGTTCTCTCCGACATCGCGGCCTGTCGCACCGAGGTTTTGGGCGGCCACGTGTTTGAGTGCGACCAGTGCGGCCACCGCAAGGTGGCCTACAACCCCTGCGGCAATCGGCACTGTCCGCAATGCCAAGCCACGGCACGAGCCGAGTGGCTCGACAAGCGACTGAGCGACCTGCTGCCCGTCGCCTACTTTCATGTCGTGTTCACACTGCCGCATCAGCTCGGCCCCTTGGCGCTGCAGAACCCGCGCATCGTCTACGGCATCCTGTTTCGCGCCGTGGCCCAGACGCTGCTCGAAGTCGGCGAGAAGCGGCTCGCCGCTCGCTTCGGTTTTCTCGCCGTGCTGCACACTTGGGGGCAGACACTGGGGCATCACGCGCACCTGCACTGCATCGTCCCCGGCGGTGGCATCGCCTTGGACGGCTCCCGCTGGGTGCGTTGTAAGGGACGGCGGTTCTTCCTGCCCGTCCGGATGCTGCGCCAGGTCTTCCGGGGCAAGGTCTTGGACCACTTACGGCGAGCGTTCCTCAACGGCAAGTTGTCGTTTCACGGCCAGCTTCAGCACTTGGCAAAAGAGCGCAACTTCCGGCGCCTGCTGGTCTCCACGAAACGCACCCCTTGGTGGTCCACCCCAAGCCGCCGTTTGGCGGTCCCGAGGTCGCGCTGAAGTACCTGGCGCGCTACACCCATCGCGTGGCCATCTCGGATCGAAGGCTGTTGTCCTCCGACGACGGCACGGTTCGTTTTTCTTATAAGGACTATGCTCAAGGCGGCGAGCAACGCGAGATGACGCTCGACGCCCTCGAGTTCCTGCGGCGCTTCTTGCTCCATGCATTACCCAAGGGCTTCGTGCGCATTCGCTACTACGGCTTCCTGGCCAACCGCCACCGGCGCGAACAGTTGGCTCGGGCCCGCGAGCTGCTGGCTGTGCCCGTCGCTGAGCCCGCGAACGAACCGACCGGCACAGACAGCAGACAACAACACCGCTGTCCGCTCTGCCGCCAAGGACGCATGCTGTTGGTGGAGACGTACTGGTGTTGCGTCGAGCACCTGCATTCTTGCGTTTTTGCGCTTCTTTACTCGGCCCTGGCGCACCATCAGCTCTCGTGCGACTGCCCCAAAACAAGCTCTCCGAGCACTCTCGACGACCTACCGGAGCACGGCTACGGTCGCTCAAAAACATTCAAATCCCTACCCCTCTCCAGCACCGCGGCTAGGTTCAACGCGTTGTATCAAAAACGCCCGCCATGCAGTTTCAGAGCCTCCTCCCGAGAAGCCCTGCCCGCGGTCGCTTCCGATACAACTCTCTCCATTGTCAACAGTAATCTCGGCGGCACGACAACGGCCCCATCCTGAATCGGCCAAGCTTCCCGCGAGCAATCCGATCGGTGAGAGCAGCCGCCAGCTTGCCATCTCTGGTGAAACGCTACTACTTCATATTACCCATAGTGTTTCACCGACCCGCTACGGCTGCACCACAACGCTAGCATGGGACGGCTGACGATCGCGGCGCATTGGGCCGCACGGCAATCTCGACATCGCGGCCAAGCGCGTTCAGAAACTCGAAGAGCCAGCCTGATACAATAGTAGCCGGTGGCGGCATCAACAAGCAAGTCGAACAGGGCAACTTTCGGCCCCTAACCGCCGCTCAATCGGCCTTGGCGTGCGATTTTTTTCGTCTTGTGAGATGTTGCGAGTGGGAAGCGATCGTGCGTGGATTTACTCTAAGGGCCACGGGTTCAGGCCCAGTTGATTGAATCTGTGGCTGAAAGCTGCCTAGACAGTGTAGCCTTGCGTAGACGGCGCGATCACGGCAGCATGTCCTGGCTCCGTCTGAGGACCTGACAAGAAAGGAGAGTTCTCAAAGTGTTTGGCGGGCGTGTATCATCAATCGGCGGCGGCTTCTGTAAAGTTAGGAGCGGAGATGATCACGATGTGGCTGAAGCGAATCTGCCTCTGGGGCGCGCTCTTCTCGGCGCTTGGGGGTTCGCCCGCCCGAGCTCAACAGCAAGCTTTAACGTTAGACGACTGCGTCCGACTTGCACTTGGGGCGCCGTCTTCGGTGCAAGCCATCGATCGCGAACAGGCCGTTGCTCGCGAACGGCAAACGGCGGCGCGATCCGAGATGTTGCCTCAGTTCAGCCTCAATGCCGGGTACGTCTACAACAGCCCGCTACGGAATGGTCCGAATCGGTTCAGTTTCGTGGCGCTCAATGGCTTGCGCGAATACCTGACGACTGCCGACGCGAGCTGGACTCCGGATCTCTCGGGCCGATTGCGGGCGGGACTCGCGGTCGCCCGCGCGGTGCGGGACATCGCCATAGCGGACCTGGAAATCGCCCGCCGCGACCTACGCCGCGCCGTCGCGATGGCTTACTACGATCTGCTGCTTGCGCGTCGGCTCGTCGTTCTTGAAGAGACGAGCCTGGACGAAGTACGCGCGTTCGAGCGCCGCGTTCGAGCCCGGCAACAGCAGGGTGAAGCCTCTCGAGCCGACTTGCTCAAGGCCTCGGCTCAGCGTTCCCAGTTCGAGCGACGGCTCAGCCGAGCTCGTCTCGATGCGAGACTGGCCAATCAGGTTCTCGCATCGTTCTGGACGCACGACGCGGACCGCGACCTCACCGTCGCGGATGTGTTGGATGCGCCGCCCGCCCCGCCGGCCGAAACACTCGAACAGGGCTCAGGAGAAGCTACGGCCGCACTCGAACGTCGACCCGAGCTCGAACGGTTGCAGCCGTGGGCCGCTCCTTGGACGCCCAGCGGAACATCGCGCGAGCCAGCCTCAAGCCGCAAGTCGATGTCGTGTTTCGATATGGGTTGGATGCGAATCAGGTCCGGGGCGACCAGCGCGGGTACGCTGCGTACGTGAACCTCAACATCCCTGTCTTCGACTGGTTCCGGACGCGCAGCCAAGTGCGGGCGGTGCGCTTTCAACGAGAACAAGTGGACTTCGAGCGTGCTTCGGCTGAAAGAGCATTCACCCGCGAGTACCTCGCCGCGCGATCGAGCGTGCAATCGTCGCAGGAACGGATTTCGATGGCCGAAAGCGAGTTCAGCGATGCGCGAGAGAACCTGCGCCTAGTCCGACTGCTTTATCACAGCGGCGAGGGTTCTGCGCTCGACGTCGTGCTCTCGCAAGAGCAAGTCACCATGGCCGGCGGGGGATTTTACGCGGCGCTAGCGGAATACCACCGGGCTCGTGCGGACTACGAGGCGGCGGCAGGGCGATGAACGTTTCAAGCAAAACGCTCGTTTTGGCCTTGTTGACCTTCTTGGGCTGTGCTCCCGCTCAAGAGGACGCCGAGCCGGAGATCGTCGTCGAGGTTCGAACAGCGCAGGCAACCCTGCAAGACGTCGAGCAAGCCGTCAGCGCCCCGGCGACGATCTTTCCGAAGTCCGAAGCCAAGGTCGCCTCGAAGCTGACGGCGCCGATCGTGCGGTTGGGCGCCCGTAAGGGAGACCGCGTGGCCGAGCGACAGACCTTGGCCTGGCTGAGCGCCGCAGACATTGACGCCCAACTCGCCGAAGCCAAGGCGCGAGTCTCGGTCGCCCAGGCGACGCTAGAAAGAACGTCCGCCGGAACCCTAGCCACCGAGGTTGAACGAGTGCAAGGTGAGCTGGAACGCACGGCGGCGGCGCTGAACCAGGCCAAGCAAATCTTCGAGCGCCGCCAATCTCTGGTAGCGGAAGGAGCCCTGCCCGAGCGCGATCTCTTGCTGGCCAAGACGCAATATGAGCAGGCCCAGACCGCGCAGCGGGTGGCCCGAAGGTCGCTCGAGATCCTAACGGGCCAGTCACGCCGGCTGGACATTCGGATCGCCGAGAGCCGCCTGCTCCAAGCCGAAGCTCAATTGGAGTTGGTTAAAGCGCAGCTCGCCTTCGCTCAAGTCAAAAGCCCTTCGCCGGGGTTCATCACCGAGCAGTTCCTCTACCCCGGCGATATGGCTCGGCCCGACGCCCCGATCTTTACCGTCATGGACCTGTCTGTTGCCGTGGCCCGCGGCCAGTTTCCGGAAGAAAAGACACGCGAATTACGCTCTCAGCAGCTCTGCCGGTTCGTCAGCTCGGACGACCCGGGCACCGCCCGCTCCGGGAAGCTGACGGTGGTCAACCAAGCGGTTGACGCGGCCCGGCGGACGGTGGAGGTCTGGTGCGAGATTCCCAACCCGGGCGGCGAGATCAAGGCGGGAGTGTTTGGCCAATTGACGGTCGTGACCGGGCAACGCAGGCAAGCCGTAACCGTTCCGCTCTCAGCAATTGAGTTCGAGCGTGATCGCTCGTTTGGGGTCGTCTGGAGCGTCGGCGACGATCAAAGCGTGCGCAAGAACCGCGTCCAAGTGGGAGTCGTCTCAAGTTCAACCGTCGAGATCCTTGAAGGGATCAAAATCGGCGAGACCGTTGTTGTCGAGGGCGGCTACGGGTTGTCAGATGGCTTGGCCGTCAGTGAGGCGGAGCCGGGTCCATGAAATCGGACTCGCTAGCCCGCTTCGTCGAAGCTTACGGGAAAGCGCTGATTCTCGTAGCTGTGGCGTTCTCTCTGGCCGGCCTGGTCTTCGCCTTTAGCCTGCCGGTTTCACTATTTCCCCAGACCGACTTCCCGCGTGTCGTCATTCTTGTCAACAACGGCGTTACGCCGGTCGACCTGCAGATGGTCACGGTGACGCGCCGACTCGAGGAGGCTGCCCGCAGAATTCCAGGTGTTACCGACATCCGCTCGGTCACGGCACGCGGCGAAACCGAGATCAGCGTATTCTTTCGCTGGGATGTCGATATTGTCGACGCATTGCAACTCGTCCAGGGCGAGATCTCTCAGATCGCTCCCACGTTGCCGCCGGAATCAAGCTTCTACATCAACCGGCTGACTTTTTCGGTCTTTCCGACAGTCGGCTTCAGCCTGACCTCGCCTGACCGCAGTCTCGCCGAGCTCTGGGAACTGGCCTACTGGGATATCGCCCCGCGGCTGTACCGCATACCCGGTGTGATGGAGGCGCGCATCGTGGGCGGCCGCGAACCCGAGTTCCACGTCATCGTCGACCCCGAGAAGCTGAACCGATACGGGCTGGGATTGACCAAAGTCGTGGACGCGATCCGCTCGAGCAACATCATCTCCGCCAGCGGGATGATCCAGGAAAACTACCGCCTGTATCTCACTACCGTCACGGGGCTGATGCGCGAGCGGGAGCAGATCGAGCAGGCCGTGGTGGCCGTTCTTGACGGCGTCCCGATTCGGATCGCGGACATTGCGGAAGTCGTCAAAGGAGAGCGGCCCGTCTACAACATCGTCACCGCCGAGGGCCGCCCAGCAGTGCTCATCAACGTGCTGCAGCAGCCCGACGGCAACGCCCTGCGGATCGCGCAGGCGGTCAATGAAGAAATCGAGCGCATCGAACGCAGCTTGCCCGCCGATATTCGTCTCGCCACGTTTTACGACCAGTCCATTCTCGTTCGTGACTCGATCGTTGGCGTTGTCGACGCCATTCTGCTGGGGCTCGCCTTAAGCGTCGCTGTGCTGATGGCCTTCCTCAAGGACTGGCGTACCACCCTGATCGCCGCGCTGGTGATCCCCATCTCGCTGCTGATCGCCGTGGTCTTTATGCGCTGGTTCTCGATGAGCTTCAACCTGATGACGCTGGGAGGCATGGCCGCTTGCGTCGGAATCGTCATCGACGACGCCATCGTCATGGTCGAAAACATCACTGTCCACCAGTCCATGGGGCAGTCGCGGGCCGAGTCCGCCCGCAGTGCGATTACGGAGCTGACGCCCGCTCTGATCGGTTCGACGCTAACGCTCATCATGGTTTTCGTGCCGCTGATATTCATCGGTGGAATCGCCGCGGTGTTTTTTCGTTCCTTGGCCTCAACGATGGTGACGGCTCTGCTGGCATCCCTCGCCCTGGCGATATTCTTCACCCCAGTGCTCGCCAAGATCCTGCTCCGCCCCCGCTGCGGCCCCCGAGCCGAAACCCTCGAAGAGGCCGAACAAGCGGGCGAAGGTCGGCTGATGCGAGCGGTCGCTCAGCGCTACGGCCGCTGGTTGTCCATCTGTTTGGAGCGTTCTGGAGCAGCGCTTGTCTGCCTGTTGCTAGTTGTCGCGCTTTCCGTGGGCGTCTACTTTCGCCTTGGCAGCGGCTTCTTGCCCGAAGTCGACGAAGGCGCATTCGTGCTCGACTACGTCACCCCGCCCGGGACTTCTCTCGAAGAGACCGACCGTGTACTGTTGCACGTCGAAGACATCCTGCGCGATACGCCCGAAGTGGAGAGCTATTCCCGGCGGACGGGGGCGCGTTTGGCGCTGGCGATCGCCGAACCGAATACGGGCGACTTCTTGGTCAAGCTCAAGTCCTTTCCGCGCCGGCCTCTCGCCGAAGTTACCGCTGAAATCCGCCGGCGCATCATCGCAAGCGAGCCCGCCATCGAGGTCGAGTTCCCACACATTCTTGAAGATCTCATCGGCGACTTGGCCTGGTCGCCTGAACCGATCGAGATCAAGATCTCCCATCCCGACCCCGCCACGGCCCTCAACATCGCGCAAAGAATCGAGGACTGGTTGCCCGGCGTCCCTGGCGTGGTCGATGTGATGAACCAGAACGTCGTCATCGGTCCCCTCGTGAAGTTTCGAGTCGACCCAGTCAAGGCGGGCCGGGCTGGCTTCACGACCCAGCAAGTGGCTGAGTTGCAGGCGGCGATGCTCGACGGAGTCCGCGCTTCCGAGACGATTGTCCGGAACCGTATCTACGGGATTCGAGTGCGCTATCCCGAACATCGGCGCTCGCGAATCGCCGACCTCGAGTCGACTCTCGTGACCTCGCCCTTGGGTGTTACTCTCCCCATGGCGAGTATCGCGGAAGTAACCATAGACGAGGGGCAGCGCGAAATCCGCCGCTACAACCTCAAAGAAGCCGTGGTCGTCACAGCCCAGCTTTCGGGGAGGGATCTGGGGGCTACGATCAGCGAAATTCAGCGGCGACTCACAGACGAAGTGGAGTTGGCGGCGGGAACCGACATCGAATACGGAGGTCTCTATCAGATTCAGCGGGAATCCTTTCATGGGCTGGCGCAGGTCCTGGTCGGCTCGATCCTGCTGATATTCATTGTTCTCGTGTTCGAGTTTCGCGCCTTTGCCCAACCGCTGGCGATTCTCGCAGCAACGGTATTGTGCGGCTCCGGTTCGCTGGCCGCGCTATGGATCACCGGCTCTACTTTGAATATCTGCTCGTTCATGGGCATGATCATGGTCGTCGGCATCGTTCACAAGAACGGAATTCTGATGCTCGACTCGGAACAGTTCTTCCGCGCGCAAGGCCTGCCGTTGCGAGAAGCGCTCCTTCGTGCGGGGCGTCGCCGTCTGCGGCCGATCATCATGACGGCTCTTGCAACCATCCTCGGCATGGCGCCGCTTGCGCTCGGGCTGGGCGCGGGCGCGCAGATCCTGCAACCTTTGGCGATCGCCGTCGTAGGCGGCGTTACCGTATCGCTGATTCTCTCGCTGCTCGCAACTCCCGTCCTTTACTACCGGCTGTGCCGAGTGCTGCCATCCGGACCGTGAATCCCGAATTCCACAGCGGTGTCCGAACCGTCGCTTTGGAGGAAGAAATTCGTACCGGAACTGAGTCCGTGTAGTCGGCGAGCGACGGCATGTGGCCCTCGGCCATCGCGATGGAGGTATCGCTCGGCTCCTCGTGGCGTCAGCCTCCAAGTGTTAGGAACACATTAGAGCTGTATCGGCATTAGGCGGGATCGCCACTCCGATCGGCTGCCACAGCTTTCGCCCCACTGGCATCACCGCCTACCTCAAGAGCGGCGGCCAGCTCGAAGTCGCCCAAGCATGGTTCTTCGCTAACGCAGGCCCACTGGCGCGGTCCGGATCAGTCATCTTCTTCTTGCGGCGCCCGGATGCCTCTGGGCTGTTCTTTTTCTCGCCAATCTCTCAGATGCTCACTCCACCCTGCCACTTCTTGCTGGGCTTGCTCTAGTTGCCCAGGACTCATTTGCGCCGCCAGGCGGTCCCGAGCTTTGCGAGCTCTTCGGTCGCCTAGGGCCGAGGCCAAGCTATACCAGGCATGCGCGAGGACATAATTCTGAACCGTGGCGATCCCTTCTTGGTAGACTTGACCGAGCATGAATTGCGCCACGGCAAGTCCTGACGCCGAGGCATGTTGAAGCAAACGAATACCGGTGTCGGTGTCCTGAGATCCGCCCTTCCCCTGGAGTAGGAAAATAGCGAGATTTACTTTGGATTCAACTTGTCCAGCATTGGCTGCTTTCTCATACCACGCCCGCGCTCTCTCAAGCTCGCCTTCGTCCTGCCACAAATACGACGCATAGTTGTGTTGAGCCATGGGCAATCCGTTTTCTGCTGCTTGACGCAGCCGTCTGTTGGCTTCTGATGGGTTCTGTCGCAGACCCGGATGGTTCTCCTTGAGGATCAGGTATAAACGCCACTGTGCATGGCGCGCCCATTGCCAGGATTCGTCGGCTGAGGACTCGGCTGACGACGTAAGCCACTTGATCGCCTGACTGTACTTCCCCTGCTTTTCATAGGCCGCGCCAACAAAGTAGGCCCCCATCGGGTTTCCCCTCTGGGCATAGGGCATAGCCAAGCGCAAGACCGTCGCATAGTCGCCATCAGCTCCGGCGCGCTTGATGTCATCTTCCGTATTTGCGTTCAGCGGACTGGCGACAAGAACCATCAAGAGCGCGAAAACTACAGAGAGTCGTGTCGTCAACATCGCAGGTCCTCTTCCGCTACGCCTAGGTTTCGCCGGGCATCTGCTTGGGGAAACCAAACCCGACATAGGTAGAATGCCTGTCCGGGCAATCCTCAGACGAGGAGTTCCCTGGTGTCGCCTTGAAGGAGAAGATAGATAGCGGCAGAACGTCTCGATCGGTCTTCTTCTCGGTCCCAATAAAACCTCGAAACCATTGGTCGAATTCTGGAACTGGGTCCGCTGTTTGGTGCTGCGGACGCGTTGAGAGGCCGCTGAGGGCGGCCAGCTTCCTGGCGCAAGTGGTTGAGTTTAGAGCAGCGCTTCGCTGCCCGATGAGGCGCTCTGTCGCAACGCACTCGCGAAACTTAGCTTTATCGGTTGAATACTGCTTCTCACGGAAGGCGAGTACATCCTCAGCCGCATGAGTGATCGAAGCGCCCCCGCCACAGAGGAAAAGGAAACCCAAGAGCGGGATCAACGTGGGGCAAGACATGAGGCGGACAGACCTCCCGTGAAGCGTGCGAACTCACTATAGTACAGCAGGCGTGCACTCCTCGCAGGCACAACAGCAGATGCAGAGGCGGCGGTGTGGATTCGCTGCCACGGTGAAATTGCGCGCATCGTGCACGGATCCGCCGCCGACGGCAACGAGAACAGCCTTCCGTGGGGTTTGCCTTCCTCGGCTGCTCGCTTGGGCATGCACCGAGGCTGTCCGGACCAAACAGCGGGAACTCGTCCTCGGACAATCCCTGGCCGACTGTATGCGCGAGCTGGGCGTTACAAGCAACAGCGGGGGCCGGCGCGGGGAACGCACTCGCTTGTGGTGGCCGGATACTCGGCACGAAAGCGATCTGTTCGTTAAGCGATCTGTTGGTCGGTCTCTACTTTCACGGCTTCAGCTATGGCCCTTGCAGCGGCGGCTTGACCGCGATACTGCTCGACTTGTTCGACATGGACTAAACGGGGGCCACGTTCGAGCGCAGCAAGAGTGGAGGGATCCCGATGGAGGACATTTCGCAGAAGATCGAGGCGATTCAGAGCGGCAGCCAAGGCGCAGTCGAGGGAATCGGCCAGGTCGGCACGATCATCGGCCAGATAAGCGACATCTCAACAGCATCACCTCCGCGGTTGAGGAGCAGTCGGCGACGACCAACGAGATCAGCCGCAATGTGAGCGAGGCCGCCCCCGCGGGTCCGGCGAACTCGGCGAAAACGGTGGGCGGTGGCCACGGTCTCCCAGGAGACCGCTGGGGGGCAACAAGACGCTGGAATCGCGCAAGGGCTCTAAGAATGTGCACGGCAGCTACAGGAATTGGTCAGCAAGTTCAAGACCTCGGGCGGGTCTACCCCGGCCGCAACCTAGGAATCGCGCATTTTTGATCGACGCTGCATCAGCATACGTGTCGTTGAGGCCGAACGCCCGGCAGTGAGCTCTGCCGCTCGCGACTGGATTCGAGGTGTATAGCCAGGATTTCCATTTTGACCCTGGTACGGCGACAGTAGACACCCGCGCTGCCCCGAATACCACGTCTTTCCGCGCTGAACCCTGCACATCACCTCCGCCGCTAGGCGCCAGGG
>Ga0310123_10002406_pt1 | contig 14944 bp, 12 predicted proteins | sample CB6_AW_1057_MG_FD_203505 | JGI IMG/M metagenome (GOLD analysis project Ga0310123, IMG submission 203505) | Marine microbial communities from Western Arctic Ocean, Canada - CB6_AW_1057 | ecosystem: Environmental > Aquatic > Marine > Oceanic | place: Canada: Western Arctic Ocean | collected... | reverse complement strand
CGCTTGCATTTACCATACTTCCATGGCTGAAGAGAAGAATTGCTGCAGAAAGCGAGGTTAATCGTAGTGCTGACTTCATCATAATTTATCTTTCAATCTGGATTTCTGTGATTGACGTGTTCTCGTCGCTCATTAAATCCGCTTTCGTTTGTTCTGACAGGTTTCTTGTATCATCCCATCTTGTTTTATCGCATGACCGAATGAATTGTTACCGTTAAGGTGGGCTGTGTTTGTGTACCTTGACTTATACTTTCATCAACTCAGGAATGGGTCCCTTCATCAGAATATAATAGGGTCCCACTTTGTCACCCTTAATTTCAATTCCGAAATCTCTTTCGCTGGTTAGCCATACACACTCTCTTGACTTGCCGTCTGATGTGAGTGTCGCTGCACAACTTTATCGTGTTTAGTCTATGCGCATAGCGTATTATTGCAATTCACATTTTGCATGCCCGGTGATGCGAAACGTTAGTTGCTTAGCCTTTGACATCGGCCGCGTGAACCATGTTGGAAAAACGACGTCGACGTTAGGCAATCTTCTGAAAACAACTTATATTGCGTTGTATCTTCGATCTGCAAATCTACGAATTTTTTCAATACCGATCAACTCAGAATCCCATTCGGAAATAACGCTTTGCAAAACTTGATTACGTCGATCCTTCTTATCGCATGTTTTTCAGACAAGCCGTGGTTGCTTGACGATTTTCCGATCGGCTTCTGGTGGGGTCCGCCGCCGCACAAAAACAAGCTTGAGACGTGGCAATCTGTTGCTGACGCAAACTTCACCTTTGTCGGGCCCCGCGGATGGTATTCCGTCAAAGAGAATAAGCGGATGCTCGACTTCTGTCGGCAGGTGGGTCTCAAAGCTATCGTGGTTGACGAGCGCCTCCGACTTCGATTCGATCCTAAGAAGGGCGACTCCGGCATCGATGGCGTCCTCGAGGACTATGAAAATCATCCGGCACTCTACGGATACTTTCTTGACGATGAGCCCAACTATCACTCGTTTGCCCGTCTTGGTCGGATTCATGCACGTTTGCGCAAACGTGGGTCGAAACATCTGCATTACATCAACGTCTTTCCCTGCTATGCGTCCCCTAAACAGCTCGGCACGCCAACATACGACGAATATATTAAGAAGTACATGAAAATGGTTCGGCCGAGCGTGCTCAGTTACGACCACTACGCCCTGAAGAAAAAATCAGACCAACCGGATTATTTCGAGAATCTCTCGATAATTCGCAAGTATGCCCTCAAGAACAATGTACCGGCCTGGAACATTATCCAAGCGCACGACGGTGGCCGAGTCCCTACCTACGACGAGATGCGTTGGCAGGTTCACACGTCGCTGGCCTACGGAATAAAAGGGATTCTGTACTTCACCTATTGGGCGACTGCCAAGGGAAAGGCCGCGATCGTGGATTTTGAAGGTAAACCCACGATGCAATACAACAATGTCAAACGAATCAACAGAGAAATCAAAACCATCGGGAAATTGTTGCTAACGCTCGATTCAATAGCCGTTTACCACACCGGTCTGATACCTACGGGTTGCACGACACCACCGTCCGATCTTGCAATTCAGTTGCCGTCCAATCGTCCACTGGTGTTGGGATGTTTCGAAGATCCGAAAGGAGTCGAGTACTTCATGCTTGTGAATCGCAACCACCAGCAAAAGCAAACGGTACGTGTCTCAGTGAAGGCACACGTTGTCGGAATCACGGAGATTAATACCACTACCGCCAGTGAGTCCGCGAAGACCCTACAAGGAGGTGGATTCAAGACTTTGTTGAGTGCCGGGCAGGGTCGTATGTTTCGATTGAAGTCTCAATTCGACTACCCCGAGCCTAAATAGAGTCTTAACCGAGATTGACTTTGATTCTAATGGCAACACTCAATACTGGACCGTAGCGCATTCCATGTCGAAGCTCTTAATTCAGTATAGTTTGCTGAAGACTGGACCCAGACTTTGAAAACTAGAGCAAGACTCTGCAAACTTGTAGTGGCCTGAGTCAATCAGCCGCACGGAGCATTGCTGCGACGTGAGCTTTCGTCGCTTCGGACAGGTCTTCCCACTGCTCGATGATTGATTGCAAATCGGGGTCGACAGGACCGTTTTCTGCGCCAACTGCACCGGATTCCGCACCGCCTCTTTCAGAACTTGCAGTTTTTCTCGGTAAAATCGCAACAGGTTCGAGTCCTAGTCGGGGAGCTGAAATTCATATATCGAAAAACGCGAGTCCACTGGTTAACAGGAAACGCCGGGAGTGAGAGCTCTCGGCGTTTGCATCTTTGTAGACGTTTGGCAACTCTGCGTCCTAGCTTCCCCTCTGTCCCATTCTCGGTGTTCTCTCACCCCCGATGTGCCTTCAACGCGCAAGGCCCTCGAGTTCTATTCGTCCTGCTGGAAAATTCTACACTAACTCAACTCGACACTCGTTCACTCAAGAATCGGCGGACTAACGCAGCTCACCAAGATTTTTCGTCGACGAAAGGTGAAGAACACGATAACATCAAGTCTCTCCAATTATTACTGCAAACCAACTGAAGTACAAAGATCGGTGGACCAGCGCCCCCACTGCGTAAATACAATCAATTTTACGGGCTTACGCCCGATTCCGAGATTTTGGATTTATCTCGGCACAAGAGTGAGCGCTTTAGCGATTTCTTCAGAAACGTCTGAAGGCGTCACTCCACCATGCTAATGCCTCGATGGAAGTGGTTTGAATGTTTCCCAGTATCGTGGAGATTTGGGTCATCTCTGTCCTGTCAGAAGGAAGCCATGAGCATCAACAAAAAAAAAACCCTTTGGATCACCGTCATCATCGTAGTCATGGCGCCCGCAGTGTGGTTTCACTGGTACAGCGGAGGTTCTTTTTACATACGTGCGGAAGAAAATCAAATGGCCCACACTCGCAAACCTCATCCTTCAGCGGAAGAAATAAAGAAGCTTCCGAAAGATGGCGGACCTGAATTCAATCGGCTGGTCTTCGAGCAAAGTCCATATCTCATCCAGCACGCCCGGAACCCGGTGAACTGGTATCCCTGGGGGGAAGATGCGTTCGAAAAAGCGAAGAAGGAGGACAAGCCGATTTTCCTCTCCATCGGATACTCGACATGCCACTGGTGCCACGTCATGGAACACGAATCGTTCGAAGACGAGGAGGTGGCCAAGCTGATGAACCAGTACTTCATCTGTATCAAAGTTGATCGTGAAGAGCGCCCCGACATCGATCAGGTTTACATGACCGTCACGCATACGATTACCGGCTCGGGCGGCTGGCCGATGACTATCATCATGAAGTCGGACAAGAAACCATTCTTTGCCGGCACCTACTTTCCAAAACGAGGCCGCTTCGGCCGGCCGGGTATGCTTGACCTGATTCCGAACATCGGCAAAGTGTGGAAAGATGACCGGAAAAAGATCGAGGAAGTTACTCAGAACGTTATGAAAACATTGAAGCGATTTTCCGGTGGCACTCCCGGTAGGATGCTCGAAACGGATGTTCTCGATGATGCCTACAGGCAGCTCAGTTCTCGGTATGATCCAGTCCATGGCGGTTTCGGCAGCGCCCCTAAATTCCCTTCGCCTCATAACCTCCTCTTCCTTCTTCGCTACTGGAAACGCACAGGACAGGAAAAAGCAATCGAAATGGTGGAGAAAACTCTCACCGGCATGAGACTCGGCGGGGCCTATGACCAAATCGGCTTCGGCACGCATCGATACTCGACCGACGCAGAATGGTTTTTGCCCCACTTCGAAAAAATGCTCTACGACAATGCACTCGTCGCGTTGGCAAATATCGAAGCCTACCAAGTAAGCCGCGATGAGTTTTTTGCCACCACGGCGAAGAAGATTTTCACCTACATTTTGCGGGACATGACTTCACCTGAAGGTGGGTTTTACAGTGCCGAAGATGCGGATAGCGAAGGGAAAGAGGGTAAATTCTACCTCTGGAATATTGAGGAAATAATTTCAATACTAGGTAGGGATGAGGCGGCAGTTTTCAATCACGCATTCAACATCACTAAGGATGGGAATTTTCGCGACGAAGTGACCAAGCAGAGGACCGGGGAAAATATTCCTTACTTGCGATCTCGTCTGGAAGAAGTTGCGAAAGAACTCAAGATGGAGAAAGCCGTGTTGGGAAAGCGGCTCGAAGAATCCCGCAAGACGCTCTTTGCTGTCCGAGAGAAACGTATCCACCCTCTGAAGGACGACAAGATCCTTACCGACTGGAACGGTCTGATGATCGCTTCAATGGCTCGGGCCGGTCAGGTTCTGGGCGAAGAGAAGTACACCGCAGCAGCGAAGAAGGCGGCTGATTTTATCCTCAAAGAACTCCAAACCGATAAAGGTCATCTCCTGAAGCGCTACCGGCAAGGCGAGGCGGGGCTGCCGGGACACCTTGAAGACTACGCCTACATGGTGTGGGGACTCATCGAGCTTTACGAAACCACCTTCGAGGTCAAGTACCTGAAGGAAGCAATTGAATTGAACGACCTCATGCTCAATCATTTCTGGGACGATAAAGAAGGCGGGCTCTTCCAGACAGCCGATTTCGGTGAGAAACTCATTGTCAGGAGCAAAGAGGTCTACGACGGCGCCAGGCCGTCAGGTAATTCCGTTGCCGCGCTTAACCTCCTGCGTCTCGGCCGTTTCACCGGAAAACCCGGATACGAGGAGAAGGCAGTAGGAATCTTTAAGGCGTTTTCCGGCACCGTCTCGGAAAGAGCGAGCGCTAACTGTTTCCTCATGATGGCTCTCGACTTTGCCACCGGGCCATCCTATGAAGTGGTCATAGTCGGCAAACCCGATGCAGAAGACACGGGCAAGATGTTGGCAGCGCTGCGGAAACAATATATCCCAAACAAGATTGTCGTATTCAGGCCTGACGGCAACGCTAAAGCAATCAGTAGCATCGCCCCATACACAGAATACCAGAAAAGCAAAGACGGCCAGGCCACCGCTTACATCTGCAAGAACTTCGCCTGTCGAACACCGACGACCGACATCAAAAAAATGTTGGAATCACTTGGTGTCAAGGATTGAAACGACTTATTCCCGGGAACGGTGCGCTGGTCCAACGATCTTTGCACTTCTGTGGTGGTATAGTAGACAAGCGATTTGTGGGTAGGCGCGTGTACAGTCGATTCGAGTAACATTCGAACGGCATTGGCCTGAAGAAACGGCGTGTGTCCAAGGTCTGCGAATAAATCGGATCGACAGAGACGACGCGGCGTTTGCGACACTCAACCTTTTGAGGACCTGAATCTCCGTGCGGAGGTAGTCGATCACAATTTACGGTTGGCGACGGACCTAACCAGCAAAGATCAGGGAACAGAGCTGCCAGGGTTGTAGTATGAAACCCATGGTTCACCAGATGCTGATCGTTGGCGAAAAACCGACAGCATCTGCGTTAGTTTTCGGAAAATCAAGCGGCCGAGATCGAAGAATTTGAGGATTCACAAGTCCAGGAATGGCCTACAAATATAGGTCGGCTGTACATTTTAGCTCTTCGGCATTCGACAACCAAGACGTTGTGAAAATCAAATCAATCCTTTCACTTCTTCGAGGCTGCTTGGCCCGTCATAGGAACAAACCTGACCGGTATAACGCTGCGTTTTTGGATGCTGCCATCCGGTTTCTTTTCGACAACCATCAAATTTTGGAAGTCTCGGCCTACCGGAATCACCAGCCGACCGCCGGGAGCGAGCTGATCGATCAGCGGCTGCGGGATGTGATCGGGAGCCGCCGCGACAATAATAACGTCGAAAGGAGTGTGTTCGGGCCATCCGCGATATCCGTCGCCACAACGGACCTCGACGTTATTGTATCCCAGCGTCTTTAGTCGACCGCGGGCTTCGTCGGCCAGTGAGGGAACGATCTCGATGCTGTAAACCTTGTCGACCAATTCTGCAAGCACAGCCGCTTGATAACCGCAGCCGGTTCCGATGTCGAGTGCTCGAAATTTCGGCTTTGGCTGGGCAAGCTGAGTCATCAGTGCCACGATGTACGGTTGTGAAATGGTTTGGTCATAGCCGATCGAGAGCGGGTGATCTTCGTATGCGAATACGCGTTTCGGTACCGGAACAAATAAGTGTCTCGGCACGCGGCTCATCGCATCCAACACGCTGCAATCTGTAATGTCGCGTTTCCGTAGCTGTCTCTCGACCATCCGGAGTCGCTGTTGTGTCTGCGGCGAATCAGCTGACGCGTCGTGATGCTTGAAACGGGGCAGCCCGCAGTGCTGTGACACGCCATGCGATTCACGTTCTACATTCATCTCTTGGGTGTCAGCCTGGATGTCTTGCAACGACGTTTCTGATTTTTTTGTCATCACTGAGTATTCAAACCAAGTTCCAACACCAACAATTAATGCGACAGCACTTATAGAAATTCCGACTATCAAATATCCGATCTCGGATCTTCTGCGGACGATTGAAAGAACAAGCCCAATGCTGCCAAGCAGGACTCCAAGACCGCTGAGAGCGATACCAACGACTGGAATCCAACCGAAAAAGAACGAGAAGATTCCGAGAACCAGTGATGTGATAGCAAGACTGCGCATTTGACTTCTTAGTCTCGGGGTGGGCTGACGCCTCAAGGTGAGGGCTTCGGCGAGGAGCTTGAAGGGGTTGCGATTTTATGGCGGTAGCGTTCGAGAAAACTCATCAGTGTCTTCACGAAACGGCTTCCTGCAACTATCAACAGACCGGTTACGACAAACGAGGGTCGGATACGATCGATGGTTCTGATGCGACCAGACTCCGATTTCAGCAAGTTACGGAAAATCTTGGTCAACTACTTCTTGTCGTCGGTATGCTGCTTAATCTGCGTTTTTTCTTGCTTCCGGTAATCGCCGACGACACCTTTTAAGGGGCAGACTGAGAATGCCGGACATTTCTTGCAGCCGACAACTAACGCGATTGGGCATAAGGTCATCACATTTCTCCTTCGTTCGCTGTGTGTGCGTCACATCGAACGTGAAGGCGCTATTGTGAGCAAATTGGGATGAGGATGCAAACGAATGCGAACGGAGTCCGCGACTGCAGTAGAAGTGATTGTTCGAACCGAATCAGAGTCGAACGCCAGTCCGCGATGGATTAATCTCTTTCTTGGCAACCGTCAGTTTTCTATTTCAATCCACAATGTCTTTAATCCGCTTCCATATGCTGCATTTCCTGAAGTCCTCAAATGTCACAATCCGCTTCCATATGCGAGGGATGTTGAAGTCACCTTCTGGTTTTTTTATCCATAATGCAAGTCCGCCTAGAACGACCAGAAACATGAGGTAAGTCAAGCATCCTGCTTTCTTACGCAGTGCCCCACAGTGTGGGCACGATGTCGCCTTTGTACTAATCATCCCGCCACATTCTTTGCATATCTTTATTGCCATTATCTTTACCTACTTAGCTCACTCGCACTTCAGCCGCATCGCATTCGCGACCACACGTCTACCACCTTCCTGCGAAAGAGTCTGAAAAACAAGAGAAACACTGAAATGACTTGGAATATCAGCGGATCGCAACTTCTGATCTTGTGAATCTCAAAACGTTGGATCTCGAGACGAAATCATTTGAGAATCGGTAATTGGAGACATCCCAACTTGAATCAGACCTTCGGTTTCTCGTTCCGCCGAGTACTTTCACCCCACGGGTGTACTTTGGTATTCATGTAGTCCGTCGCATGGTGCCGCATGCCCCTGCAAAACAGGGGTTTTTTCATGTATGTCAGATGATGAATGCGAGCCCGTGCGACGAGAAACGGCGGGTTGCTGCATCGGATTTTGCAGCGGCTGTTGGGCAAGGCAGCCGAGAAGCCGCGGCTGCCGCCCAGGCCCGAATGTCCGGTTATACCGGGCGGCGGCGCCCGTCCAGCCACGCTTGAGCCGTGTGCCCTGCCCCGTTATCGTAACGGGGGCCCAGATTGTGATCCCGAATCTTCCCTCGCGAATGACGCCACCGACCCTGATAAAGAGAATAGCAAAGAGTGCCAATGACTGTTGTGGCCAAACATATCCGCGCGCTTACCGACCAGAAGGTGTTCGAAATTCACTGGAACAACGAAATCGTCCACCGAATACCCTTCAAAATTCTTCGGGGCCTGTGCCCTTGCGCCAGCTGCGTCAGTGAATCCACCGGCGAGCGAATGATTGACGTGAATACGATTGCCGAAGAGATCCAGCCGACAAGTCTCGACTATGCAGGCAGCTATGCTGTGAAGATCACCTGGACCGACCAGCACAATACCGGGCTTTACACCTGGGAACGCCTATGGGCCATTGGCGGCGCCATCGCCTCCGAAGAGACGATGGAATGAAAATGACGACCGCCTCGATCCTCGTTGATTTCCACACGATTCGTTGCGGCAACTGCCAAGGTCGCCCTGCACGATGAGCTTGCCGAGAATTGTCCCATTTGTGATACGTTATTCGACCGAATTGCGTCGAACCACGTTGGCTTGGCTGACAAATTGCGGAAGAAGCGAGAGGATGCGCGGATACAGTCTGCGTAAGCACAGCGAGATCGTGTTCGAACAACGGATGTCACCGACGCATCATCCTCGTCGGCCCGCCCACCGGAGCCATTTCTTTTCCGGATCTGGCATCTTTGTTTGATTGTACACAATCAACCGGCATCGAAGATGCAATGGTCCCCACTTTAGCCGCCTTCCGGCCGAAACGAGGCGGCTGAACGACGATCCGAGTAGGCAGAATACTCGGCCGCACGTCAACTTTCCGACCAGGATTCCCACGCATCAGTCAAACGCAAGACGTTTGCCGACGACGATGACGGCAGCAGTGCGGAAACCCGTATGTCGCGAAGGTCGGCCAACCCGGTCAGTCGGCCGGAAGAAGCCAAAGAACGGTGAGTGATCCGAGGCTTACGTCGCTCACGCCTACGGATTGTGCAACATTCCGTAATTCGACTGATTTGGTCTGCTGAACTCAACGTTTTGCGCGCGTGGGTTTCATCGACCCAGAGCAGTTCTCGGCTGGGGGCGGCCGAACGGTGTCATCATTCTGACCGCGACGGATGGTCGGTATTGGGCCCTGACCGCGGTTGCCGTTCGTGACACAGGTCTAACCATCCGGTTGGTTCTGACCTTGAGACTCAGGACACGCCCTCCTGAGCGCGCTGGCCTGAGCAGCCGAATTGCGGCTATATTATTCCGACTACACGTGCCGGGCACACCAAAGTCGCCTCGTGAATCAGATCGATTCTGCGGAGGCGTGCCTCGCCGGAACAGAAACAAGCGAGATAAACGAATCGTCGTCTCGCGTGAATCCGGCCGCGCCAAAATGCCCACACCAATTTCGCGAAAAGGGTGGTTTGTTTTGCTGTCCGGCATTCGACGGGTTTCGCGGACAGAATCGGGGCGAACCGGCGTCTGGCTGTCCGAGGGTGATCATCGCCTGTACTATGAGACGGTCGTCGAACTCAACTAAACGTCGCTGGCTTATGAAACCCCCAGGAAGCCGCGATCGCATCGGCAGCTTCTTCCACGTCAGTGATTTCGCCCCAACCGCCGTTTCGCAGAAACGCATGAGCGAACTCGTGAGCGATGACGTATTTCGCGAACGATTCAGACGCCACCTCCAGCTTGGGTCTTAGCACTACGCGACGACTTCCCTCGCCGGGGGGGCCAGGTGTCGGCATGAGCAATGTCCACCCCTTCCCACGCTCGTAGTTGTCGATCGCGATTCCGAATCGAGGATCATCCAAAAAATCACGCTGCACACCGCCGGGCAACGCCTGCAGGACAGATAGAACTCGTTCCTGCAATAGCGGGTGATCAGCAAAGGGCTCGGTAAAGGTCATATTTGGAATGTGTCACATCAATGGAAAAGAACCCGGGAGCCGTGATGCTCCGCACGGCGAAACGTATGAAGAAAACGGCACTTCACCGGACGGGCCTGCTGGTCAAGAATGGGTAGTTTGTTTTGGTGTCCCGTATTCGACGAGTTTCGCGAACAAAGTCGGGCCGGGCATGATCAGATTGGAAGCTGGTCGTACACCGTCACATCTGAGCACAACAACGCGCCAGCAAATACTGTCCTTTTCTCGGAATCCCAAGATAGGTATGGATTCTTCGGATACCGTGCCCGCTGCATCGCTGTGATCAAAGCATCGAGCGTGATGTCTGCAACGGATTCCGAAACTGCTTCGTCGATGACCAATACGATTTTCTCATCGTGAGCAAACGTTAAAACGCCTGGTTGATCGGTGTCGATTTCGAGCCGATTATCGTGGTTTTTGAGAATCAGTGGAAACACGCTGCAATCGCAACTTCACGGTGCATAACGATGCGTATTTATTTATTCTTCTTATCTTGTTTCAATTTTCGTTTTTCCTTTGCACTAAGCTGGGCCTTTTTCTGTTGTTCCCTTTTTCCTTTATCTTTACTTCCCTTATCACCCATTTCTGTTTCTCCGTGATTGAAAACGAATGTTGCTCTCATCTCCGTCAGGCCGGCTTGACGTTTTCGGCACATGGCCCTTTCGGTCCCTGTCCTTCGGTGTATGACACTCGTTGCCCTTCTTGGAGTTGCTCGTACTCAACACCGTCGAGGTTTGACGAGTGAAAAAACAAGTCCTTCTCGCTCCCGGTGTCGATAAACCCGAAGCCCCTGTCCGTGAGTCGTTTGATGGTGCCTTCCGCCATTTGAGATTCCGATTTCTAAAAACATGTGTCCCCCCGGCGTTGTCCGACGCTACTTGTTCAGACAATTCCGCCGCAGGTTTGCCGTGTCATCGACGAGGTAGAAAACTCGAACCGCCGGATGCGTGAATTCGGGCGGCTGGAACACCCGGAACGAATGCACGGAGTCGGCGGGATCCGCGCCCGGGTGAAATAGCCGCGCAGCCATAATCTGAAATAGCGGCTCAGCACAATTTGCGAGCCGATTGCCAGAATGAGTGGAATTATCCATAGCAACGTCTGCAACATCTGGCGTGATTCTCGATTGTCGGTCAGGATCTTGATTCGGATAAATTGTGGCCGCAGGCGCAGGTTTTCTTGCGAACGTGGTTGGCAGCCTGGCACGCCGGACACATCTTCTGCCACCGTTCGAGTTCGGTCGTTTTCGTCGGTTGTTTCTGCTTCTTCGTCTGGGCCCACGTATTCCCACGATTGGGGTCTGCTTGGTGGACCGCGCATTGGGGGTGGATGCCCGCAGCGGAGTAGCTGACCTCATTGCAGACGGGACACCGTTTGCGCTGTTTTGATGGGTACAACGGAATGGGTCGCTTGTTGTGGTTATTCATCGCTGCCCGCCAATACCGAATCCGAAGAAGCTTTTGACATCAAGGCGAAGGATCAGATCCCGATCGCCACTGGTTCCACGCAATGATCGCTTAGCCTTGTTCAACACGGTTTCACGGCGCATCCGCTGGTACGCCTGACATGGCGGACAACTTGTGGGGTGGAAGTCCCCTGTACGAGAACGAAGGTCTTTAGGTGGGTAGTTTATCAACTGTGACTCCGATCGACAAAGCTGCGAGGCTACGGACAGGAACCCGATACAAGGCCGGTGGGGCCAGGCGAGCGAGCCAACCATCGCGAAGCCGTCTTCGTTCAGCCGCATTGGTAAATCGGGAGCTTGTGCAGCGAAAGTTGGTCGTCTTATCCAGGGAGGGCTGGAGTTCGTATCCGGCAGTCGGAGAAGCCGAACGTCGGAGCCGTGCGGTGCAAGCCGTTCGGCGACTCCAGCAGTCAGCAGAGGCCGTAGTACGACTTCGCCACACGCCACTGGCGATCGGAAGGGCCGAACCGTGAAGAACAAGACGGAGCTACCGATGCACTCGGATCGAGCGAAACTACTCCGACAGGAGTCAACCGATCTGGCGTGCATCGATCAGCCAGCCTTGAGCGCGTCTCAAATACGAGACTCAGGAGCGGAGCTTGCTCCTCTTCGCGGAACCGCCTAGTGCGGACCCGCATGCTAGGTGGTGTGGGGGCTGGGACGGGCAACCGTCCCGGCTACCCGATTTAGATGCCATTTGTGGTGGCTACAGTTCAATTCATGCATGCCCGAATCCGTTGCATTGCGTCAGCCGCACCCAATTGAATGCGATATCGGCAACTCCAAGAGACCTCGGATTGTGTTGGATTGATTTCGACCGTTGGTTTGTTATGGCGTTGCGCCAGCAAGAGCGGTTGCTTGATGTAATGAAATACCGCAGACGTTCCAATTGCGAATACAACGTCAAAGTCTTTGTGTGAAAGGTCGTTCATGGTCTGCACGACCGAAAAGGGAAGTGATTCTTCAAACAGAACGACCCTCGGCCGGACGATCCCATTACATTTAGTACATTCCGGTGGTAGCGTTGGGGGAACGCGAAAATCAGATAGCAGTTCAGTTGCGGTGTAGTCACGGCCGCATTTCGTGCAGTACAGGTCAAACATGTGGCCGTGCACTTCGACGAGATTCTTGGAACCAGCGAAGCGATGAAGACCATCGACGTTTTGTGTGATCACCCAGACATCGTGTTTTTCTGATTCGATCGCAGCAATGATTCTATGAGCCGCATTCGGAACGGCACCGACGCACGAAGAACCAATTTGCCACAAATACTTCCACGTAAGCGCTGGACGTTTTGCAAACATTGGGCCACTGAGCGCGTCTTCAATGCGTACGCCGTCCTCGGTGTCTTCGCCATCGTAAAGCCCGCCCACACCTCGATACGTAGGCAAGCCGGAATCCGCAGAGACACCTGCACCGGTCACGAACAGCACGCTCTTGGCGTCGCGTAAGATCTTAGCGACTTCGACGATCGCGGCGTCATGTTCGTTTGCAGGATTGACCATCAGTCAGTAGAGGCGGTGTGGGGGTTGGCATCTAACTAATGTTTCTTTGCTGCAAGATAAACATTTATCTTACGGTCGGATAAATGGAAAGCTCGCGGCCACGGTTCCAAGCCAGCATTTCGGATAATCGCTTGCATTCGTTTATACAAGATTCCCTGGACCAGCACACTCCTTTGTGTTGCATTCGCCTTCCCATCTACATGCCAGCGAGGCCCAATAATTCAGGCCAAGGTAAGCGTTCGGAAGCAGCATAAATCACACGGTCGTCTGGTTGCGGTAGAAGGGAGACGAACGACGTCAAGCTCTCCTCCTCACGGTTTACACAAAGCACGTTGATGTCTTTGTCGAGTAGATTCTTGGCGATTTCGTTGTACGTTGTTTTGGAGAGTGCTTCGGTGACATCGGTGCTGTAGAGGGTCGTGCCGCGGACGTTGCTTGTGATTACTTCCACGAGCTGTGATACTCCCGGATCGTGCGCCTCCTGCGCGAGTAGGTTGCCTGATATCTTCATACTGAACACGATGCCGTTGCAGTTAACGGAATCAAACAACATCTTATGCTTATAATTCAGGCACTCAGCAACGATGTAAATGTTAGGATTCAAACTATCGATGATTGCGATAGAGGACGCGACCACGGCGTCGCTATTGGGATCCGCATATGACGTGGCCAGTACGATGACCATTTTGGCTTCATCCAACCTGGCGCGCACAAAGGATTCTCGCTCAAGGATCGGCCCATTAACGAACAACACGTTTGGTTCGTCAAATGGTAACGTGTCGATCTGATCAGTCACGATAACGATCTCACGCTTTGAATGATCTGGGTCGGCCTGCAATTCTTGAATGAGCTGGCCGACGCGCGTGGCCGACGGAAAGTTAACAATCAAGATGTGGTCTTTTGCGAAAATCGTGCGCATTCCTCTTTGCCTCTTCGAAATTAAATCGGTGACCCAGTCAATCGACATCCCCAAAAAAACAGAAAATGTGGCGAGGCCAAGCAAGACGACAAAGAAGATCGTTCCGAGTCTCGCACCAAGACTCTTTGCCGAATAATCTCCGTACCCTATCGTTGTGGTTGAAATAACACTGTACCATAAAGCGTCTGCGAAGCTGAAACCCTGTTTCCGGCCGTCAAACAGATGGAAGCAAACTGCGTTTCCGACAATGCAGATTAAGACCAGCAAAAGCACGACCGCTAAACCGCGGGACTTGCGCCGGCGAAGAGCCCGATAAACACGGATAAACTTTAACAGTACCATTCCACTGAGTTTCTATTCCTTACAATAGCTTCGACAGCGTTCGTTACAACAAACAACCAGTCTGCGTCCTTTCACTCGAAGCCTCGAGAATAATAATGCGAGATGACAGGTCGCAATTTCGTGTTTACTCGCACATCGTCGTACAAGGCTGGTGACCTCTTTCCGAATACGAATGCGGCATTGATAACATCAGGCGTGACGTAAGTAGTCTCCACCGACACCGACTCCAGATTCCTGAGACGGTTCCGCATCTGTGCCTCAGTTGCTTCGCCACGCCAGGCAAGGTGCCAGCCCCACTCTCCAAAACTTGGCATATGGTCATGATAGGGCAGCATCCGGAAGCCCGCCGCTTCAAGAGTGCGACCAATGCAGGAAAAAACCAGCGCTGCTCGATTTGGGTTAGTTGATTGAATGGCCACGGTTGCACCGGGAGCAAGACGCTGCGCTAGTGCCCGATAAAAATCAACTGAATACAGCTTCGCTAATTCGACCGTCCGTGGATCGGGGAAGTCGATGATCACCACATCGTATTTGTCTGCAACATCGCTCACAAACAAATCCGCATCGACGGTGAATACTCGCACTTCGGCCAGTTTGTACTCCGTGCGGTCGATCAAGGAATGTCGCTTAGTACGGCACTTGATGACCGTCGTTTCGCCAGGTGCAATCCCTTTTCCTAGCCTTGCATGCACCCGACCATCGTGAAATGCAGCTCGGTTCAGGCGGATCAACTCCGGGTGTTCGGAGGATAGTTGAATCATAGCCGGGTCGATGTCGACGAGTGTAACGCTGCGGACATCGCCATAGCGAAGCACGTCACGCAGTGCCAGTCCATCTCCGCCGCCCAGTATGAGTACCCGTTGGTGACTC
>Ga0310123_10002405_pt1 | contig 14945 bp, 10 predicted proteins | sample CB6_AW_1057_MG_FD_203505 | JGI IMG/M metagenome (GOLD analysis project Ga0310123, IMG submission 203505) | Marine microbial communities from Western Arctic Ocean, Canada - CB6_AW_1057 | ecosystem: Environmental > Aquatic > Marine > Oceanic | place: Canada: Western Arctic Ocean | collected... | reverse complement strand
CATCAGCGGCAGGTTGGTGCTACTGCCCAGTTCGTTGAAGTAGTTCCAGGTTCCCGAGAGGTCAGTGGGGATCTTCGATCGAATCAACGGCGGCATACCTAGGCAGATCTCCACACCCAGCCGCTGGTACCGGCCCAGCAACTCGACCGCTTCGCCCAGGTTTGCCGGCAGGCAGGCAATCACCAGTGCCCGGCCGGCGACGGTCCTCAGCGCCGTCCCGACCAGTGTTTCCAGTTCATCGACCGTCAACGCTTCGATCTCGCCCGTGCCACCCCCGACCGCGATCACCGTCACGCCGTGCTCGACCAGGAACTCGAGGTTCCTTTCGAAACCGTCCAGGTCCAGGTGCAGCAGGTCGTCGGTGAACGGTGTGGCGGCGTAGATGTGGACCGTCTTGAGCCGGTCGCGTAGTCTGGAATCGTGCAACATCGTCAAACTTCCCTGGAAACACCTGGGGCCAACGTGACCCCGATTCTGCCGAGCCGGGGAGCATTCGTCCAACTCGCATCAGCCGATCAATCGAATCGCGTCGCGGGTTTCGATAGAATTCGGCGCGAAGCCGTTTCCTCCCCGAGAATACCGTAATGGCCACCGACGACGCACGGCTTACCCCGATCCCGGTCACCCGTTTCGGACGGTACGCGATCCTGGTCTTCGCGTTTCTCGGCTGGGCCTTCGCCGGGGTCCACATGTCGATGAACGGCATCGTGTTGCGGGTTGCCACGGCCGACATGATGTCCACGGACTTTCACGACCAGGGTATCGGCATCGACTCCAACGACAAAGCCCGGGTCGATCCCGCGACCGTCAAGTCTTTCGATGCCGACAAGAGCGGCACGCTCAACGACGGCGAACGCGGAAAGGCACGTGAAGCCATACTCGGTCAGTGGTTTGGCTGGTTCACGTGTGCCTTCCTGTTTGGTGCCGCCGCCGGCGGGTACCTGTTCGGGTATGTCGGAGACCGTTTCGGCCGCGCCAAGGCGATGGCTGCCAGCATCCTCTGTTACTCGATCTTTTCGTTGGTCTCGTACTTCGTCGCCGACCCACAGCAACTGCTGGTGCTGCGGTTTCTGACCTGCCTGGGAATCGGTGGCATGTGGCCCAACGGAATCGCGTTGCTCAGCGAGGCCTGGACAGATGTCTCGCGGCCTCTGCTGGCAGGGATCATGGGCGCCGCCGCAAACGTCGGCATTCTCGTGTTCGCTCTCATCACGATTCTCGGACGCGGTGTCACACTGGCCCCGGTGGTCGACTGGCGATGGACGTTCCTGGTCGGCGGTGCACCGATCGTGCTGGGAATCCTCGCACTGCTGCTGGTTCCCGAATCACCACTCTGGTTGGCGGTCAACAGATCAACCGGCTCTGACGGTCACGCCACCGACGAAGCACCCGCCACGCTGGGCGAGATCTTCAAGCCACCGATACTGAAGGTCACAATGATCGGCATCCTGCTGGGAACGATTCCGTTGTTTGGTGGCTGGGGCGTCAGCAACTGGACATCAGCTTGGGCGAGCGAGGTCGGTGATCGGCAGCAGAAGACGAAGGTCGCCGAGACCGACGAGCAGGAGGCCCCGCCGAAAAAGATCAAGTCGGACCCGATCCTGAAGTCGATGACCGTCGTTGCCCGCTCGCTGCCCGGCTCGATCAGCAGCCTGCTGGGCGGAGCGCTCGCCTTCTGGCTTGGACGCAAACGAACCTATTTCCTGCTGTGCATCGGCGCGCTGGTTTGCACGCAGTTCCTCTTCCGTGTCGAAAGCCCGATCGACAGCACCACGCTCTTCACGATCACGATGTTCGGGAGGAACCTGCCGATCACCGAGTACCTGGGATGGGTCTTCGGGCTGGGGTTCTTCAGTGGGTTCTTCTTCGGCTGGCTACCGCTGTGCCTGCCGGAGATGTTCCCGACACGGGTCCGCTCGACCGGAGCCGGTGTCAGTTTCAACTGGGGTCGCATCCTGACCGGCTTCGGTGTCCTCGCTTCGGCCATCGCTTTGAAGGAGCTGTTCAAGGGAGACTATGCCCAAGTCGGACGGATCACGGGGTTCATTTATGCCGTCGGACTGGTCGTCATCGTCCTCGCCCCAATCGGTAAATACGAGGGATTGGAAGACTGACCGTGGTCCAACTGGCACTGATCGACCCGGGTCTCACGACGGCCACAGATTGGCAAGCGGCCGCGCAACGCCGGGCCGACGTCAGAATCGTCGATGCGGCGACGGCCGACGCGGTCGTGGTTGCGAAACTCTCCGACGTCACCCGCGCACTGACCGACGGCCAACACGTCCTGCTTTGCCCCTCGGCCGTCACGTCGGTCGCCGATGCCGAGGGCCTGGCCAACAGCGACGGCCCGATCGTCATGCTGGCGTCGGTTGACCGGTTCAGTCCCTCGATCGAGCAGATCCATGCCTGCATCGTCGGCGGACAACTGGGCAACCCGGGGCTGCTCCGCATTCATCGCTGGCTTCCCGACACCGGCAACATCGACAGCGTTCGACTGGTCGCCGAATTCGACCTCGCCAACTGGCTGTTCGGGTCGTTGCCATGCGACGTCTACGCGGTCCATCGAGGCGGGTCGGGGGCCTATGCCCACGCCCACCTAGGTTTTCCCAACGGCAGCATGGCCCTGATCGATGTTGCCATCACGCTACCCGAGGGTGACGACTATTTCTCGCTGTCGGTCATCGGTGGCGATGGATCGGCCTACGCTGATGATCACCACAACATGCACTTGGTCTACGGTGGTGGACAGCCGACAGCACACCGGAGCGGCGAAGGTGTCACCGGACTGGTGAACCTGCTTGGCGAATTCGTCGCGGCCATCGACGAATCACGGCCCGCCCTGCCTGGACCCACCGAGGCCCGGGCGGCCCAGCTGGTCGCCGACGCGGCTCGACAGTCGATCGATGCCGGCAGGCCACTGGCACTGGCCGAGACAGGAGACGCCTATGAACTCGCCTGATCACGACAGCGTGTTCCGCTGTGCCGTCGTCAGCGTGGTCAAGCACGCCTACGTGCCCAACGGGGTGGAGGTGCACCCACGCTTCGAGCTGGTGGTTGTCTGTGACGATGCCGATCAGCCCGACTGGGTCCACGAGCGGAACCAGCTCTACGCCGACGAGCACGAGATCCCCTACGTGCGAGGCATCGAAGAGGCGGTTGCCGCACACGACGTGCAGGTGGCGGTGATCAGCTCCGAGGCCGAGCGTCACTGCGAGTTGGCCGTCCGTTGTGCCGCGGCCGGGCTGCACGTCGTGCAGGACAAGCCGATGTCGAACCGGATTTCTGAGTGCGACCGGGTGGTCGAGGCCGTGGCCGCGCACGACGTGCGGTTCATGATGTGGAACCGGAACTTCCTGCCGGCGCTCGTCGAAGCCAAACGGGTGATCGAAGAGGGAGGTATCGGAAAACCGTACGCGTTCCATGTCGATTTCTACTTCGCCAAGGACTCGGGGCCGCCCAGGGGCAGCCGGGGCCCCGACGATCCACCGATCAACTGGCTCGAGCGCCAGATCGAAGCCCACTCGGACGGATCCGACGGCGGCGTCGGCGTCGATCCGATGGGTGAGCTGAAGATCGAGGGCATTTATCCGCTGGCCTACATCCAGCACCTGGCCGGCAGCCGTGTCGAACGCGTGTACGCTCGGACCGCCTCGCACTTCCACCAGGCCAACCTCGACAACGATGTCGAGGACCTGGCGACGGTGACGCTGGAGATGGAGAACGGGGTGATCGGGACGCTGTGCATCGGCCGCATCGGAGCCGCCTCGCACCCGGACATCGGCGAGATCAAGCTGCACGTGCTCGGCGAGACCGGTGGGCTGGTGATCAGCGAGGCCCGGCCGGAGGTCAGCGTGTATTACCGCAACCAGCCGCCACTGGAATTCCGGCATCGCCGGATGGCGATCGACCTGGATTACCAGTTGATGGAAGATTTCGCCCGGGCGATCGATACCGGCGGTGGTGGAATCCTGGACGCGGTGACCAGCCGCGAGATCGCCGCCACGGTGCAGGCGGCGGTTGATTCGGGAAAGAGCGGGCGTGTGGAAACGGTGGCGTAACCGACGAGAGCTACGCTTCGGCGTCCAGTTCGGCGAGTTCCACCCATCCGCCCCGGCGTGCCGACGCCGCGGCCGAGTCGGTGAACAGTTGCACTCGCCAGCCGTCGTCCATCCCCGGGTGCTCGCCCCGGGTTCCGGCCACCTGCTCCTGGAACGATCCGAAGACGTGCTTCGCCGCGCGGTTGCCGAACCCATCGTCCTGGATTGACTCGGGCTGCCCCTCGGTGTCGTCGGGCGGATAGAGCGTCACGGTGCTGCGGATGCGGTCGACGGCCAGCGAGGCGAGGGTGCCGTGCAGTTCCAGTTCCGGGGCCATTCCCTTGCGCAGGACCGGGGCATGCGAGAGGATGATGGCGCCGACGGCGTCGTTGTCCCACTCCCAGGCGATCGTGGCGTAATCGAACGCCGTGCCCTTCTTCAGCGGCTGGGCCTCGTCCAGCTGGTTCTCCTGGCCCCAGCCGATCGCTTCTCCGAGGTCGATGTCGCCGAGGTCGGGTTTGGGGGGTGAGATGACATCGGCGTGAGCCAGTACGCGGCGGGCTTCGCAGCCGATGATCCAGCGAACGGTGTCATAGGCGTGCGATCCGACGTCGGCGATCGAGCCGGCCGACGAGAGCTCCGCGTCGTCGCGCCAGGTGTGAGGCATCGCGACGGGCCGGGGATTCTGCCAGCGATAGATGATGCCGCGGATCTCTCCCAGCGTCCCCGCCCGGACAATCTCGCGGGCCCGGACAAACGCCGGCACGTAGCGACTCCAGAAGGGCACGTAGTGAGCCACGCCGGCGTCACGCACGGCCGACCACATCCGGTAGGCCTCGTCGATGTCGGTCCCGATCGGCTTTTCGCAGAAGAGGTGCTTGCCGGCGGCGGCGGTGGCCAGTACCGGGTCCAGGTGCAGCGCGTCGGGAGTCAGCACCAGGACCAGGTCCACCTCGGGGTGATCGACCACCTGTCTCCAGTCGTCGGTGATGAAGTCGCACCCGTCCTCCTTGGCGGCGGCTTCGAGCCGGTCGCGACGGCGGGCACACAGCGCCACGATCCTCGCCTCGTCGCCGCACTCCCGGATCTCGGCCCGGTAGGGCGTGCCGATGAACCCGGTGGCTCCGATCACGCCGACTCCGAATGTCATGGGTGAGTCCCCGGGATGCGGGTCATGGGGTGGCGGTTCGATGCGGGTAGCCTGTTTACCACGATTGAGGGCGGTTGGCCATCTTGCATGAGCGGGGTGGGATGCGTGTGGCGTCAGGCCCCCGGCCGCGGAGGATGCGGTGAGCCAGGCGAAAGCGTACAGTCGAAGGCCCCGGAAGCAGCGAGATGGAGGATTTCAGCCGATGCTCGGAGCGGGCGAGAAGATCCGGATCACGAAGCTCGAGACGCTGATGGTCCAGCCGCGGTGGCTGTTCCTGAAGGTCCACACCGACGCGGGGATCGTGGGGCTGGGCGAGCCGGTGGTCGAGGGGCGGGCGAGCACCGTGGCCGAGGCTGTCAGGCAGCTCGAAGCCTACCTGATCGGCAAGGACCCCCGCTCGGTCGTTCACCACTGGCAGGCGATGTACCGCCACGCCTTCTACCGGGGCGGCCCGGTGTTGACCAGCGCCATCAGTGGCATCGACATCGCGTTGTGGGATATCAAGGGCAAGGCCCTGGGCGTGCCCGTCTACGAACTGCTCGGCGGACCCACCCGCAGCCGCGTCCGCGTGTACGCTCATGCCTCAACTCCCGAAGCGATCCGGGCTCGATCTCAGGAAGGCTTCACGGCGTTCAAGACCGGCGTGTTCAAGCATCGTCCGGCACGGATCATCGAGACGCCCGGGTTCGTCAAGAGGGTGGCCAGGCGGTTCGAGGAACTCCGCGAGGCGGCCGGTGACGAGCGGGATATCGGGATCGATTTCCACGGCGCGATCAGCCCCCAGACGGCCAAGCTGTTGATCAAGGCGCTGGAGCCCTACCAGCCGATGTTCATCGAGGAACCGGTGCAGTGCCAGAACGTCGAGGTGATGGCCGACATCGCCCGGGGCACCCACCTGCCGATTGCAACCGGTGAGCGGGTGTTCACCAAGTGGGGATTCCGCGAACTGCTCGAAAAGGGCGCCGCGACGATCCTGCAGCCGGACCTGTGCCACGCCGGAGGGATCACCGAGGTCCGGTTGATCGCGGGGATGGCCGAGAGTTACTACGCCGCGATCGCTCCACACAATCCACTGGGACCCATTTCGCTGGCCGCCGGACTCCAGCTGGCCGGCTCGATTCCCAACTTCCTCTGCCAGGAGCAGGTGCACCTGGGCGAGGGCTACATCCAGCAGCCGTTCGAGGTCCGTGACGGGTACATCGATCTGCCCGGCGGGCCGGGACTGGGTATCGAACTCGACGAGGACGCGGTGAAAGAGAAGCTCGGACACGACTGGCGGACCCCCGAACCCTACGACGCCGATGATGGGTCGGTAGTGGACTGGTAGACCATGCCCGTGAATCAACTGTTGCTCTCGGCCCTGTGCCTGGTCGCCTCGACCGTCTCTGCCGAGGAGCCGCTGGCTCGTTGGCAGACAACCGTCGACCTGGGCCGCGACCGCGGCCAGCCCTTTGGGTCGCTGTTCGAGGCGCGTGATGGGAAGGGTCGGCTGGTGGCCGGGGCCGGGTTCGAAGAGGTCTACAACACGCGGTTCCGCAGCAACCGGCACACCGTGCAGTTCTTCGTGCGGCCTGCCCGCGATGCCGGGGAGTTCAAGATCGAGCGGTTGCCCTTCCCCGACATGGACTGCGGCATCTACCTGTTCGAACTCGACGGCCGGGTTCACGCCTGGACAAACGCCCGGGGGAACCGGGTCAAGCGATGGGATCCGCGGGCGCGTCGCTGGGAGTCGAAACTGGATGTTGTCGGAGGGCTGGGAAGCGGTGACGGCGTGATGCGCGTCGGAGGCGGCCTGCTGGTGTTCCGCAACAGCTCGGCGACGTTCGACGGCCGCGAGATTCTGAAGGCGCCCGCCCGGGGCCGCTACTACAACTTCTACTACGCGCTGGGACACCTCAGCTTCTTCCACACCGATCGCGACGCCCCCAAACCCTTCACCCGGATCATCGCCTGCAAGTGGCAACCCGAGTCCACGTCGGCGATCGACGTGGCCAAGGGGGTAACATTTGCGGCCAAGTACGTCGGAGCGACGCCGTTTGCCTGGGGCCAGTTCGGTGGCGAGGCGATGACGGTGACCAACCAGGGTGGTGTTCACGCGTTCGACGGACGCCGGTGGCGGACACTGCAGGAGGCCGACAACCAGATCAATTACCAGGTTTATTCGTTCCTGAACGTCTTCGATCGCGCCCTGCTGGCCCAGTACCCGACCGGTCACCTGTTCGAGTACCGAGGCGGAAACCTGCTGAAGCACCTCGACGGCCATCCCCCTCGGCTGCCTGGCGTTTCGACTCGTGCCCGCGAGGCCCAGACGACGGCGATTTACCGTGGCGAGATGTTCGCCGGGGTGTGGCCGTGGGCGGAGCTGTGGCGATACGACCATGATGGCGATCACTGGTCCTCGATGGGCCGCGCGTTCACTCACCCGGAACTCACCGACAAGCAGGTGCACCCCTACCAGGAGCACGCCGACCGGTTCAAGCTGGTGTCCAACCACTGGGGCCAGCGGATCACCGGGATGGTTTCGATCGGCGACTCGCTGTTCATGTCGACCTCGGCCAAGGGCACCTACGAGTGGTACGAGAAGTACGATTTCCTGACCGAGGAGCAGCGACGCGAGTACGGCTCGGTACTCAAGATGACCATGCCGGGCCACCTCTCGGCGGTCATCTCGTGGACCGGCAAGCCGTTGGTCCTTGAGTTCCTGGTCTATGCCGACCGGCTGGTGATCCGGCAGGACGGCCGCGAGATCGGGCGGTCGCGATTCGTGCCGAGTGACATCGCGAGGCTGCGGGCATTGAAGACGACCCACGGCCGGGGCATCTTCGGCCCGCTGGTCGGGCGGCTGGTGACCAGGTGAGAACCGGCTACGGCCGTGTTACCGGAATCGCCTTGCCGTGCCTACGAGTGTCCCCTCTTTGCCCAAGCTGGTAACCTGTTCGCAGTGCCGGACTCGAAGCCGTATCTGATGGGAGACTGGATCGTGCGTCGTGTGACCCTGCTGTCGACGGGAATGGTGCTGCTGCTGTTGTCGGGTGTGTCCGAGGCCGAGAACTGGGCAAGGTTCCGTGGTCCCGACGGCAAGGGGATCAGCACGCAGAAGGGTATCCCGGTCAGCTGGACCGACAAGGACTACAAGTGGAAGACACCGCTTCCTGGCCTGGGCCATTCGTCTCCCTGCGTGTGGGACAACCACGTCTTTGTCACCTCGGCTCTCGACAAGGGTGCCGTTCGGCTGGTGATGTCGGTTGAGGCTACAAGCGGCAAGGTGTTGTGGACCGACCGCCTGGTATCCCGGACCCACTCCAAGCACACGCTCAACAGTTACGCCTCGGGGACACCGGCCAGTGATGGCAAGCGGGTGTTTGTGCTGTTCACGACCGACGAAGACACGGTGGTGCGGGCCTACGACTTTGCCGGTAAGCGTCTGTGGCAGACCGATATCGGCAAGTTCTACAACCAGCATGGCCATGGCTGCGGCACCTCGCCGATCGTCTGGAAGGACACGGTGATCGTCGCCAGCCAGCACGACGGTCCGTCGGTGATTGCCGGCCTCGATGCCGCCACCGGCAAGATCCGCTGGCGTTCCGAGCGGAAGGTCAAGCTGACCGCTCACTCGACTCCGGTCATCCTCGAACGCGAGGGCAAGACGCCCCAGTTGTTCACCAGCAACACCGGCGACGGCCTGGCCAGCTTCGATCCTCGTAACGGCAAGCTGCTGTGGCGAGCCAACCTGTTTACGTCCCGGGCCGTCAATTCACCGGTCATCGCCGGCGACCTGGTGATGGCGATCACCGGCGGCGGCGGACGCGGCAAGCAGCTGTTCTCGGTCTCGGTCGACCAGGTCGGCGAGGTTGGTGCCGACAAGGTGGTCTGGTCGGGCGACCGCAACCTGCCGTATGTCCCCACCCCGCTTGTCTTCGGCAAGCACCTGTACTTCTGGTGCGATAACGGAGTGGTCAGCTGTCTCGATCCGAAAACGGGCAAGGCGGTCTGGACCGAACGGGTTGGAGGCAAGTTCTGGGCAAGCCCGATCTGCATCGACGGCAAGATCTACAACATCAGCGACAAGGGCGAGGTGATCGTGATTGCCTCGGGTACCACCTTCAAGGTGCTCGGCAAGTCCCAACTGGGCGAACAGGTCCACGGCACTCCGGCGGTCGCAGGCGGCCGGATGTTCTTGCGTGGCTTCGAAAATCTGTATTGCCTCGAAGCCAGGTAGCCGGCCCTGGGGTCAAACTGCTGCTGACCTGATCGGGGTGGCTGATCTACAATCCGCGACCCGGCCGCTGCCTCAGCGACCGGCCGGTCCCTGGATTGCGGAGGCAGGCCGATGTCAGACCCCCGATGCTGTTGTTGTGTGTTGTCCAGTGTCGTGGTTGCAGCACTCGGAGTGCTCTGCGGATCACGATCGGTCCTCGCTGACGATCCGCCCCAGGCGCGGTTCATGCTCGATAAGTTTCGGCCTCTACAGGCCGGTGTCGAGATCGAGCAACCCGAAGCGGCCGATGTGGCCAGGTGTCGAGTTGAGATCGACCGTGGACGCGCTCACACCGGCTGGAAGGTAATCGGTCCGGCAGGACAGATGCTGCGACGATTCCTTGATACCAACCGCAACAACCTCGTCGACCAGTGGCGATATTTCCAGAACGGCATCGAGGTCTATCGCGACATCGATTCGAATCACAACGGCAAGGTCGACCAGTCGAGATGGCTGAACACCGGCGGTTCGCGTTGGGGATTCGATACGAACGAGGATGGTCGGATCGACTCGTGGCGGCGGATCTCGGCCGAGGAGGCCAGCAAGGTCGCCGTCGAGGCGTTAGTGCGTCGTGACGTCGCGCTGTTGCAAACGGTGCTGCTCAATCGCAAGGACACCCAGGCATTGGGCATCGTATCCAAGCTGGAGAAGTCGCTACTGGCATCGGTGGCCGACCCGGGCAAGCGACTGGCCAAGATTCCTGCCCTGGCCGTCGGTACACGCTGGGTCCGTTTTGATTGCTCTCAGCCGGGCCTGATTCCCTCCGACGAGGGCAAGGCGACCAGTGATCTTGAGGTCTACGAGAACGCCCTGGCGATCATCGAGGTGGGTGGCAAGAGCGGGCTGGTGCAGATCGGTGAACTGGTCAAGGTGGGCCAGTCGTGGAAGCTGACTTCGATCCCCGTGCCTTTGGCCGGAGACACGGTGCAGTTGACCTCCGGCGGCGAGCTGCTGCAGCCGGCGGTTGCGAGTGTTGCGGTTGGCACGCCAGGCGTCTCGCCGCAGATGCAAAAACTCCTCGACCAACTCCGCGAACTCGACGGTTCGCCTCCCCCGGCCACGGCGACTCGTGAAGCCATGTCGAGTTATCACTCGCGTCGAACCGACGTGCTGGGTGGGTTGAACCTGGCTGCGGCGACGCCGTCAGAACGAGGCCAGTGGGGGCGTCAGTTGATCGACAACTTGGCCGGGCTGGTGCAAACGGGAGCCTGGCCGGAGGCCCTGGGACGGTTGGCGGCCGAGGAGACTCGGTTGAAGAAACAGAATCCCCAGTCGACCCTGGTCCCCTTTGCCAGCTACCGCTACCTGCTGGCCCGCTACAGCCGGTCGGTTCAGGCAGTGACCGATCCGGCTACCCAGGCGCAGGCGCAAAAGCAGTGGCTCTTGCAGCTCGAGCAGTTCATCGCCGCTTACCCGGCGGCCGAGGATACTCCCGAGGCGATCTGGCGGCTGGGGACCGCTCACGAATTCGAAGCCCGCGTCGACGACGCCAGGACCTGGTACCAGAAACTCGCTCGCCAATACGCTCGAACACCCGCCGGCCAGCGAGCGGCCGGGGCCCTGGTGCGGCTGGACCTGAAGGGCAAGCCCCTGGTGGTGGCCGGCAAGAACCTGGCCAACACCACGGTTAGCAGCAATGCCTACCGTGGTAAGGTGCTGGTGGTGGTGTACTGGGCGACATGGTGCAAACCATGCACCGAGGAACTGCCCGCATTGCAGGCGTTGTATGCACAGTACCGCGGCCGGGGTTTCGAGGTCCTCGGCGTCAATCTTGATCTCGACGGCACCTCGGTCCCAGCATACATCTCGGCCCACCGCGTCACCTGGTCGACGCTGCACGAACCAGGCGGTCTCGACAGCCGCCTGGCCCGCCAACTCGGAATCCTCTCGCTGCCCACCATGGTCCTGCTCGATCGACGAGGCACGGTGATCAGTGCCGAGGCGACCCTGGCGGATCTGAAAATCGAGTTGCCCAAGCTGCTGGGTACGCCGAGCCGCAAGGCGGCGCCGTGATCGCGGCGGTGCTGCCCTGATCGCGGTGGTTCTTTACTCAGCCACCGCCTCTGCTCAGAATGGAATTCATGGCGACATCGAGTTTTCTCAAGGGCGTCGAGAACAAGGTCCGTGCCGCGGTGAAGCGTGTGGTGATCAACCATCACCGCACCGGCGACACCGTGCTGTTCAGCGACACGACGTTGCGTGACGGCGAGCAGATGCCCGGCGCGACCCTGGAACCGCAGGACAAGCTGCGGATTGCCCAGGCGCTGGAGGCGGCCGGAGTCCATTCGTTGGATGCCGGCTTCCCCGCCTCGTCGCAGGCTGACATCGAGGCGATTCGGCTGATGATCGGAGTGGTCAAGGGGCCGGTGCTGACCGCGCTGTGCCGGACGGTGCGGGGCGACATCGACGCAGCCGAAGAGGCACTCTCGGGCAACCCGCGTCACAAGCGGGGGGTGAGCCTGTTTTGCGGCACCAGTCCGCTGCACCTGGAACACAAGCTGCGGAAGAACCAGTCCGAGGTGCTCGGGCTGATTACCGACACGGTCGGCTACGCCAGCCAGAAATTCGATATCGTGGCGTTCAGTCCCGAGGATGCCAGTCGAACCGAGCCCGAATTCCTGGTCGAATGTTACTCTGCGGCAATCGACGCGGGAGCCACTACCATTGGATTCCCCGACACCGTCGGAGTGATGACGCCCGAGAAGGTCCGCGACATCGTCCGCTACATCCAGGACAACGTCGAGAATCTCAACCGGGCGCTGTTGGCCGTCCACTTCCACAACGACCTCGGACTGGCCGTCGCCAACACGCTGGCGGGGATCCAGGAGGGGGCCAACGTGGTCCAGTGCACGGTCAACGGGATCGGTGAACGGGCCGGCAACGCATCGCTCGAAGAAGTCGTGATGGCGCTGCACCTGAACCAGGACCAGTACGGCGTGAAGATGAAGATCGACACGACGAAGCTGTACGAGCTGACTCAACTGGTGGCCGAGCTGACCGGCATCGGGCTCTCGCCGATGAAACCTGTTGGAGGCGACAACATCTTCGCCACCGAGGCGGGCATCCACCAGGACGGGTTGCTCAAGAACCCCGACACCTACCTGCCGTACCGACCCGAGGCCGTGGGAGCGAAGGGGATTCGGCTGGTGCTGGGCCGTCACAGCGGTCGCCGCGCCGTGGCCCATCGGCTGCACGAACTGGGCATCGAGCTCTCAGATGAGCAGGTGCTGGGCGTGCTCGAGGAGATCAAGGACGTCCCCAAGGGAGTCTCGATCGACGACGAACTGCTGGCGCAGTTGGCCCAGGGCGTCGCGTCGCCGGACTCTTGAGACCCGCGGCACGATGGCCCAGGACCGGCCTCTGAATTCTCACGAATTCAGCTACACCAGGATCTCATCGATCGGCTTGCCGCCGTCGACGATCTTCAGCGGCCGGCCGCCGGGGGTGAAGAGTTCCTTGTCGGCGTCGATCTTCATCGCACGGCAGATGGTCTGGAACACGTCTTCGACCGAGACCGCGCGGTCGATGACTTCCTGCCCGTTGGCGCTGGTCTTACCGAGCACCGTGCCGCCCTTGATACCGGCTCCGGCCATCAGCAGCCCGAAGTTTCTGGCCCAGTGGTCTCGACCCGGTGCCGGAGCCTTGGTGTTGACCTTCGGCGTTCTCCCGAATTCGCCCGCGACGATCACCAGGGTGCGGTCGAGCAGTCCACGCTGTTTCAGGTCGCCGAGCAGTGCGGCGACACCTCGGTCGACTTCGGTGGCGGAGGGCTTGATCCGGGTGAACAGGCGGTTGTGCATGTCCCAGCCACCCTTACTGACCTCGACGAACGGCACGCCCGATTCGATCAGTCGGCGTGCCACAAGCAGCCCCCGCCCGAACCGGTTCTTGCCGTAGGCCTGCTGCTTTGCATCGGGTTCGGAATCGAGCTTGAAGGATTTGAGCTTGGGCGAGGTCATCAGGCGGCGGGCTCGCTCGTAGAGCACCCGGTGCTCTTCGACCAGCGCCGCAGCTCCCGCCTCGGACAACTCGGCGTCCTGGGCCTTGAGCAACGCCAGCCGGCGTGAGACTCGGGGCGAGGCAAGGCCGTTCGCGACATTGGCGGGCAACTGGCCGGCCCGGTTGACGATGAACGGGGCGACCTTGACGCCGAGGAATCCGCTGCTGAGCGTCTTGCCGATGCTGACGAAGTTGGGGAGATCGGAGTTTTCGTCGCCCAGTTCACCGGCGACGACCGATCCGAAGGTCGGGTGCTTCTCGGGCCCGCCCATCCGACGTCCGGTGTGCAGGTGGTAGGTACCGCGAGCGTGGGCGGCTTCCTTGCCGACGATCGAGCGGATGACGGCGAGGTTCTTCAGCGACTTGGCCAGCCGAGGCCAGTGTTCGGCGATCGAGACACCCGGCAGGGCTGTCTTGATCGCCTTGGTCGGACCGCCGTTGGCGGTCCCCGGCTTGGGGTCCCAGGTCTCCATCTGGCTGGGGGCTCCGGCCAGCCAGACCAGGATGCAGGCCCGCTGTTGCCGCTTGACCTGCTCGGCACACAGCCCCAGGGGTGCCAGCAGCGAGGCGGCCGAGAGACCGATCGCCTGGCGGCGGGTGAACGGGATGTGCTGGTGGATGGAGGTCATGTGATATTCCGCGTGGCCGGGGCGAATCAGCAGCTCAGCGTTTCGTGAGGAACTCGGTCGAATTGACCAGCACCCACAACAGGTCCTCGATCGCCTCGGTCCGGTTGGGCACCTGCCTGAGGTGTTTCAGTCCGCGAGCAAATTCCCTGTCGGTCGGCCTGCGGGCGAGTACGGCGAGATAGAGTTGAGTCAGCACGGCGCGGGGCTGCTTGACGGTGACGAGTCGCTTCTTGAGCTTGCTGGCATTGAGCTTGCTTTGCAGCGTGGGGTTGTTCATCAGGAACAGCGCCTGCTGGATGGTCCCCTCGAGGTCCCGTTGCGGGATCGACGGGTCGTTTCGGAACTCGCGGTCGAGGGCCCGGCCGATGTTGCGATCGGGTCCGGTCAGTCGCAGCACGCTGGCCTTGACCTGTCCGGAGTTGAGTCGCATGGGTCGGACGGCGGTGAACAGTTCCTCGTCCTTGTCGATCGTCTGGATCTCTCGCTGGTAGGCCTGCGAGTTCATCAGCAGGCGGAAGACCCACTTGGGATCGAAGTTGCGGTAGCGGAAGACGGCCGCGATGCGGTTGACGACCGAGGGGTGCAGGCATTCCTGGTCGGGTCCGAGGCTGTCGATGGCGTAGAAGCCGTCGCCGACCAGTTCGTTCCAGATCCGGTTCACGAAAGAGCGTGCGAACCAGTAGTTGTCCTGGTTGTAGACCAGGTAGGCGGCGATGGCGACGCGTCGCTGGTGGACGGTCAGCTTGATGGGTGGTTTTTCTCCGAGCAGGAACTTCGGCTGCATCTCGGTCTTTTTCGAGGGGCTGTCGAGGTTGGGCATGAAGTACTTGCCGCGAGAGAAGAACGCGGCGAGTTCGTGGAACTGCTCGCGT
>Ga0310123_10002403_pt1 | contig 14950 bp, 22 predicted proteins | sample CB6_AW_1057_MG_FD_203505 | JGI IMG/M metagenome (GOLD analysis project Ga0310123, IMG submission 203505) | Marine microbial communities from Western Arctic Ocean, Canada - CB6_AW_1057 | ecosystem: Environmental > Aquatic > Marine > Oceanic | place: Canada: Western Arctic Ocean | collected... | reverse complement strand
CCCTTAAATTCTCTAAACTCTAAACATTGAAGATCATCATCGTCCCAATGAGCTATGCCAACATGGCTATGGACACCACTTCCGTATCTTTTAATCAGCCAAGAAATTAGTCCCTCGCCGCGAAACAGTAAAACGTCTGCTTCTTTTATCTGATTTAGTGCTTCTTGATAAGGAACTATATTCATTAAATCTTGTTTTCCAGTTTTTTTTCTATTCTATCCAGAATATCAGCAATACGCCTTTGATCATTGACAACCTTTGTCATTACATTTTGCATATCTTTTTGAATTTCTGCCCAACTTCTAGGAACATATACTAACGGAGTTCCGTCAGTGTCTGTTTTGCTCAGTATTTCATTCATATGTTTCAATGAATCTCTTTCCTGATCCATTAAAACCGACTTTTTGGGCGAGGATCTTAAAATTAAAATCTCAATTACCTTTCCTAAGCCTATGACAATCGCGACAATTGACGCCAGTATTGGAATAGAGAGTATTTCTGATTCCATTTCAATTTCTCCCAAATGTTGAGATTAAAAGAGGGGGGACGGCTATATAGTCATCCCCCCTCCATGAAATCAAGCCACGAGTGACTAGCCAGTCTTGGCGGGATAATCATCCTGTGTCGGGGTCTTGCCAGTTTCGAGGTAGACAAGTTCACCCGGAACTGCCAGTGTTGGCAGAGCGTCGTCGTCTGCTAGGTCACTTGCGTTTCCATCGCCAATGTCCCAGAAGAAGGTGGTCGCTAAGGTAGCAGGAACGCCTGAAATCCAGTTGTGCCTTTGGTTAGCAACACCTACCCAAGAGAACTGATTTGCCGCCCACTTAGTAAGCGTCTTGGCTCCATTCAGATGTTGAACAGAATGAATAGACTTTCTGTTGAAGTCGCCAGCGCCACTTTGTAGCACGGTATTGCTAACTCCACCAAGGGTGACGGCAACTCTCATCATCACGAACTGTGGATCTGATGAGGTTCTGTCTTTTCCTGCGGGAGTAAAGGCAAAGGCTCCAGCGCTAACTGCCTTTTGTGTGGTGTAAGCACCAGCGCTAAGAAGTCTGGGTAGGTTCATACCTCTGTTAGCAGCAACAGGATCTGTAACATCCATCACGGCTAAAGCTTTTGTGATAGGATTTCCTTCGGTGGTGGTGGTGGCATCTGTGATGCCGACCATAGCTCCACCCTGCTTTTGCGCTGTAAAAGCGCCTCCAGTAGTGTTTCTTAAAAATGCTGTGGGAACTGCCATTATAACCGCCTTTCAGATATGCGGTTGTTTTTTCATCCTTTTATTCCTACATAGAAAGATCCGCTCCTAACATATTATACACCATTTTGTTAATGTTCTCTTGTTAAAAGAAGACCGCCGGAATATTCTTTAGCCTTCTTGAAAACCAGTAATTTGTCAAAATATTCTTCGTCATTGAAATTATTTGAACTGATGTAGTCAATCTGACCGTTGGGAAATATGTATATCGCCCACAATTTTTGAGAGGATATTCTAGATTTTATGTCGTCAACGGCGAGTTTGGTTTCAGGATCTAATGAGAGTTCTTCGTGATTGACAAAATGCTTATCGCAAATAGCTCGCTCTATTTCAACCCTTACGTCTTTAAAATCAAACATCTTGGCGATTCCAACAAAAAATCTGTATCTGGTCAGAATTTTAAGAACTTCTACCCCAGCAACCTGCTCTATAGAGTTTTTTATGGTGGAGCTTATGTCGAAATTAGTGTGTCCTAACCAGCAATCATATTGGCTACTAGGTTTATTTCTATCATATATTCCATAGATCCCCATGGGGGTTGCAACTACTTTTGGCATTTCTTGAAAAAGAACCCGGTCTAATTCTTCCATGGAATATTCTTCCTCTCCATCGAAAGGATCGGATTTTGTAGCCTCTTTAGTTCTTTCTTCCACCAAATCGTCTTCCCATTTTTCCCAAGCTAGCTCTCTGTTGGACATATCTTTTCTCCAGAGATTTTATAAGGTCAAAATAGATCGTTGTTTTCCGCTTCAGGCGCAATAACCTCCGTGGGTTTGACCAACGGCATTGATGATTCGTCTCTGTCATTACGCTCAGATGTAGCAATCTCTTGTTTTAGATGTAAACGGTATAGTTCGGAAATCTTCGCTAAAAGATCGGCGTATTCTTCAAGCTTGTCTTCTTTCTTAGACTGCTCATGGATTATTTCAAGGATCTCAGAAGAAAGGCTTCCACAATTTACATGAATATACAATTCTGCAAACAGATTTTTTACTTCTTCTTCTTCTTCATAAGAACAGGCAATAAAAATGTTGGATTCTTTGTCAATAGAAAATGACATCTCCGCAACCGAATCCGTGTCTGACTTGAGTTTGTATTTCCTTTTTCTAGAAAATAACATCCCCAATTTGTCTAATAATTTCTTCATAATATCCATATTCATCATTTTCATTTTTATACACCTCAACATAATTGCCCCATTCACCCTTTTTTGGATCGAATGTGGAGTTTGCTAAGCAAACATAGTTCAGGTGTATCTGGGGAAGCTCGTTATCTTCTTTTACAGTCTTCGCGCAAACAAATTTCAGACGAGTCCAATCAAGGCTATAGTCAAAGTATTCAGAAAATAATTTTTCTATGCAGTGTAAAACATCTTTCGCCCCAGATAAATAAATGTGCGGAGGACAATTTTTATCTAACAAAACTCTCTGTGTATGAAAATCTCCAGAAGATCCATACGCGGTTATCCCCAAATTTATTCTTACTGGATATTTAAAGAGAGCCATACTAGCTTCTTTCATCATCTTCACCGAGAAGCGTGCGGAGGCGTTCTAGAACGCTCTCTGCGTGCTCATGGTCCTCCAGTGCTCTTACGGCCTCTCCTACGACGTCAGGATGATCTCCCACGCCAACGGGTTTTGATGTATACAAAGCAAATCTAGCAAGAGCTTCTGTGCTTTTGGCTACAAAATGCGCGCGAGTTGCATCGATTATAAGATTCGGTTGATGTTCCATTGACTGGGTATTCTGTGGTTGTCCTTCCATTAGTTTCTCCTTTTAAATATCTCTGTGGTCCTTGCAGCACGGGCAGTTGTCATCAAAACATTCTTCCGTGCAGTCACATGATGTACAACAAGTCTGACATTTACAAGTCGTTTCACCATTTAAGAATGGGCAGGTGTGTCCGACGTGAAACATTGGGCAAAGCTGAAGGCTCCATCCAATAACAACACCGCCTAGTAGGCAGCACCAGTGGGCTTTAATTAGATTTAACACGCTGAGTCTCCTTATTTGTAATGTATCTGGTAAGATATTTTTCGTACAATACAGGAACTCCTTCCTGAATTAGACGATCTGTTTCTATCCTCTCTTCATAGGATAGTCTAAACTTGTGATGGTCCTTTTTATTTCCTTTAGTAACTGACGGCCCCAAAGAAGAGGCATAAAGTTTTATAGACCTATCTCTGTGGCTTTCATAATTAGACATAAACTTTTCGTATACAACTCTTTCGCATCCTATAAAATTCGCTACTTCTAGGAGGGTTTCTCTTGGTTTAGATATTAGGTCTTCATAATATATGTGGATTTTTTTATTGGGCCAAGAGTCATAAATTTCTATACCCTCCGCATATTCTTTATTTAGTGCTATGCCTGCAACCTTTTCTGGAGTTGCTTCTTCTTCAAACAGTTGATGTCTAAGTATGGCTTCTTTATAATCTCTGATCAAAAAGATCATCCAGTAATCTTCGTTCCAATTGCTTATTCCGCGATGTCCCGGAAAACTTGGTCCGCCATGAGCTTTTATATAATTGGAAGTTCCAAAACATCCGCATATATATTCCATCCAAGTATTTCCTGACCTCGGATGTCCTAATCCATAAATGTTCATTATTTATCTAAATCTTCCTTGGGCACACACTTACCGTCTTTTTCCACATATCCCTCATTGCAGTTAGGTGGATACCCAGCCTTTTCGTCTGCATAAATCTTAGCAGCTTTGTTTAAAATATGTTCATCTTTCATGACTTCACCTTTTGACTCCCTAATAAAAATTAAAGTTCTTCCATCTTTTTTATAAAGACCTTTTCTGGAATACTGATAAAGTTCTCCCGTTCTCATGTCTTTGTATATAAAAACCGCAGCGGAAGATTTTTCTTTATTTTTCCATTGACTAAAACAGAACGCAGTTCTTTGCTTTTGGTCTGGGAAACTTTTTTTAGCTTCCTTGCTGGACATACACCTAGATATAAATTTTTCTCTTGGCTCGTTAGGATTTGGAGAGGGCATTAACTATCTCCTGAGAAGTGTTTTTCCAAGAATACTTTTTTGCGGTCTCAAGCCCTGATTGATTAACGCCAAGACTGTTGCTCTGTTTTGATTCATGGATTGATTGCATGTGTTTAGATATTGATTCTATTTCGGATTCTGCTATTTTAGCCCAACTTCCCTGACCCTTAAACCATTTTCCATCAAATGCTTCTTCTCTGTCTCTTGCCTCGACGAGCAAACAGTTTTGTTTATTGCAGAATTCCGTATGGGCAGAATAATTGGTTGCTATCACGTGTTTTCCGCACGCCATCATTTCTAGTAGTTCTAGATTCCAGCCTTCCGCCCTAGACGGGAAAACCCCGCAGTCAGTTTCCCTCATTATATTATACACCTCTTTTTGTGACTGCTGCCGTGGAATGATAAAAACTTTATCCCCTATATTAGACGAAGTGTACAAGTTTTCCCATTCGAGATTCTCGCTTTCAGAAAAAAATATATTACTACACAGCATCCAAAGTTCTACGTTATCCTCCCTACTAAATGCTTTATTGAATGCTTGGACAATAATATCATGACCTTTTCTCACTTCCCACTTTCCGCAATTGAAAAAAACTGTTTTGTTGTCACTATCTGTCTTGCGTTGTGTTGTTGAAGCAAAAAGGTTGAGATCAACACCTAAAGGAACAACATCTATATTTTCTTCTGGGGCAACATCCTGCTCTATACACACGTCCTTGGCCCACGACGAAGCAACAAAAATTCTATCTAAATGTTGTAGGTGATGCTTCTCAACGTCACTAAACCTGTCTAGTTCAAATATAGGGAATCCTATTTTTAAGCCATGCCCCACAAATTGAGCCATGTCGTATTGATGCCATATTCTTATGCAGGGGGCGGAAAAATCTGGGGTGTGAGAGTTTTTTATTGATGTCCTAATTAAATCATGATGGGCAGGATCGCATTCGGGAGTGCCTATAGGCCAAAAGGACACTTCCGAAAGCTCGGAGAGTGTCCTTAAAATATTTAAACCAACCAGACCGTAGCCTAGCTGGTTTATTGGAGCTATCAGATTTATTTTGTTTCTCATTCCAATTCTAGCGACCTTTAATTTCTTGCCAAATAAAACAATTAACAGATATCCACAAAAATACCTCTGTTTCAAAAGCTGGCTCAAAATTATTTAATATGGCTGTAAACATTGCCACAAACATAGACACCCGTGCTACATATTTAAACTCAAATCCCAACCTCAAATCTAATGCAGCCATTTTAAATTATCCTAACAATGTACTTTATTTGTTCTAATAAAAGTAGCACACTTTGGGAAGTCTTTTAAAGTTCTGGCTCCTACATAAGCACAGGCACTTCTGAGACCTCCTGTAATTTCTTGGATAACATTTGCAACTGGACCCTTGTAGTCTACAGACATAGACTTTCCTTCCGAGGTTCTATATGTTCCTACACCTCCATTGTGTGCCTCCATGGCGTCTTCACTAGACATACCATAAAACTTTAGTGACTTCTTTTTTTCAGGATCTTTAACAGTCCCAACACCAACTCTCCCGATGTGTGTATTAATCCATCCTTCATATTCCCACTCACCTTCACATTCATCTGTCCCTGCCAACATACCCCCCAGCATAACGAAGTCGGCCCCGGCGGCAAACGCCTTGACAACATCTCCCGACGTTCTGCATCCTCCATCTGCGCAAATATGCCCACCTAATCCATGAGCCGCATCTGCACACTCTATAATAGCAGACAACTGGGGATAACCGCAACCTGTCACCACCCTAGTTGTGCACACACTCCCCGGCCCAATACCAATTTTAACAATGTCGGCCTCACCACTTATGAGCAACTCGCTTACCATCTCTGGAGTGCATACGTTACCTGCCATGATAATGGTATCAGGAAACAAATTTCTGATGCGTTTAACGTGGTCAACAAATACCTTTTGATATCCATTAGCTACATCAATACATATCTTGTGTATCCCAAGACCATGCTCCTCCATGTAAATAAGCTCACGGTGAACGTCTAGTAATTTTTCGACATCTTCTTCTTTAATGCCTAGTGTATAGAAAGTACCAAGTCTAGGTTTTTCGGCAAAGAAGTTTACTAACTCGTCTACACTATAGTATTTGTGTAGACATGCTAGCATTTGTTCTGAGCCTAGCATATCAGCCATAGCAATAGTTCCTACTGTATCCATGTTAGCGGCTACAATAGGAACAACGATCTCTTCGACCCGCGCATGAAGATAATCGTATACCTTCCTAATATCAACTCCAGACCTACTGCTTAGAGTAGACCTTTTTGGCCTGATGAGAACATCATCGAAATCTAATTTAATTCCGTCCTCAAATTTCATTTTGTCCCCCCGCCTAAAGATAGGCATCCACTAGCAGCAGACCGATAAGAATAAAAAGAAGATAAGCTTCAGAACACATTACACGCCGCCATGTTCTTTTTTATACCAACTTAAACGATTTGAATCGTAACGTTTAGGGTCGGATAAACCAGTATCTATCATGTTTGTATGTGTCACATAAAAACCGTGCTCATCCTCAAGAACAACTTTGTTATCCTGATTCAGTTCTCCAGTCTTTTCTTCATCTATCATTGACGAATGACTACCATACCTCGTAGGGTATTTATAAGCTTCTGGCTTTTTGATAAGCCTTTTCTGCCTAAGTTGTCGTACCATCGGTTACTCCGTATACTTTTTCGAAATCAAAAAATCTCCACCTGTTGAGATGGTCTACATCCGATTCGCTACAATTGATTTCGTCAAGATAATTCAATAATTCTTTCCAACTGCTAAATATTAATTCATGGGGTACTACACCAAATATCCAGTTTGGAGCACTTATCTTCCCTTGCTTACACCTAATTAGGACGGGCTTTCTCTGCGATATGGCCAAGAAAGCTTCATGATACGATCCGCATAGATGCGCGTCAAGATCTAAATTCATTACGATGAAATGCGCTATGTCCACCATGCGTAGATCTACTGCGCATATCGGCTTCATAATGTGCGATATTTTGTCGTAACCTTCCTCGTTTTTTAATCGCTCCACTTCTTCCCTAGTCAGAGAGTCTTCTTTTGCGTAGTCGCTGGGTTTGTCACAGGGATTGAATACACCCACGCCCATGTTTTTAATTTTTTTAGAAATGTGGTCCCTCCACTCGGTCCCACCGTCTGGAACCCTATCCATAGGACCACAAAGATAACAGGTCATTCCTTTAAGTCTGTTCATGCATACCTACTCCTATAAAAATGCCGCCCCCGCAAATAACCCATATCAAAATGCGGGGACGGCTGGCGAGGAAGACTCATCTAGACGTTAGTAAATATCTGAATCATCTTGTTCCTCGTATTCTTCCCCGTCTGAAACTCCCATAAGGTTGTTCATAAACTCAGAAAACTCATCTTCAGTCCATGCTTGACCATCTTCTCCCTTATGAATAAGACTTTCAAGCGGACCTTCGTAGTCGGCAATAACCTGATACTCACAAGTGCGAACCTTCTGACACTCACAGTCAGTTGGGACCGACACAACATCCTTGGGGTTGACCTTAACGATGACCACACGGTCCTTGTTATGCTCAGACCGATAGCCTTCGACATATTCGATAGCGCCACAGTGAAGACCGTCAGCACATCCCGTGCCACAGTCATCATTAACCTTGCGACGTTGCATGGAGACGGTTTCCCCAATGCTATTGTCAATCTGCCGAGTCCACTTATCCTTGTAGTCGCTGGTCACAGCCTTATAAGCAAGGAAGCAACCATCTTCTGTAATGGGAAGATTCTTATTCTCAAGGAAAGTGTAGAGTTCTTGCACAGCACGATTACTGTGGTTCTCAAGTACGTTAGCCAAGAACTTAATCATAGGCTCAAAGGCAAACCCATCACGCATCATGGACATAATGCGGTCAGTAAGAGTGTTGTGGATTTCTTCATCCTCATAGCGAAGAATCCCGTTAGTGACAGAAACCTTACCCTCCGCATAGTTTTCGATGGCCGAAGGGATGTCCATTAGAGAAACGATGTTTTCTGCATCGTTGTTATTGATACATTCCTTAATCGCCAAGTAATTGGGATGGTCATAACCAATCGTGTAGCTTTGGTTATCAACCACAATCGTCATAGTTCCATTGCCGCTAACAATATAATTCATCTCAAAATCTCCTCGCGCTAGTTAGGGTGATTCTTACAGGTCCAGTTGGACATCTCTTGAGGCTCGGGCTTTTTCAATCTTCTTATCAAAGTCAGGCTTTTTAATGACATTAGGCTTAACCGGAATTGGCTTGTCGGTAGGGAATAATTCTCCCTTTTCCATCTTAGCCATTTCTTCGCTCTGGTTAAGACCACGCTGATAACCTTCATGCCAAACAGAATGATAATCCTTTGGGTTGGTAAGGTATTCAACGATACCTTCCATCCTGCCTTGGTTTCTCATTCCTTCTTCATTTTCGGTACTCAGCTTGTTAAGCATAACGTGAGTGATTTCATTTGCCCACTCTTGGTTAATGCCGCTACGTGTGTCTGACAATTCTACGAGACGTTCCAAGTGGGAATTTTCTCTTTGCAGGTAGATGCCATAATTAACCAATGTGGCGATAATAACAGATAGCGTGATTGTTACCTTGTTCATCCGATTATATCCTTAATAGTCTTTCGTCGATTTCTTTTTGGATTGCCGTTTCGACAACCATACCCAGCATAACAACTTCTTCAGTATTCATCTTGTTAAGCGCCTTTTCTAATTGTCTCCTCCTACGTTCTCCATGAAATTTTTCAATAACCTTTTTGACTACATTTTTTTTATTCATGTAATCAGAATCGCTTGGGTTAAAAATACGGTCTTTGGAGCTTTTTAAATCTTTTCCTGATACATAGTTGGGCATGATCTGTCTCCTTCAAAATATTGCTATGTTTTTCAACCAATTCGACAGGTTTAGCTACGACGAAGCCTCAATAAAGTCAACGTAACGGGCAAGTTCAGTAATAGATTCTTCACACTTAATCGGCTCTCCGTACCTAGTATCGGAACAGAGTTTAATCAGCGGGTACTTAGCCAGCGCCGCTTTGACATGAGGCTCATGCTTGCTTTTCTTCTGGTCAGGAAGAAGGTTAAACTTCCTAGCCAACTCAAAGACGTTATGCAACTTCTGGTCTTCTTCCACTTCCATAAGATGCTTGTGAAGAACCACCAACTTTTTCAGGTCATTGTCTGTAGTAGTCTTCTCGGCAATCTTAGCGATGTCCTCGACACAACATTTAAGGTTGCAGCTATCGAACAAATCTCGGTTAGACCTTTTCTCTTGGATAAGTTCTTTGTAACCATCCTCAAGCAGTTTCTCGACAACCTCTCTGGCTAAGCCAAAGATGTTTATCCACTTGCCTTCTAAATGCTCCAGCTTATCGAACTTAGCCCTGCCCCTAACACCGGTCTTAACACCGTAAATCTTTTTCTTATCAATGTCGTGACCAAGATTATTAAGACAGTCCACAATCAATTCTAGAGTACTAAGGTCTCCATAGCACCCACGAGTGTCTTCAAGTTGATAGCGGTTAATCTCTACGAAGTAACCACCGTCGTTGAGGTCTATTGATACATCGTCCCAGTTGTTACCCTTCTTCCAGTTATAAGTACCGTTATTCCACTTAGCAATACTGGTACGCTTCTCTACCTCTCCTGACCTGTAACTAACAGCGGCATCAAGGTCTGAGGTTTTACAGAAGTGACTGTCGTTACATCCCAACAATTTGCGGAACTTACTAATAGCCTCCTCTGTTCCTTTTACACGGTAAATCTTAAACTTGTCATCACGACCACCATTCCAGTATGCGTCTCTACCACTACTGGTTTCATTCGTGACCTTTGCCCTAATGCGACTAATACCGCCACGCTTAAGGTCATCGATAAAAAATACGACACTAGGGTCTACAGTCATCTTAGCAACGTCGTCTCTTTGAACTGCTTTCTTCCACCCATCCCTATAGTAGCAAGTGACACTAAGGTCTGAAATGTCTCCAATGTAGATTTGGTGGAATTCGTTTTCAAAGAGTTTAATTCCATCCCACTCAGCTTCGTTAATACTAATTACACTGGCAAGCCCACCGAGCAAACCACTACTCTTAGTGATTGAGATGTAGGAGAGTCTGGCATCCCAAAGAGTATCTGCTTCAGACACAGCTTCCTCTGCTACCTTTTCAGCGTTATCTTTAATCTCTGCACACTTCTTGATAATACTAGCAATAGTGTGCTTGTTATAACTGAGAGATTCACGCGAAGGAGTGATACTAAGTTCCCCAATACCAAACGTAATGTTGAGATTGGTTTTCAGGATTGAATAAGTTTCACGGTCATTATTAAACTGGTCTTCATCAATTGGGTAGGCAACTTGTCCCATAAGGGCATAAGCGCCGTGAGTCCCTCTCGTTTTACGAACAGCCCAACCATCACCCTCGATGATAAATTCGTCTGGCTCAATCTCGATAGACTGACCAGTAATCTTGGGCTGAACCTCAAAGTATTTATAGAGGTCTTCTGCTTCCGTTATGAATTCATTAAAGTCATTGTCGTAAGTATTCGACGTAACGGAGAGGCTAACCTTCAACCCGTTAGGCTCAGAGGTAGCCTGAGTGTTGAGAAGGGCAAAGACGGGTTCGTCTTCTTCATTCTTATAAGCATTATAAGTTCGATGCTCACCATTAAAGAATGACTCGACAGTAAAGCTATCACTGTAAGCAAAGGGAGACTTACTCCCTAGACCCATACATCCAACGGCATCGTTACTATCGGTTCGATTGCTGCGAAAGTATGTTGTGTAAAGGTGCATACAGTCATCGTGACCCAATCCGGTTCCGTAGTCTCTAATGGCAAAATGGGGTTCCATAGAGGAGGGGAGATGGACTTCAAATGGGGTATCAGATTTTCCAGCATCCACATGAGAATCATACGCATTGGTACTTAGTTCCCTGATTACTGCTCTAACCTTGTTGGAATACAGTTGGTCTGACAAAATCGAAAACGCCTTAGCGGTCGCCTCGATAGTGTAATTCGACTGCTCAAAGTCGGCAGACCTTTCAATGTGATTAACCTTGTTGTTCAACTTCATCTTTTTATCCTCGCCAAAGGAAAATCAAAAATGCCAATCTCCACGCCGTTCGAACCTCTCCTCTGCAAAAGCGTGAAGCTTTGGCCTATGTTGGCATTATAGATCCGGCTGGAGGGCGGTCAAGGTGTGTCGAGAAGAAAATTTCCGTCAGTAATTTTGCCTGTAGATGTTGACCACCACAAGTCTGAAACGCCGAGAGCATCTAGAATTGTTGAACAGCTTTTACACGGCTTGCTATTGCAAAGATTTCCGAATCTGTTTATTCTAACGGATACAACTCTAAGACCATTATCCACTCTAGTTTTACCCCACAATTTACTTATCATATCTACTTCACTATGGAGATATGGATATTTTATCGTTTTCGGAGTGTTGAACATCTTGGCAAATTTTAGAGCTTTCCCGCTAGGATAATGAGGGATGTTCTGACCTATCGAGAGCAATTTATTTCTCTTCCACGCAAAAGAAAAGTGGAATGTCCGATACCTCTTCTTTTCATCATAGACCGGAGAAAAAAGCTTTCTGGCTATCTCAATCGACTTTGAAATATTTTTATTCATATTCTTTGATCGCTTTGATTATACGTTCAAGCTCGGAAGAAACTAACATAACACTATGCTTGCTGATAACTTTTGTTTCATCAAACCAAGTTTGGACTAGAGCGACCTCTTTTTTATCTTTAGAGATATAAGCCTTTGTTTCCCAGTGGAAACTACCCATGCTCTCGTCACACTTATACACTAGAGAACTCATGTAGCTCTCCTTCTGCTGCCATGCTACACTGCGTGGCTCTTTTTAGGAGGGCTTCTCTAGATAATTCTAGTTCACCCTCGGACCATAATTTAAGGGCATCGTTTTGAAGTTCTCTTCCGAATGAAAAAGATAACGGCCAAGGCGTTAAAAACGAAAAGTTCATCCGGCTAAGATTTTTAGCAGCTTCTCCATCCGGCTGTCCACCGCTAAGAAAAGCGATCACTGGGACCGCAGCAGGAACACATCTTTTAAAGCACTCCACCGTATACTCGGCAATTATTTCTTCATCGATAATAGTTCTTGCAGAGTCACAGAATTGTGGTAGTGGCATCTTGCTCTTATAGCCATGAAGAACCATGTTAGGTTTAAGTATAATGGACTCTATTTCCACGTTTTCATAATACATGGCGTCAAAAACATGATGTAAAACTTTGTTTGTAAAATACTGCGACTGAGTTATGTGGTGTGAGCCATCCATTAACACCTCTGGCTCTACTATTGGGACTATTCCTTCGTCTTGACATCTTTTAGCGTATCTAGCAAGAGTCCAAGCATTAGCAATAATACAAGCATCGGAGTCAGTAACAGTAAGAACAGCACGCCACTTGGCGAACTCAGCCCCCAGCTTGGAATATTCTTTGAGTCTATCTGATAGTCCATCAAGTCCCTCCGTAAGAAGACCAGTCATATCATAGGGTTTAGCACCTTTGTCTACTTTTATACCAAGACAGATACCCTTCTCTTTGAGGGGAGAGACAGTCTCTTTGTTTCTTATCGTCTCGTCAAAAAGTATAGCCCCGCCTATATAATCCTCTAGACTTTCGGTGGAGAAAAGGTTGTGTCTATAACTATGTCTGGTGCTTTCTGTGCTATCCACTCCCACAGAGTCAAATCGCTTTTTTATAGTGGGCGAGCTTTCATCTGCGGCGAGAATTCCTTTGTTGTGGGCAGACCCTCCCAATATCCTATGAATAGTATTTTGCATATTATTTCTTTTTATTTCTTATAGGCTCTATTCTTTCACGATATTTCCACTCCAACCTTTCGCGATCTCTGTCTAACTTAGCCTCTTCTCTGATCTCTTTCCTTCTTAGCAGAACTTTTTCTTTTGATCTTCTTTCTCTATCTTTCTTTTTTCTTAATCTTTTCTTCTCTTTTTGAGCCATCAGGTATTTCCTTAACTTGTATAGATATTTCGTACTGGGTTCCTCCAAACAAATCACACCCCATGGAATGAAGTACGTCCTCAATGGTGGCGCACTCCCATCCGCTAGGGCGTCCGGTTGGCCCTCTACCATGAACCTGACCCTGCACTCTTCCGTTTAATCCGGTAAACAAAAAAACATCTCTCTTCAACGCATCCATATAGCAATTAAATTTCATCGGTCTAATTTTTCCGTGCATAGTCATAGCCATTAGCCTTCTCCTCCAACTTCAAGTCTAAAAGGGTTGTCGGGATCATTATGATGTTTAAGAACCCTGTCCTTATGATCATAATCCTTGGCGTGTGTTACAAGTTCGGTACTGCTTTGAATTTTACCTCCTCCCAAATTCCATATCAGGTCTATCCCGTATTCTTCACAAAATTTAACTTCCGGCACATTATCAGATACCCTATCTCCTCCGTTTCCGAAATAACATGGGCGTAATAGATCTAAAGCGGCACACACTGTACCATCAGAATCATCCACTTCAATAACGTGATGAACGGATTTAAACTCTTCTAAGATTGCTTTCCTTTCTTTGAAAGGCATAAACACATATCCCTTTTTTCCCTCTAGCCATGTGTCGCTATTCAAAATAACGACAACGCTACCCTTTTGAGCGGCATCTTTAATCATATTTAAGTGACCGATATGTACGGGATCAAATCCGCCACTAATTGCTATAGTTTTATCCATTCCTTCTCCCGAAATAAAAAGTGGAGGCGGCGGGAATCGAACCCGCGTCCTGTCTAGCTTGAATAATAACTTCTACATGGTTAGTCTGTTGTTATCGCACAGCAGACAAAACTAGATGGATTGACCATCATCAGACCATTATGGTCATCAGGCGTTATTTTCGGGTTAGCCATCCTTATCCGAATCATCGGAGTCAGCACAATTGGATAAAAAGGTTTGTGCAACCCTTGGCTACTCTAGGCAGCCAACGCGAATTGCTTCTCGGCAATTAATTTTTAGTCAGCTTTTATAGTGGCCCACTGACCAACCACTCCATGCCGTTATTAATCTGCACTATCAGTCGATACCTTTTCGCCCCCATAGTTTTTTAGAAAGTTCTTTACTGGTTTAACAAAGTAGTGTCCAAGAAATCCTCCAATTCTAGACATACCAAGAGATGTTCTGATATAATTTTCTACCCTCGTTAGAGGGCATATCTCTCTAGTGAATGTAACAGTTAATATAAAGCTATTGAGTGGCATCCAAACCCATAGAGGACAGTAGAATGGCAAAACAAAAAAGGCAACAATATTTACGATCACGGCAAAAGCGTGAAGTAAAACCACGAAATATAAAAGACCTCTTTTGACGTAGTCTATCCTTTTGGGCTTTTTAGAATATAAAGCCTTTAACATTTCAAGACTGACTTTAAGAGAGCTATTGTCTGTCTTTTGTCCAATCTCCTGCTCTAATCTAGCAGTGAGTTCTCTAGCCTGTCCCTCGTCTAGATATTCGTCCAGTATCTCAACAATACTGAAAGCTTCTTCTTGGCTTGTTGGCATTGATTACGCCCCTTGTAATAGTTTTTCTAGAGTTTCACTAAATTTTTCATAAGGAATCTTTTCATACGAAACAATTCTGTGAGAATCTAAAA
>Ga0310123_10002397_pt1 | contig 14960 bp, 12 predicted proteins | sample CB6_AW_1057_MG_FD_203505 | JGI IMG/M metagenome (GOLD analysis project Ga0310123, IMG submission 203505) | Marine microbial communities from Western Arctic Ocean, Canada - CB6_AW_1057 | ecosystem: Environmental > Aquatic > Marine > Oceanic | place: Canada: Western Arctic Ocean | collected... | reverse complement strand
CCTTGATGCCGACGATGCGGTCGCGATGTTCGTTGATACATGCGACGGCGTTGCCGACGTGGATGTGTTTCGCATCGTGAAGATCGCCGACGTAGGGATCGATATCGGGATGTCCCTGCACGCCGTGCTGCGCGATGTTGATCAAAGCGTAGACGTCTTCGCGGGCGGCGGGCATGACAAAGCGGTGGAACGGGCCGTAGTTGAGACAGCCGGCGGAGCCGGTGTCGATGAGGGCGGTGACACCTGTCTGGAGGCCGATGTCGGATGGGTCGACGCTGAACAGGCCCAGACCGGTGTAACAGTGCACATGCAGGTCGATCAGCCCGGGGGTGACGAGCAGGCCGGCGGCATCGATGCAATCATCATCGTCGACGGGCAGATCCGGGCCGACTTCGGTGATCACGGCGTCTTGGATGCGCACGTCACCGCTCAGCGGCGCCGATCCCGTGCCGTCGATGATCGTTCCGCCGCGAATCAGCATGCCAGCTCCTCGTGAAGCGCCTGGACAATTGTGGCGGCGTCACCGTCGTGCAAACCGGTCGGACTGACGTACGCGACGTCAGGATCACGTTCACTTTCCGCGAGGATGATGCGGCGCTCGCGCAGCCGGCGGCGCAGCGCCGGACCGGCGCGCAGCTCCAGATACGGCCACGGTTGGCCGTTGGGCGCGGGGAAGTGCTTGCGCGGGTGCAGCGTTTCGATGTTCCGTAATCCATCAAGCAGGGTATCGATGTGCTCGTGCCACGTGCACAGCTCGGCATGGTGGTCGCGATTGGGATAGCGCTGAAGCGCCGTCATCAATCCCACGATCTGCTCCTTGCTGGTTTTCATGCTGCGCCCGATGCCGTGTCCCGGAGGCCGGCTGATCCAGCCTTCGTCGAGCAGTTTTTTCAGCGACCATGTTTCGCGGCGCACGTCCATGTCGACCATTTGCACCCAGGCGCTGCGGATCAGATCTTCGCGGCCGGCGAGGATGCCCGACGCTTGCGGACCGCCGATGTGCTTGCCACCACTGACCGCGACCAAGTCAGCGCCAAGATCGATGAATCGATGCAGGTTTTCGCGCGGCGGCAGCGACATCGCTCCGTCGACGATCAGCGGTAGCCCCTGATCATGCGCAAGCTGCGCAAGCTCATCGATCGCCGGACGCTCCTCGGTTCGTAGCCACATGTAGCCGATGGCCGCGGTACGTGGATTGATCGCGTCGGCGATATGCCCAAGCGCATCGTCGGCGTTGTAGTCCAACGTGATCAACTTCGCGCCGGAGACGCGGATCGGATGGTCGTAGTCGTAGGGACCGGGGACGGGGTAGATGATCTCGTCGCGATCGAAGTCCGTCGTATCGGGCAGTGCGTCCATGCGATTGGGATCGTTGCCGCACAGACACGCCGCCGCGGCGAGTGACAGAGACCCGGCCGCGCCACAGGTGACCAGTCCTGCATCCGCGCCGGTGCGCTCGGCGATCAATTGCGATGCCGCCGCTTCGAGATCGTCAATCTCGACATACGCCCGGCTCGCCTCCGCCATCGCTTCGATCACCGTTTCGTCCGGACAACTGCCGGCGACGCGCGTCGCGTAACCCACGCCGTTGATGATTGTGGGGACACCGAACTGTTCGTAAATGTTGCTCATGGCTTGATGCGCGCCAGCACCCGTGCAGCTATCAGCAGCGACTAACCGAGTAACTCGGTGCGCAGCTTACCGCTGCCCGCAATGGGATGCGGTTGACCGAACCGATACGGCATTGTCTGATACGGGTCAATTCCCAATGGATGGTATGTCGTTGCCTGGATGTCTTTTGGTGAAACCGGTTGTCAAGCACTTCGCCGCCATCGCGAGTCGTTTGTCCCACGATCTTGCCTCGCGCGGTACCACCACCGGCGAGTGCGACGCTGTACGCTCGCGACCAATGTTCACGACCCGCACCGGGTTTGCTATTGATCTTTGGCGTTCGGCCGTGTTCGCTCATCCAGATCACCAGTGTTTCGTCAAGCAAACCGCGCTCGTCCAAATCGCTCAACAACGCTGGATACGCCAAATCGAATCCGGGCAGCAGCAATTCCTTCATCCGCGGATAATGGTATTGAAGTGTGTCCCAAGCACCGTTGGCAAAATGGCCGAAGCAATCCCAAAACACCGTCACAAACTTACCGCCCGCTTCGATCAGACGCCGAGCGGCCAGACATCCCTGGCCAAACAAGTTCATGCCATAGCGTTCTCGAGATGCACGTGGCTCGAGGCCAATGTCCAACGCGTCGCGCATCTTGTTTGAGGTCAACAACGACATCGCCAACTGTTGTTGACTATCCCACGCCCGCACTTGCGGACTGCGATCGAGCCATCGGCGGTCCCGGTCGAATTGCGCGAGCAGCGACCGCATGCGCAACCGTTCGATCGAAACGTCCGTGGGCGCTTTCGAAGCGGACGACATGTGAAAGCGGTCGTCGGGCGTGGTACCCCCGAAAGGATTTCGGTATCGCTTCTTTTGGTCCACGGTGTTTTTCGGAGCGATGTGCAGCCCCGCGCCGTCAAAGTCGGTCCACAGCGGGTCGTACTCGTCGCCCAAAAAAGCAGCGAACGGACCCGCGTTGATAGACGGGTCGTCAGACTTCGAGCTAACCAGCCAGGGCAATCCGATGTTGCGCGGGATTTCGCTTGCAGGATTGCTGCGCTTGCGTTCCAGATAATCCACCACCGAGCCAATAAACGGCCAGTGGCGGTTGTCGCGGGCTCGGGCTTCCAACTCGGGCGTGTAGGTAGGTATGCCCGTCACCGCGTACGCGAGACCGTGGACAGGATAGGGATGCGTCATCGATCGCACGACCGTGATCTTGTCCATCACCTTGGCCAATTTCGGCAGGCGGTCACAGATGTGCAAGCCCGGAACGCTCGTGGCGATGGATTTCATTTCGCCTTGCACATCCGGCATTTCGGGCTTGGGGTCGAAAGTTTCATGCGATGATGGCGAACCGTATGGAAACAGCAAGATACATGACTTGGCTTTGCCGAATCCCGTGCCAGGACTCGTAAAGGCTTGGAGGCTCGCTACATCGGCCAGAGACAAGCCTAACGCTCCGATCCCGCCCACGTGCAGAAAGTCGCGGCGGGTGAGTCCATCGCACAGTGTTTTTCTCGTTCCCGAAATGCGTAACACAACGGCACCAAACCAGCTATTCGAGAGTTGGCTCTTGGATCGGTAACAGTTCGTCCATTAGAGCACAATGAAGTGGGAAATGGAATCTCCTCCACGATCTGGTAGTAGCACAGTTTGACGCAAGCAGCCCGGCGACTAAGTAACCGGCTGCTGGAACCGCAAATTAGCGCAAAGTAAACGACTGGCCGATAGGAATTGTAATCCCACCATACCCCCCATTTGCCTTGCGATTTTATCCCGTGCGTGGTCGGGAACCAAGAACTATTTTGGGTTATGCAAGTAATATCTTGGATTTTCAAATCTAGTCTTGGATTTTTTAAATGCCAGCGTCCGTTTCCGAGCAAGTAGAAGTCTCAGCAGACCCGCACGCCAAACTACGGACAGTGCGTGTCCGAGTTGCTTACCCTTGACCATCTTCTTTCCCATTTTTGATGGCCCTGGTGCACGGCACGTTCCACTAGGACGCGGGCTTCTTTAGCGTTGTAAGATACTCGACAACATTGACCAAGTCGTCGACGGTCAAGTTCTTCTGCAAGTCTGCCGGCATCAGCGAGATCTTCTGCTTAACCATTTCCTCGACCTCATCCTTCGAAATCTTCCGCTCGATCGCTTCGGCCGTCTTGATGATCACGGTTTCGTCCGTTTTGCTAATCATGATTCCTGAAACGACCGTGCCATCGTCTAGCTGTAGTACGTACGATTCGTAGTTGTGGCTGATCCCCGCGCTGGGATCGAGGATCGAAACGTACATGGCGTCCCGCGACAGTTTGCTTCCGATCTCGGACAAGTCAGGGCCGACTTCCTTGCCTTCACCGCGCACTTTGTGGCACTTGTTGCACATACCGTTTGTCTTAAACACCTCGTGGCCTTGTGCTGCGTTGCCGTTCTGCTTGGCGAGCGACGCAATGGGTGGCAGCGGCTTTGCGTTCTTTGAATCAGGTAATGTCAAATGCTTCGCCGCCACTTCACGAATCCCTTGGTCAGTGGACGCCAAGAGAGCGTTGGCAGTAGCGAAATTCAAATCCTTCAACAGTTGCCCTTCTTGGACCAGTTTAAGCAAATATCGCTGGCCATTGAGGTTTCTACCGAGCGCAGTAACTGCCGCGCTGCGCACGGCACGATTTCGCTCGGATTGTGTCACGAGGGGCTTGAGCAGCGCGATACTTTGTTTGCCACCCGCCAGACCAACGGCTTCGACTGCTCCAACGGCCTGGCTGACGTCTTCTTCCTGAATCGCACCTTGGATCCGCTCAACGTCCTGAAACTTCAGCAACAAACGCATAGCATTAACTCCGTCACTGCTGGATGGCGCATCGAGTGCCGTGTTCAGCAGTTCGTCGTTGAGATCTTGGATGTTGAATCGCTCAATCAGTTCCAAGTATTTGGGCGTGCCCTTGTTAGTCTCCAAATACCGTAGCACAGTGGCCTTGAGCTGCGGATTGGCGCCGACATTTACTCCTTTGAGCCGCAGGAGGGTTTCGACGACCTTTGCATCTTTCGCGGCTTGCAGCGAATCGCTTGGGAATAGCTTTTGTGCAGATATACAAGAAGTACAGACCACAAGAGCTGGCAGCATTCTGGACCAATAAGCCAGGCCGCAATTGAGGGTCAGCATATTTGATACTCCGTAACACTTTAGCGGATTGCAGCAGCCTGATGCGGTTCGGCGTGGGGTCGGCTATTCAAATATTGAATTTTGAATTTTTGAACAGCCGACCCCTACTACTGAAACAAGCCGCCACCACCTATGTGCCTTCGTTCCACTGCAAACGAGTAAATAGTTACGATTCTCCAAATCCGACAAACTATGGCATAACCCATTTTAGTCCAATATGGGTTCGTGCGCCAGCATATCGCCACGGCGTTACACCGGTTGTGCCGGCACCGATTCGGCCGAACACCTCAACTTGTGCCGCGTGGCCGAGTATCGACCGAGAACTTTAAAGTCCCAGAATGCTCTTCAGCGCCGCGTCCTTTTCCGAGCCTTTGTGGAAGTCGAACGCTCGGAAATAGCGCGGTTGTTGCTCAATCGGCAACGACTCGTCCTTAAGGATTCTGGCCAGGTAGTCGCACGCAGCCGCCGAGCGGCTCCGCCAGATGATGTCGCGACCCGCCGCGGTATTCCATTTTTCACCGGCCTCTTCCTGCCAGGCGGCGAAAAACGTGTCCCATTGGCCGTCGGCGCCAATGCCAAGCGCTTCCAGGTACCAGCGATCATTGCCGTCGTGCTGTGCCGCAAGCTTTGCCCACAATCGAGCGGCATCCGATGACTTGTGATGACGCAGAGCGATTGCCAATTCGCGGCGAACCTTGGGAAATTGATCGTTCACTAGTTGTTGGACGATTGGAATCACGTCTAGCTTTAGCTGGCGGGCCAGCCGAATGCCGACGATACGGATGTCAGGATTGTTATCCGTCAGAGCCAACTCGACGTACTTTTCACCCAATCGATCGATTTTGCCGAGTACCCATAGCGCACGGGCGCGATTCCGCGGCATCCAAGGATCGTCGTATACGTTTCGCAGCGCCGGCTCGGCCTTCAGGCCCATGTCATGCAGGGCAGACCAACCCAGATAACGAACCGACAGACAGGGGCTCAATAGCGCGGAAACGGCACCGGCGGGCCTACTGATGTCGACCTTCGGTACGTTGTATCTCTTACCAGGTGGCGCGATACGGAAGATGCGACCACGATCGACATCGCCCATACGATGGCCCCCCACACTCGGGTCGTACCAATCGGCCACGAACAAGGAACCGTCCGGTGCAACACAAACATCTGACGGACGGAACCAGCTATCGCGCGCGCCGTGAAGGATGTCGACGCTCTCGGCTTCGTACCCTGCCCCGCTGTCTTTCACAGGATAAGAGCGAACGATGTTGGGACCTGCGTCGCAATGAATTACTTGATTGCGAAACACTTCGGGCAACAGATCGCCTTCGTAAACACAGATTCCCGTTGGCGACCCAGCGCCGGTTTGCAGCAAGTTCGGAACAACCCCCGGGTCGTTCTGATACCAATGGCGAGTCGGAATGTCTTCCGCCATTCCGGTCCGTTCGGCTTGCCAGCCAGCGCCGGTCATCTCGTCTTTGTATCCGTAGTTGCCAAACTCCATGACGTAATTGATTCTCACACCCCTATTGCCGTCGTCGTCGTTGTCCGACTGCCACAGCGTACCGAACGAGTCGACGCTAACTTCCCAGTTGTTCCGAAAGTTCCAACCAAGTGTCTCGAACTCGCTGCCGTCCATATTGCAGCGGAAGACCATGCCTTCCTGGTACGGCTTGCGATGGGCCGCCACCTCGTTGCCAGCCTGGTCAACCACAAGCTTGCCGTCGGGCGTCTTAATTTGCTTCCCCAGGTTTCCAAAGTTGAAGTACAACTTGCCATCCGGCCCCAAGACAAATGCGTGTATACCGTGATCGTGTTGTGTGCCGCTGATACCCGAGAACAAAACATCTTTGCTGTCCGCTTTGTCGTCTCCATCGACGTCGGACAGCACGAATACGTTTTCGCCTACGGAAACCAGCACGCAGATGTTCTTGCCGCTGGGTGTTGGCAAGATACAAATGCCATGCGCGGCGTCGATGTCACGGCCTTGATAGAATGTGGTTTGCTTGTCGGCGGTGCCGTCACCGTTTGTATCTTCAAGGATCACGATGCGATCACCGTCGGAACGCGTGCCTTGCCGGTGGCGATAGTTTTGCACTTCGCAGACCCATACTCGCCCGAGCGGATCGATGTCGATGTTGGTGGGGCTGAGCAGCCCCGGCTCGGATGCGAAAAGTGTCGCCTCTAATCCGTGGGCGACGTCGAGCCCCTCGATCGCATCTTCGGGCTCGCGGTTGCCACGATGGGGTGTGCCGCCAGTAACACTTCCTGGATTCGAAGTGTAAACCTGAAACTGAACGGATGCGGATTGGCCGCAGGCACTCTGATCGGTGCCGCCGTTGTCGAGTCCACCGCGCGCCTTGAAATGAGTGAATCCCTGTGGAAGATCAAACGCGATAATAGAAATTGAGTGAGTACCAATGCCATAGTCCACAGGCTTCCCACCGATCCGCAAGTCGCCACCGCCGGCATTCTTGCCGACTCGCACTTGGCCCCAGTCCGCAGCGGCGAAATTCCATTTGAGTTCGGTCAGTTTTTTCTCGCCGTTGGGTCCAACTAACCGTGGCTCTGCCCAATCGGCCCAATCGCAGCCGTACCCGTTGCCGCCATCGCGCACGACTAAGAAAAGTTGTTTCGCGCCAGTAATGTCGGCCTCAATACTTACCGAATGATTCGGCGTTATTGCTGAGACAACCTTGCTCGAGAATACTGGCTTAGGTGCACTGGATGACGCGTTTTTCTCAGCGCTGGTCGACTTCAAGCGGATCTTGCGAAATTGCACCGTCATCGGCGGTCCTGCGTGCAACTGCAGCGCTAGCACGCCCTTGGCGCGGCCCTTCTCGTCGTTATCCACAAATTCCGACATTGTCACGCCGTTAATCTTATGAATAAAGTGATTGCCCTTCGCGATAATGTGGTAGTCGTTCCAATCCTCGTTTTTGATGTGTTTCTGCAACTCTTTAGCATCGCCGAGTTGTTCGAGAACTTCCTTCTTGCCTTCCTTGGTAATCGTCGCCTTCTGACCACGATCGGCAAGGATGCCGCGAAACCGTTCGCCATAGTTGATTCCGGAATACCGCGCTCCGGCTTCGAAGTCGGCCTGATAACCGCCGACGACCCATTTCTCGTTTTTAACCTCAAAGCTGCGGTATTGGATACCAGAGTTACCACCAATGATTTTGTATTGAAGCTTCAATTCAAAATCCGTAGTTTCGCCACCGCGCCAAATAATAAACGTGTTACTTTTCGTTGGTTTGTCAGGCGTGGTCTGACCTGTCATCGCGCCATCGCGCACACTCCAAAGCTTCGGATTACCGTCCCACTGGTTGAGCGTCTTGCCGTCGAATATGGAAACGAAGCCATCGTCACCTTCCGCGGCAGTCGCCGATGTAGCCAATAAGTTCAGAGCGAAAATCGAAAGACACAGCCCGTAAAAAGTGTGTTCCATCGACTGATTTCTCCTACCGCATTTCATGGTGGATCTAAACTACTGTCCGTTGTGAAATTCCTTTATAAACAGAAATCGTAGTAAGATCGAGCATTCAGACCAAGTTCGTCGATCAGGATGCGGTTTCAGGTACATCCGAACGGGAATGTCCCGCCGTGAAGTATACGAGAGAATCGTTTGTCAAAAGTGCGGGAGAACCGTTCTAAAACGCCCCCTGACAATTTGAGAAACCCGCAGAACTGGTACGATGCGCCTTATTTGCTCAATACGTTCCCGCGAGCTATTGTTCTGATACTACTTGCTTCGCAGGTTCATGAGTTCCCGACAGCTGACTTTCGAAGCGCCTCGAATAACGTATGGATTTTTGGACGACCAAGCCCCGGGCAACGCGCACAACAGCGATAGCGAAAGCCGCAGCACGTTCGACGGAGCCAACTTTCTCAAGTCACGGCGCGGCGGGTTACCCAACTTGTCCGCAGTGGGCAGTTAAGTCGGCGGCGAATATCCTGCGGCAGCAGGCAGAACCAGCCGCTACGTGGGTCGTGCGCGAACGTTGTGGCCTCACGTCGATTCAATGAGACGTTATCTCCAACCATGGTGGCTATCGCGCTGCCGACCGTGTCGGGGCATTCAGGAATAGAGAGTTTTTCTTACTGCCTGAGTAATCGCGATTCCGACCCCGATACGGTTCCCGGGATGCGATTATCTGTGCCAGCCCTCGCTTCGCGTGAACGATGCGAATCTTCACGTCACTTTAGTCTCAGCATAAGACGGCTGCGCAGACAATCGGAGAGGCAATTATTTTGACCGGAAAATTGACGCGCGCGATTTCTGTCCTATGGTTGCGTACGGCTGTAACGTTACGTTCTTGCTGGAGTCACGGAACCGTCTCTCGGTGTGTCACAAGATTGCACCTAAGACAGTGATCCGACGTTCTACCCTCACTTCCCGCTTGCAGACAAGGAGATCGCGACATGAGAATCGCGCTATTCACTTGGGAAAGCCTATATTCGGTTGCTGTTGGTGGTGTTGCGCCGCACGTATCCGAGTTGGCTGCTGGACTTCATCGTCGTGGCCACGAAGTGCATGTCTTCGCTCGCATTGCCGAAGCCCAAACGACCTACGACGTGGTCGATGGCGTATACTACCACCGCTGCCCGATCGAGCTCCATCCGGATTTCATCACTGAGATGAACAATATGGGCAACAGCTTTGTCCACTTCATGGCACAGACCGAAGCATACCAGGGCGCACCGTTCGATATCGTTCATGGGCATGACTGGATGTGCGCAAAAGCGATCGTCCAGGCTAAGAACGACCGCGGCAGCCGCACCGTTCACACGATTCACTCCACGGAGTATGGACGCTCCGGAAACCACTTCCATGGCGGCAACTCAGAACGCATCCGGGCGATCGAAGCCGAGGGCGCCTATTGCACTGATCGCGCGATCACCGTATCGGGAGCTTTGGCGGACGAGGTCAAGTGGCAGTACGATGTTCCCGATTGGAAACTGAGGACTGTCTACAATGGCGTCGACTGCAGCCGGTTCGACGGATACATCGATGCAAGCGTCTGTCGAGAGAAATATGACATTGGACCACTCGACCCGATGGCACTGTTCGTAGGGAGAATGAGCACGCAAAAGGGTCCCGATCTGCTACTGGAAGCCGTGCCAGGCATTCTCGAACATCGTCATGACGCAAAGGTGGTCTTTGTTGGTGACGGTGACATGCGTGCCTATCTCGAACATCGCGCTCACGAGCTCAGCGTCAACCACGCGGTGCGATTCTTGGGTGCGATGGATCCCAACGGCGAGTTGATCGATCTGTACAAAAGCACGGATACAGTCGTCGTACCGAGCCGTAACGAGCCGTTCGGAATCGTCGTGCTGGAAGCATGGGCTGCTGGCAAGCCGGTCGTCGCCACACAGAACGGTGGTCCCCGTGATTTTGTCTCGCATGGGGAGGACGGATTCCTGGTGTATGACAACCCACACTCGGTCTGCTGGGGCGTCAACACGATCTTTGGCAACTTCGAGCACGCCCGCTGGATGGGCAGCCGGGGGCGTGTTAAAGCGGCGTACGGGTTCAGCTGGGACGTGATCGCCCGCCAAACAGAAGCGGTTTACGAAGAACTGGTCTGTAGCTAGAGCGCATCCGAATACGGCGCCGCGATTAATCGTTGATTTCCCAGTCGAAGGCAAACTCACGACAGGCCAGGGAGTTAAAGTGTGCGGAAGGTGAAGCGATCTGGCAATGCCACTACCGGCCGCACGGTCTCGACTCGCTGACGTTTGGAAAAAATAAGGTGACTAGAGATGGCACATACCGTCCAATTACCAGAATACGTCGGGGAGTTTCCCAACCTTTGTGGCTCCGAAGAATCTCTGAGGATACGGACAACAACGGCGGGCCGGGGCTATCTACCATACAGCACGATCGACTTTGACCAGATCAACAGCTGTTTTGCGAATGCACTACACATGCACCAGCCACTGGTCCCGGCCGGTGGTAATGATCTTCGTACCGCGCAAGTTATCAGCAATCTCCAGGCGATGATGGAGTATCCGGAGATAGGCGATAACCACAACGCGCCGGCTTTCCACTGGTGCTACAAGCGAATCGGAGAGATCATTCGTCATCTGGTGGATGAGGGCAAGCAACCTCGGATCATGCTGGAATACTCCGGCTGTCTGTTGCATGGATTGCGACAGATGGGGCTCGACGATGTGTTCGAGAATCTAGAAAGGATCACGTGCAATCCGGCGTACCGTCATTGCGTCGAGTGGTTGGGGGCACCGTGGGGACATGCGGTGGCTCCGTCGACTCCAGTCCAAGATTATCGCCTTCACGTCTTGGCGTGGCGCCACCACTTTGCCGCCATCTTCGGCCGTGAGGCACTGGACCGGGTGCGTGGTTTTTCGCCGTCCGAAATGGCTCTGCCGAACCATCCCGACGTCAGTTACGAGTTCGTTAAGACACTGAACGACTGTGGCTACGACTGGGTGCTCGTCCAAGAACACACTGTCGAACAAGTGGGAAGCGGTGCCTCGCTCTCCAACGTGCACGTACCGCACCGCCTGGTAGTGAAGAACTCACAGGGTAAAACCGCTCAAATCACGGCCATCATCAAGACGCAAGGCAGCGATACAAAGCTGGTTGCCCAGATGCAGCCGTATTATGAGGCCCGCGGGCTTTCACGTCATCAACTGGGCGGCCGGTCGATTCCACCGCTTGTGACGCAGATCGCCGACGGTGAAAACGGTGGCGTCATGATGAACGAATTCCCTACGAAATTCTTCGAAGTGATGGGCGAAGCTTCTGGCAGCAGCACGCCTGCAGTCAACGCAACTGAATACTTGGAGTACCTGCAGAGTTTGGCCATCAGTGAAGACGATTTCCCCGCCATCCAACCGGTGATGCAACACCGCATTTGGGAACGTTTCCCGGATGGTGCGGGCTCTGAAAAACTGGCAAGCCTGATCGAAGAGTTGCGTCAGAAAGACGATCGGTTCCACATGGAAGGCGGGAGCTGGACCGACGACATTTCGTGGGTCACTGGTTACGCGAACGTCCTCGGCCCGATGGAAAATGTCAGTTCTCTTTTCTCGGACAAAGTGCTGAAGCCTGGTGTATTGACGAGTGAACGCCGCTACCGTAACGCCCTTTACCACCTCCTGATGACGCAGACGAGTTGCTTTCGATACTGGGGGGAAGGAGTCTGGACAGAATATGGACGGGAATTGTGCCGTCGCGCCTCGGAGATTCTCAAGTACGACTTCTAATGGTAGCATGACACTGTACTACTGGCCGACGGTAGAGAAGCCTGTATGGAAGACAGCCGCGAATCACAAGACACTCTGGCCGCTACCTGGAAAGGTCGCATGAGGCAGGTCGCTCATTGCGAACTGTCGTACAAGCAGGCGTTGCGGGTCGCCCTCGAGTGCGTCGAAGTCGCGGAGCGATATTCGTCCTCTCCGCCGCAATCGATGAGCCCAGCAGCACGGGATGCCAACCTCGACATCGTGGTGAACCTCGCCTCGGTGCTGGAATGTGAAGTGCGGCTGGCCGTCTATTCGCTATACCACGGTAACAAGCTCGTCGAGCACGACAAAGCTGTCGAGCAATTGATCAACTGTGGCAAGTGCTCAGACTCAGCGGCTTAGTAACGGGTGCGACATGTCCGTCGCGGCCAAGTGGATCATCTACCAACTTGTGGTACGAGACTACGGTATTACGAACACCACAAACCAGCGGAACGGCAGCCTGTCCGTCAATGGGTTCGGACAGTTTCGCGGACATCAACGAGACCGCGCTGAGTGCCATCCGGCAACTCGAAGTCACGCACGTCTGGTTGACCGGATGTTTGCGTCAGGCCACGCTGACCGATCATTCCACGATCGACCTCCCTCCGGACGATCCAGATGTGATCAAGGAGATGGCGGGTTCGTTCTACGCTATACGGGACTATTTTGACGTCTGCCCCGACTACGCCACAAACCCGGCAGGTCGCTTGGCGGAACTCGAATCGCTCGTACGCCGAATCCATGCGGCGGGGATGAAAGTGTTGATCGACTTTGTCGCCAACCAAGTGGCCCGTGGTTATCAGTCCGTGATCAAGCCGGAGCTCAACTTCGAAGAGGGAGATTGAGGCGGCGCAGATGGTACTCGTCCACGCCAGCGCCGATGTGGCGCAAGTCTACGCCGAGAGAGACATCGCGCCGCTGAAATCGTGCGCGAAGTCGGGTATGATGTAAACCTTCGGGTTTGGCCGGTTGAGAGTGAGATTGACACACCCGTTTTCCATACCCCACCAGCCGCTACGCTTCGCGGAGAAAAAAACGCGTCATAATCTTCCCCGCAAAGACCCATGAAACGCATATCGAACCAACCTCGGCTGCCCATTTTCCTCGGCGTGTTGCTCATCGTCGGTGGATTCATTTGCAATGTGTGGACCCTCACGTATCTATTCAGCGAAGACAATCGCATCGTATCGCTGAAACTGAGGGGCATCATCTGGGTTGTGCAGTGTTCCTGCTTAATTGCCGGCATCTTGATCCTGAGATTCTGGCGTCGACAGCACATGGATTACTTTGTCGTCCATTGTGGCATGCCTGCGATGTTGTTAGCCACCTCGCTGTTTGTCTGCAGTCTCGGGTTGTATTGGCTGTTAGAGACTTTTCCGCAACTAATCAGTGGCCCGCTCATCAAAATTCCGCATTTCGCCTACTTGAGCCGCTGGGTGCCTGACGCTGACTTAGTCGCACGTCGAAGGCAAGGCGTGAGCCAAACGTATTACGGATTTCGAGGCGATCTCTATTCACCTAATTACGGCGTCAGTACCAAACCAATGACCTACCGCGCTACCTTTGCTGCTAACGGTTTTCGCAGTCATGATTCCGCTCCCGGCGCAAATGTCGTGGTCATCGGAGATTCTTACGTCGAATTCGGTCTCAACGAGAACGACACATTCCCTGCCCATCTGCAGAACGTCTGTGGCCTCAAAGTGAAGAACCTCGGCAGGGCCTGGTATGGCCCCGACCAGTACCTGGCGGTCCTAAAGCGGTATGGACTTGACCATGGGGCCACAACAGCTGTGGTCTGTTTCTTTGAAGGAAACGATATTGGGGACATTCAGGAATACCAGCGATGGAAAACGGGAGGTCATTACCACGGGTTTCGCTTGACGCGGCAGATGCCATTTTTGAAGCGATACACTGTGGCGGTGGATGAGATTACCCGTGCCATCGGAAAGCCGCGCAACAACGTTGCGGACCCGCACGATGTCATCCCGCCAAGCGAAAAGAACCAGCCGATTCATCCGGATATGGTCGAGCTCGAACTCGGCGATCAACGCGTGGTCGCCAAATTCGGATATAACAACGAGCTACGGGAACCGGAAACTTTGCTGCAGAGCGAAATCTTTACACATCTGCGGGAGGTCCTGGAAGAATTCAAGGAAGTTTGTGCCGGTCCTGGAATCGAACTCATCGTACTGTACATTCCGACAAAGGCACACATCTATGCGAAATACACGACCGAGAAAAGCGGCGAACCTTGGCTGAAAATAAAACACAAACAGATTGCGGCACAAGGATGGCTGGAGCAATCGGTCTCACAACTTTGCGCCAAGATCCAAGTGCGGTGGGTTAGCTTGACACCTGCATTCGAAGAGGCCGCGCGGAACGGGGAACTGCTTTTCTATCCGTTCGACACGCACTGGAATACCGAGGGACGACAGTTGGCGGCCGAGGTCGTGGCCTCACAATTGAACTGAGCCAGGCGACCCACCTTACGTGAAGAGTCCGGACTAGCAGCGCCAGGCAAGCCTGAACCTGCTGTACTTGCTCAATCAGGCACTGAGTAGATTTTGCATCTGGATGCGTCAACGAGAATCCGTACCAACCGGTGAGTAGTTGCAATGGTCGAAAGCTAATCGTCCAAGGCGGTAACGTGCAGGAGTCGCCGATCCATGCTCGGTCCCGCTTAACCAAAGCGTCAGCAATCGCATTTGCCCCGCAAGAAAATTTAAAAAGCCCCGTCGAAACGTTGCGGGACAGTCCGAAGGGGATTAAACTTCCTATCAGTGGACGGAGACATGGTTCAGCTTAACGTCAAACAACGAACTAACAATTTATTGGTAGATGACACGGAATTAGCTGACAGAAAAAAGAGCTGGCAACCACCTGACTTGCCCGACCGCGGTTATCGGCGTTTGCATGCGCAACACGTGTTGCCCGTCCATG
>Ga0310123_10002395_pt1 | contig 14970 bp, 17 predicted proteins | sample CB6_AW_1057_MG_FD_203505 | JGI IMG/M metagenome (GOLD analysis project Ga0310123, IMG submission 203505) | Marine microbial communities from Western Arctic Ocean, Canada - CB6_AW_1057 | ecosystem: Environmental > Aquatic > Marine > Oceanic | place: Canada: Western Arctic Ocean | collected... | reverse complement strand
GACAGAACATGGCCTGTACCGGCTTCAATAAAATAGGTGAATCGATCCTTCGCGGCGGCTGCTTCATACGCGGCGGTGATTGTTTCGACGCCGGTGCGGACTTCTTCGATTGGGGAACCTCCGTCTTTTTCGCCAAAGTTTAAATGCAGCGCGCGGGGCGCAATCAATCCTGCGATGTCCGGTGTGTCCCCGTAAGCGTGAAAGCCAGGGACAAAATTCGGAAAGCAGTGTAGGATCTTCGTGCGGTGTATGCCGCCGTAGGTCGGCAGGCAACAGTTGCCGACAAGGCACTTCAACCTCGGTTCCCAAGGACCAACAAGCCAAGTATGTGTCGAGCCCATTGAGTGCCCGTAACAGCCGATGCGGTCGGCCTTGACTTCCGGGCGTGAGACCAGGTAGTCGACCGCGCGTCGCATGTCGAGGATGTTTTTCCAAGCCATACACTTGCCGGCGACAACGTACCGCAGAAATTCAAAACGTTCGAACCTCATGCCTTTCAGCCGCTTGTCCTGTCGCTCTTCGAAACAGAGTGCGTCGGGGCAAAGCACGACATAACCCAACTTAGCCAAGGCCACGCCGGTGTGGTGCATTGCGTTACCCGCTAGCCCGGCTGGTTCCGTCTTGCCGAGATGCCACTGCCCGGCATGTTGATGCCAAACAGCGACCGCCGGCGCGGGCGAACTGTCCGAAACGCCGTCGGGAACCAGAGCGATCGCTGGCACACGATCACCGGGTTCGGCTTCGTAAGTCAGCCATTCAAACCGATAGCCGTCCTTTTGCTCGGTCCGCAAATTCTTCGGCTTCAAATCGCAGGGATCCGGCCACGGGCCGCCGAGGCACTCGAGCAACCGCTCTCGCAATCGGTTCGGTTGACGATCGTTTGTAATTGGTTGATCCGCCTGCACGATTTCCGCTCCCACTGCCGAGGCACCCGCCGCCGCGACAGCCGTAGATTTTAAAAAGTCTCTTCGGTTCTGATGATTCATTTTGTACCCCGGGTTCGTAAACTAGCAGGTTGTCCAAAAATAATTCTGCATCGATTGGCGGATAGAATTGAATTTCATCGACGAACCGGTTTTCGGCATCGAGTTTCGACGTGTCGAAGTCGAGAAACTGTTCCACCCATTTTTCGGCGTTCGGGCATTCAACGGTGTTTACCGCCGACCATCCCGATCGGCTGTCAGCCAAGACTACGCGTAACTTGCCGGTCGTTGTTATTTTGTAGTCGAACCGCGCTCGTGTCAATTTCCCGACGGGCCGTGGCTCAAATCGATTGCCTACGCGATCCCGAAGCATACCACCAGTGAACAGAGTGGCTACTTTTCAATCATCGAAGGACTCGACGGCCGTATTTATGTCGGCACGGCCAAGTACGGACACAATGCTTGTTTGGTTGAGTTTGATCCGCGGTCCAAGTGGATACGGGTCGTCGTCGATGTGCACAAGGAAATCAAAAACAGCGCGACGGGTTTTGCGGCCCAGGCAAAAATCCATACTCGCAACAATGTTGGTGCCGGCGGGAATATCTACTTCGGCACCAAACAGGGCTACCCAAAGGAAGGCGAAAAGCGGACGGACTATCCGGGCGGATACCCGATGGTCTTCGATCCGGCGGCCGGCAAGACGCGGGTTTACGGCGTCCCGGTTCCGCATTACGGCGTCATCAGCGTAACGCCCGACGAGTCGCGCGGAGTGGTATACGTTTCGGCCTGCAATGACGCGCGGCCGATCGAGAGCACGTTGTTCTTGACGCTCGATTTGGTGACCGGCAAGTATCGGCGGCTGATGGAATGTCGGCACATGTACGCGTTTATCGTCGTCGATTATCTGGGCCGTGCATATCATCCAATCCTCGGCGGCGACATAGCGCGCTATGACCCGGTGACCGACCGGCTGGCACGATTGAAACAGACGATCGGCGGGGAGCCGCCGACAGCAGCTTCGTTGCTCGCCGACCCCAAGAGCCATCCGATCAACTGGGACATCTCGCCGGATCGCAAGACACTGTACGCAGTTGCGATGAGTGGCAACCAGCTTTACCGTTACGACCTGACGTCGAAAGGCCATACGCTCCGCGGCAGGCGGGCGGGCGAATTGGTTGGCGGCGCGGCCAAAACCGATTGCCGCGCCATGTGCGTGGCCGCCGACGGGGTCATCTGGGCCGGCGTGGCGACCACGCACAAAAACGGCGAATCGTCGCTCCGCTTGGTCAGCTACAATCCGCTTCACGGCAAGTCGCCGGTCGATCACGGCGGGATTGAGATTAGCAATCCGGACTATACGACATTCACCAGTGGCGATGGCAAACCCCTGCGCTACCACCACGGAGTGACTCGCCGCAAAGACGGTGCGCTCGTTCCGCGATACCACATCATGGGTATCTGCGCTGCGCGGAATGGAACGGTTTACTTGACGACTCTATACCCATTCACCTTGCACGCAGTTCGTCCATGACGCGACTCTCGAGAAAACTTTCTCTACCGATCGTCGCGATCGTCTGTGCAATCGTACACAATGCGCAATCTGCCACGTACGCCGAACCGAAATCTGAAGAAAAGATACGCCGCATTGCCGCGGTTGTTACGGCTTATTACCACAACTCGCACGCCGATGTGATCGTTAGCCGGTTGCTGGAAGGTGACACATTGAACAACAAGGGCGAATTCCCGAAGTTGAAGCTGGTTTCGCAACATTCAGCGTCCGTTCCAAGCCCTGCGACGAGAGAAAACTAGAAAGATTATTGAGTCATGCGCCTATTGTGATCCCCGATCCAGCGACGGGAGGACTCGATTATTTGACCATAATTTATGGCGGTGGTGGCCTTCACCGAACCGCCTTAGGACGAGGTGGTCGAGAAGATCCTGCGCGGGCACCAGATCGCAGCCGACCACCGCTTCGCGTCGGCACCGAGAGCACCACCGGACGCAGTTGGTTTGGTCCCAGAGTTCGATTCCGTTTCTTCCGACGAACTCCAAGAGCTGACCTACGTGGACATGGACACGTTCCTGGCCACCTTATAATCATCACCGACGCATGTCGGCCTGGGGACGTTGCGTCTGAACTGCGCGGTCCACTCGTATTTTGCGGCCTGACAGGCCGCAACCTCACCCAATCGCTCCAAACACCGGCGCGGGAAAGGCATCCGAGGGCGGACATGGCCGCCCTCGGATGCCTTTCTCCCTGGAATTCACTATTTCCTCCTTATAGGCTCAGATCTGTCGGCGGAAATCAAATTTCCTATCAGTTATCAGTTAGCACGTAAGGCTTTGACCTCGGGCGCAACGCCCGAAGCTCAAGTCCTCTGTTCAAGAAACAAGAATCCCGGTTGAAGTGAAATGTGAAGAGAAGTGAAGAGGCGGCCTGCTATGGGCAACGCTGCCGGAGTTGGCTTGGAAGCTTTCGCCTACCGCGCCGCCGGAGACGTTAACCTCGACGTTGCGGTTGGAGCCACCGAACAGCCATTCAACGTTCTACCAACGGGACGAGATGAATAATGGTAGCCGCCCCAACTAACGGGACAAATGAACAATCGTAATTCATTCGATGGTGCCAAAGGCTGGGCCTACTGCCGCAGCTGGTCGACGACAAATCCGGCAACACCGACAGCGATCAATACGATGCCGGACCAGCGCACGAGTCGTGCAAGACCAGGGCCGCGCGCGCGTGCCCGGTCAAGCTTGGACCGCAACTGAGTGTATTTCTGTTGTGCGGCGTGAAACTCTGCTTCGTCCGCGTCGCCGTGGTCCTCTGCATGGTTACGGAAGCTGGCCGCTGCGACGCGCCGATGAGAAAGCGCGTGCAAGTGGGATGTTGCCGCTTCGAGTTGGCGGCCTTGCTCTTCCGTCCAGCCCGGCATGGCATCTGCCCCCCATTTGGCCACGAACGAAATCAACAGTAGCAGCAAGCCAGCTGCAAGTGCCCAAGAGGTCAGCCGTTGACGCGTAATACTCCGCGTTCGGTTCATGGAGTTGTCTTTTAACTCCGGTCTCCACTCTTCACTCTCCACGCCTCACTCTCCACTCTTAGAACGTGTGTTTTCCAACGCTCACTGGTTGTTCGTCATTGATGCAGACCATGTAAGCCAGGGCGATCTCATCCACATCGTTGGACAGGAACGCAACATGCCCGTCTAGAAACGTCACATTGACGCCGCCAGGATGGTGGCTGCGCGGTGCCGCCGACAGATAACGAGATTCGCTACCAGGTTCCGAGCTGTATGTGCCGCACGGCATCCCTTCCAGCTGTGACGTCGCCACATCCGGGCAAGCGTAGAGCATGTCCTGGGTAACGCGGAAGACATTGGGTGTTTGGGTAAGTCCTATACTCAATGTGTTAGCCGAATAAACCGGGTTTTCGCGACTCACATTGTCGTAGCTCGTGTCAGCGGGGTGCATGTCAAATGCAAGAAGGCTGGCACCGGTCCAGGGAAGCGCCCACGCACCGCGTTGGTCTCTCACGTGGTCCCGCGTGCGTACTTCGGATAATACGATCGTGCTTGACAAGCCGTCACGAACATGTGCCATATGTTGCGGGCGACCGGACGTCAAGGCACCACGAAAAATCTGATAGTCCACATGGAACGGTCCAACATAGGCAGCATAATTGCCCTTTGCCACCCGCTTGCCAAAGGTCAGCTCACTGTGCTCAAAATATTTGCCGTGCGCATTGTCGCTGGGACAGAGCATCGTTGCAAAAGTTTCCTCCTGAGGTTCTTGCCGCTGGTCAAAAATTGTTCGATTGAAATCGAAGCTGGCGTGTCGCACACTCTCCTCGACGTGTGGCAGTATCAGAACGGCCCAACTGAACATTTTTCCCGAACGCAAATCGAGCCTCAAGGGCAGATCGCTCGGCGGTTCCGGCAGCGGCAGATCAACAATTGCCGACGCGGGATAGACTCGAAGCACCGATTCGTAGCTTTGCACAGCCAGGCAAAGCTGTTTCAAATGGTTAACGCATTGGACCCGCCGCGCCGCTTCGCGGGCATTCTGAACAGCGGGCAGCAGCAGCGAGATCAACACCGCGATGATCGCAATGACCACCAGTAGTTCGACCAGAGTGAAAGCTTTGCGGGCGGGTATCGAGTTGAGAGTCAAGCGGTTCTTCCGGTTCGTAAGGGCGCGTCAGGTCAATTATTTTGCTATTGAACATTCCCCTCCTAACAGTTGATTCTAATATGGTACAGTGGAACTGGCTACGACCAGAAACTGCGAGAAAGTCACGTTTTCTTGCAATTGCCGCGGTGGATGTCACCTATTCTTCCGCTTTCCGAACGCCGTCGTGCCGCTTGGCGAGACAACCGTGGCGTCCCGCGAAATAAGCCAGGAACATCGGAAAACGAGGGTGGGCGATTGGTTTCCTTGATGCCAATTTATGGCCAGATTGGGGGTCGCTTTTCGAGAAAGGCAGCGACTCCTTCGGCCGCCGCCTCCGTTGTCCGCGCCGTTGCTGTCGCCGCTGCGCCAGCCGATAGCCACGTGATCAGTTGCTCGCCGATAGTTTCATTGATCAGCGATCTGGTCAGCTGCAGCGATTCCGGAGCTCCGCGTGCACATTGTTCCGCCCATTGTACTGCTTTTGCCCAGACTTTGTCGGTTGCCACCAATTCGTGATAGATACCGGCCTGTAGTGCTTCGTCCGGTGAAAAATCCCGCGCGCTGATGAGCAAATTGGCGGTCCGTCCAGCACCAATGCGGAATACCAGTAGTGGCGCGACCAGCCCCGCCACTAAACCTCGCTGTGGCTCCGGCGCTCCGAAAATCGCGTTCGGACCGGCCACAACAACATCCGCCGTTAACAACAGGCTCGCTCCTGTTCCCATCGCTGCCCCGTTGACGGCGGCGATTATCGGCTTGGGATAACGTAACATGGTTTCCAGCAGGTCACGAAGTTGTGTACAATCATGGTGCCATTGTGACTCGGCGTTCTCCTCCCGTGACGACGCGTGGATCTCCGCCAAATCACACCCGGAACAGAATACCGAGCCGCTTCCGGTCAACACGATCGCACGAACGCTCCGTTGTTGATGCAGATCTAAGAGCGTTTGCTGCATTTCCGCCACGAGCTGGCGCGACAGCGCATTGCCTCGGTCAGCCCGGTTGAGAATAATTGTGCCCACGCCCTGGTGGATGTTGACTTTGACCAGCAAAAGTGGTTCGTCCGAAGTGATCATGGTTTGACGGTTTTCAGTGTTCGGGTTTCAGGTCAACTTTTGTTTGATGACGCGTGGATTAATTCGATTGCGTCGCGGTGCGATTTGCTCTTGGCGCCTCTCCCAAATCAATCCGTCACACCATATTTGAAACGTTTGCAGCGTCCGAGTGTCACATTCCGGCAATCGGTACTTGGTGGTTTGGAAATATCCCGTAAACGAAAGCCTATCCGAATCCAGACCGAATGCCTCGAAGGCTTCAAACATCAAGGCGCGAATCATAAAGTGTGCGAGCGATAAAGCGTACATCTGCTGTATCACACCTGCTGGTGTTTCGCTACGTAAGTGCGCGGGCTTCGTTGCACGGCGTGAGTCTTGGTGAGTCTTTTGCTCGTCAAAGGTCCTCTCCTTTTCCCAGCGTTCATGGCACAACGGGATCAGTTCTGAAGCCGGGTACAATTCTTCGTCCAAGAACATGGTCATCAACACGTGTTCTTCGTCGTGGCCCACTCGCTGCGGATCGTCGAGCTTGTAACGAGTGACGATACCATGTCGATCTTTTCCGCGGTTGTATAGCGTGGGATAGATCTTGGCTAGATATGAGCCGTCACTGAGATTGCAAATTGGCTTGAGAATCAATCCGCTTTTTACCCGCGCAAGTACCACGACGTTTTCAGAAAAAGCACGTTTCCGTTGCTTATAGCTGAAAAAACCGCCATCTTCCGATAACAAAGAACCGACAGGAACATGTCTCCAAAGTCCTCCATCGCGGTTGTTTTGCCACAAACAAGTCCCTTGAGCACAAAGGCCAGTTCCACGTGGGTGCCAACCTCAACCAAACTTACCTTGCGCACTTGGGAAAAAGCTCCCATGCCACGGTCGCCACCGGAAGGGCGTCCGAACGCTTTGTCATTGGCCTCAGTATCGGGCGTGTTGTACACCACGCCATCGATGCCGTTCAAACGCAAACCGTGATAGAAAGCTCCTGGGGTATTCGGCTGAGCCAACGGACGTAGGGTGGTCTGGAACAAATGTCGAACCGGGGCCACACCAAGACGCTGTCTTGCCACGCAAAGACTGGAGTGATGTGGCGAGTCTTCACCGATACGCATATTTGAAAACTTGGCGGATTGGCAAATCAGTAAAAATACCCATCGCTAGCACAATCCACACCGTTACCTCGTGAGTTAATTCGCGCGCACGTTGTCCGAGATAACTTGTTCCAAACCGGCAAGCCGATCCAACGCCCGTTCGAATTATCCCGCGTCAACGTACAGCGTCCTTGTCGGACCATTGTCACAGCCTCCTTGTTGCCAGGGCTATCGTTCGCAAAGCAGCGGCCCGTAAAGTAGAAGGGGTTGTGACTTATGTCTATTCAATGGTATTGAGGCTAAGGGGCAGCTATTCTCTGCGTTGGCATGAAATTTGCTGAATCGCGAATTTGGGAATGCAACCGATAGATTCAGGAAACCATCTACGAATGTAAATCTATTCGTCAGTCGGGTCATTCGTCAATCGAAATTGTCACGTTTCCGATTCACTGTTCACATTCCGTTACTTGCCATGTTCTCATTTGTCAACATTTTGAGTGTCCAGCAAACGGCGAGAATTAATTGGTACGGCACTTGGATATTTATTAAGTCGTAATTCCATAAGGACTTACGCTTGATCTGACCGGTGCGGGATGCAAGTTGGCACCCCAAGTGCTTCCCTACTCTGTCACGAACTATGCCCTGGCAGCCATCCTCACCCCAGGAGTCACATCTTGGCCAGAACCTCCCGCAAATCTCGCCGGTCAAACCTCCGAAAAACCTCAGATTTAGCATCTCTCAATGGCAATGGACACGTCCCGACCGGGCTGAAAAACCGCAAATCAACAAAAAATCCGTCTGATGTGGCAGCATTAAATGGACACGCGATCGACGACGAGATTGACGAAGGAGACGGAGTCTCGGAGACTGGATCAGCGTCTGCGATCGATGACCCGGTCCGCATGTACCTCATGCAGATGGGTGACATTCCACTGTTAACTCGCCAACAGGAGATTGCAGCTGCCAAGCGCATCGAATCGGCCCGCAGATGCTACCGGTACAGTTTGTTGGCAAACGATTTCGTGCTCCAAGGGGCGGTCACCGCATTGGAAAAGGTGCAAAGTGGTGCGCTGAGACTTGATCGGACTATCGACGTGTCCGTGACGAACACGACCGAAAAGCGAAAAATCATGAAGCGTATCGGTCCGAATCTCGATACGCTGCGATACTTGCTGTCGCAAAATCACGTCGATTATCGGACCGCGATTGGTAAGTCCCAACCGGCGGATCAGCGGCACGCAGCCTGGAAACGGCTGGTGCGACGCCGCAATAAGGCGGTTCGGTTGATTGAGGAAATGAATTTGCGAATCCAACGGCTGCAGCCAATGGTTGACAAGCTTCTCGAAATCTCTAGCCGCATGCAGAATCTGGCCGACCAGATTCGCGAAGCGGAAGCGGGTGCAAACTCCCTTGTGCACCAGGATCAACTCCGTGCAGAGCTGCGTTATCTCATGCGGATTACGTACGAAAGCAATGCTACGCTTTTGCGACGTACTGTGCGCACGGCCAAATATCAAATGGAATATGACGCCGCAAAACGCGACCTATCTGCAGGCAACCTGCGTCTGGTAGTCTCGATTGCCAAAAGATATCGAAATCGCGGACTCAGTTTTCTGGATCTCATCCAGGAGGGCAACACTGGGTTGATGCGGGCGGTGGACAAATTCGAGCAGGCACGCGGGTATAAATTCTCGACCTATGCCACATGGTGGATTCGGCAGGCCATCACGCGCGCCATCGCCGACCAAAGCCGTACAATTCGGGTGCCCGTTCACATGATCGACACGATGAGCAAGGTTCGACTGGTAACGCGTGACCTGGTGCAGGAGCTAGGGCGTGATCCATCGCCCGAAGAAACCGCGATCCGAGCTGGCCTCTCGCTCGATGACACGCGCGTCATCATGAAAATGACACGCCAGCCGCTTTCACTCGATCAACCGGTTGGTGATCATGAGGATTCGTTTTTCGGTGAATTCCTCGAAGATCACCGCAATGACGATCCGCTCGAAGAAGCTAACCAAGAAGCGCTCAAAGAGCATATCGACATGGCGTTGGAATGTTTGAATCACCGTGAACGCGAGATCTTGCGACTCCGGTACGGCCTGCAGGACGGATATGCCTACACGTTGGAAGAAGTAGGTAATATCTTTTCCGTGACGCGTGAACGAGTCCGACAAATCGAATCGAAAGCGGTACGGAAACTCCAACAGCCGTACCGGTCGAATGTATTGCGGGGGTTTGTCGATCATATTCACACATCTGACGATACAGACGCCGTCGAGACAGCTTGAACGAAAGTGTGTGCGATGCAGGACAGTGGGATGTCGGACACACTGACACCAACAATTCCTTGAGACCCTATTCGGCTGTCAAGTTGGTGCCACAGACCAACGACAGACCACCTCTGTGCCCTTTCAACGGAACTCAGAAGTCCAGTTAATTGCTTCCAACACGGCGGAAGCCGCTCGAGATTTGTTGAGCACATAGAAGTGCAACCCGGGTACGCCGCCGTCAATCAACTCTTGCGTCTGGCGGATCGCGAATTCAATGCCCACCTGGAACTGACCCTCCAAATCGTCCGGGATTCGTTGCAGGTCCGATTGAAACTGAGCAGGCAGTTTCGCGCCGCAGAGTGAAGCAATTCGTCGGATCTGGCCGAGGTTGATCACGGGCAGGATCCCCGGTATCAACGGTGCCGTGATGCCAACGCTTTCATACCGCTCGCGAAAGTCGAAGAAATCCTCGTTGCTGTAGAACAATTGAGTGATCACGATGTCCGCACCGGCGTCCACCTTTTGCTTGAGATATTTCAAGTCCACTTGCGGATCGGTTTGTTCCTGATGGACTTCGGGATAACCACCTACTGCGATCCCGAATTGCGGGTATTCGCTGCGTATTAGCGCGACGAGTTCGTTGGCGAAGCTTAATCCGCCCGGCACCGGCCGGAATTCGGATTCACCGCGAGGTGGGTCACCTCGTAGTGCTACTATATGGTCAACGTTACGGGCCGCCGCTCGATCCAAGGTTTGTCTCAACTCGTCCACCGTCGCACCCACGCAAGTCAAATGCGAAGCGACCGGCAGGCCGTGGTCTCGTTTGACCGCGTCAACCACATCCAGCGTTGTATCGCGCGTCGAGCCACCGGCCCCATACGTGCACGTGATAACATCCGGTTCATACCGGACCAGCTGAACAACATGCTGTCGCAAGGATTCGAAACCAGCCGCTGTTCTCGGCGGAAAGAGCTCGAACGACAAGCGTATTTTCTCGGAATTGTAGTGGCTGCTGAGAGACATCGTTCCTATAATTCTACAGATCAGTGGGGCACGCGAGCCGAGCGTGACCTGAAGCACCTGGACCGTCATGAGGTGCTTCGAATTCACGTCCGGCTCGCGTGTCCCATCCACTTAAGTCATTACCTGCAGAGAATACTCGATCGTCGCCAGAAAATGAACACCTTTTCGAAATCCACCGGCCACTACTGGTCATTTCGTCGTGCGACCGGTGCCGGAAGGGCGATACATAAGGAGATGGATGGATGATCGGACGATGTTGCCCTATCTTGCTGGCGATTGTGTGTCTATGGAAAAATTCTCATGACGTTCACGGCGATCAACGATCGTCCCTCCAGCAGCCAATCGTAAGAACGGAAACTTCATGGGCGGCTTGGGGGCAGCGCACGCTCGATTCGTGGTCCAATGTTTGCCCATCCTTCGATGTGGGCAGTTGTGTGGCCTGGAGAAGAGCGTTACGACAAATCAAAGCCGACCTGCGACGTTGTATCGTCGGTTCGGTGCCGCCGGCTGACCGTGCATCGTTTGGACTCAGGATGGAGCAAAACTGGGAGGCTCAGCAACATGCCACCACGGTCGTCATACTTGTGCATGGCTTTAATTCCACGCCGGCCGAAGCGGAATCGCTGTTAAGGGTGCCGCGTCAGGCGGGCTGTGCCTGCGGTGCCCTCGTTTATCCGAACGACCAACCGATTGTCGACTCAGGCGGCCTGCTGGCCAAAGAATTGAAGATATTCTCGCAGACACATCCGGAGCACCATATCGTGTTGCTGGCTTACTCGATGGGAGGCCTGGTCTGTCGCGCTGCGATCGAAGACCCCTGCTTTGATAACCGCGCCGTGCGCCGCTTGGTGATGGTTGCCCCGCCCAACCACGGTACCTCTTTGTCGCGATTGGCCTGTGGTGTCGACGTCTACGAATATTTGTTTTCTCCCAGCCGACTTCGCCGCAGCCATCCCTTGCTCACCTCCGTCGAAGATGGTTTGGCGGAAGCGGCCGAAGACATGGTGCCCGGCTCCCCGTTTCTGCAAACGATGAATAGACGCCCTCGCAACCCACTGGTGCAATATACGATCCTGCTGGGCAACGGCGGGCCGGTTGGCCCGAATCTGGCGAAATCGACTTGTCGCTGGCTCGATCAGTTTTTCGGCGCCGACTCAGACGCTCACGACCACGCCGAACCTTGGGCATCGCTGGTGCTTGAAATGGACGAATGCACGACGGGCATGGGCGATGGCGTAGTGTCAGTTGAACGTGGCTCGCTCGACGGAGTTGACGACACGCTCGTGATCGAATTCGACCACTTGTCTGTACTGAGAAACACCGACCTCCCCAGTTCACGCCGCGTCCGCCAAGAAATCATGAAACGAATCTCCGCCGATCTTCCGGACAAGCTTCTTAGCGCGGACGCGAGCTAAACATGACGTGCCGCATAGGTATCTTGTTGGCCGCGGGCCAAGGTCGCCGTATGGGTCGGTTCAAACAGCTTCTGCCTTGGCGGACCAGCCAGGGAGACAAGCCACTGGTGGTCGCCTCGTTCGACGCTGTATCGGATGCCTGTGACCAGATGGTCGTTGTCGTGGGCCACCGGGCGGAGGAAGTTGTTCGGGTGCTGGCACCGCGACGTTTTATTCAGGTTAAAAGTGACACGGAACGGCCCATGTTCGAGTCCGTCCGCGCCGGGCTGAGTGAGACAGCCCGGATCGATGATCAAGCAGCTGCCTTGATCCAACCGGCAGACCATCCGGAGGTCAGCGCCAATACGCTTCGCGAACTCTTTGAATTGGCAGACGAAAATCCACAACAGGTTGTCTTGCCGGAATTCGACGGCCAAGGCGGACATCCGGTGCTGATCCCCGCGGAGGTCATTCACCAATTGGTTGACTGGCCAGGCGACGGAGGACTGCGCCAGTTTTGGCGCGATAACCCACAGCTCTGCCTTCGATTGACGGTTAACGATCCAGGTGTTGTCCACGACCTGGACACGCCGCGGGATTTCTCGTAGCTTGCCCGGGTGAAACAAGTGATACCGGCCGCAGATGGTAAGGACGCGTCATCAGAATTTTCCGGCGTACCGGGAACGAACAAGCCAGACTGTTCCCAGCAAGAGCCGAACGAGCGCATCCGGTTCCGGAACCGCGGAGGTATCCCAGTACGAGATCGGAGAAAAGTTGAGGACGAGTGAATTAAAGTCGGTGATGTCGACGTCCCCGTCCAAGTTGGCGTGGTCCCACGTGTTGTTCACCGTATTGGCTCCAATCGGATCGAAATGTGTGGCCAGCGTATTGAAATCGGTGATGTCAACGTCGCGCGTGTTGGGAGAGATGGTCTCCAAGCCATCGGTACCCCGCGTAGATACGGCGAACCGTAGCCATGTTCCACGGCAACCGATCCCAACCATGCGCCGACGTCCGAACCGTCAAGCCACAGGTCATCTTAACATGTATTGCATTCAATCCAATGAATGCGCCATTATCTCTTCGTGAAACCTGAACACCTAAGGCGTTTCACAATTACCGATTATGATGTTTTTGCGACATAAAGTGGCGCCATCCAATTAGTTTTACCAGGAAGCCGGAGGCCTAACTTGTCATCTCTCATGTCACAGATGAACGGAGACGTACTTGTGGTTTACTTCACGGAGTCTCGAATCTCAGACGAATAGACGATTCAACAAATCGGCACGGAGTTAGACGAGATGGCAAATCGGGCAGAGCCGGGCAAGCTGCTGCTGAACTTTAGCGACGTCCGCTTTATGTCTTCCTCAATGCTGGGAAAACGAATCAAGCGCAACAAGAAGTGCAAGCATGAAAAAACGCGTCTCAAGCTGTGCAGTATTTCAAAAGATATCATGCAGGTGGTCAAACTGATGAAGCTGAACAAGCTGTTGGACATCTGCGCGGACGAAACGCGAGCAATGATTGCATTCGACAAAGTGTAACCTCATTGCTGGAGAGCTAATATGCCGAATTCCCTTAAACCAGCCTCGAATTCGCCCGGCCCTACAACATCGAGCGTGATAAGTTCGGTCGGTTATTTGGGAGTGGGGTTTGTGGTCCTGTTCGCCATTGCTTTCCTGTCGGCCCTGTTTTTCGTACGCGAGTCGATTCGGGATACTCGGGGGATTCTTAACCAGGACCTGGAAGGCACCGTTGAGCGGTACAATCACCCCAGAACGCTGGGACCCCGCGTTGGAGATCCGCCGGCATCGGAGCGACGAGAGCTGCAAGTCGATTAGTCGTACTCGCCAGTCTAGCCAATTCGCAATCGCGTTTCGATTTTGGCGAGAGCGTCCTGCATCCGCCAAGTCTGATCCGCCAGTTGAACAGATTCACCTTGTGCGATCCAGCCTTGTACTTTTTTCTGCGCGGAAATAACCGTGCTATGGCTGCGGCCGCCAAAATAATTGCCAATCTCTGATAGGGCGGATCGAGTGTATTTGCGCGCCAGCCACATAGCCAACATGCGCGGCTGTGCCACACGCTTTTCCCGGCGACTCGATTGCAGTATTTTGGGTTCCAGCCCGAACAGATCGCAAACCGCCCGTTCAACGTCGTTAATTCGGCAGACATGGCGGGTCGATCGAATCAGGTCGGCCAACGACTCGGCGGCCAACGATTCGGATATGGGAACTCGGTGGGCCTGGCTGGCAGCTTTCAGCCGATTAATCGCACCCCGCAATTGGCGTGCGTCTCCCGGTAAATGATGGGCGACATAGTCGAGAACCGGATCGGGAACTGAAACTTGGCAGATGCGCGCCCAGCGGGCAGCGATCTCGTGGCGTGCCACCGCACACGGCGGATCGATGCCGCACACTAGTCCGCCGGCTAGGCGACCAACGATATCGGGTCCCAATTCCGCCAGCTCTGACGGCGGTCGATCCGCTGCAAACACCAATTGCCGACCTTCGCGCAGGACCGCATCGATCGTGTGCAGCAATTCGATAAGCGTCGCCCGCTTGCCGGCGAAAAATTGTACGTCGTCGACAATCAGCAATTCCACGTCCCGGTATTTGCGGCGAAAATTCGGCAAACCCGTACCGTGCAAGGCTTGCAAAAAATATCCAGTAAACTGTTCGGCCGAAAGATACACCACGCGCCGCAGACGTCGTGACCGGCGCAGCTCGCTCCAGATTCCCTCGAGCAGGTGCGTCTTGCCTACCCCGTGCGGTCCGTGGATCAACAGTGGCGTCACGCTGCCCGGCTGCTCGATCACGATCTCGCAGGACGTGTACGCCAAACGGCTAGACGAGCTGACGACAAAATCGCTCAACTTCGCGAATTTTCGCTTGGCACATCGATCGGTCGAACCTTTCTGGTGCACTCCGCCAAAACCAACACTTGTATCCGTGTTCGTGTCAGGGCTGATTCGTGGTCCGCAGCCTTCGTCGCAGACCGCCGGGCTTTCGCGTGGCGCAAGTTCTGAACCAAGTGGCAGC
>Ga0310123_10002392_pt1 | contig 14975 bp, 6 predicted proteins | sample CB6_AW_1057_MG_FD_203505 | JGI IMG/M metagenome (GOLD analysis project Ga0310123, IMG submission 203505) | Marine microbial communities from Western Arctic Ocean, Canada - CB6_AW_1057 | ecosystem: Environmental > Aquatic > Marine > Oceanic | place: Canada: Western Arctic Ocean | collected... | reverse complement strand
TTTCGAAGTGTCGTTCCTCGACCTTTTTCTGGGCCCCTTCGATCCGCTTGGTCACCATCCGGCTCTCGATCGCCTCACCGTCCTGCATCGTGCGATCGATCATCCTCATGGCCAGCTCGGGGATGAACAGTCGCATCAGGTCGTCTTCCATCGAGAGGAAGAAGCGGCTCGAGCCGGGGTCGCCCTGCCGTCCGGCTCGGCCCCTCAGCTGCAGATCGATGCGTCGCGAGTCGTGTCGTTCGGTGCCGATGACGTAGAGTCCGCCGTTCTGGGCGATGTCGCGTCCTTCTTTGGCCATGCCTCCCTGGTCGGAGATCGCCTTTGTCATCCGGTCCCACTCGACCTTGGGCACATCGAGCCGGGTCTCGTAGGTTTCTGAGAGTTGCTGCCAGGCCTGGTGTTCGGGGTTGCCGCCGAGAATGATGTCGGTGCCGCGGCCGGCCATGTTAGTCGAGATGGTCACGGCCCCCTTGCGGCCGCACTGGGCCACGATCTCCGCCTCGCGCTCGTGGTTCTTGGCATTCAGCACGTTGTGCTCGATCCCGTAGCGTTCCAGCTTCTTGCTGATCACCTCGGACTTCTCGATCGATGCCGTGCCGATCAACATCGGCTGTTCCGACTCGGATTGCACCCTCCGCACCTCCTCGACCACCGCGTCCCATTTCTCGTCCTCGGATCGGTAGATCACGTCGGGGTGATTGACCCGGTTCAGCGCCCTGTTGGTGGGGACTGCGACGACATCGAGCTTGTAGATCTTGAGGAACTCGCCGGCCTCGGTCATGGCGGTGCCGGTCATGCCGCAGAGTTTCTGGTAGAGCTTGAAGTAGTTCTGCAGGGTGATGGTCGCCAGCGTCTGGCTCTCCTCCTTGATCGTCACCCCCTCCTTGGCCTCGACCGCCTGGTGCAGCCCATCGCTCCATTGGCGTCCGGGCATCTTGCGTCCGGTGAACTCGTCGACGATCACGATGTCGCCGCCCTCGATCACGTAGTTCACGTTTCGCTTGTAGAGGTGGTGTGCCTTGAGCGAATTGTCCAGCAGGTGCGGCCACTCGGTGTTGCCGGTCGTGTAGAAGCTCTCAACCCCCACCAGCTTCTCCGCCGCCCGGATCCCTTCCTCGGTGGTGTGGCAGCTGTGTTCCTTTTCCTTGACCTCGAAGTGCTCGTCGCGTTTGAGCTGTCGAGTGATACGGTCGGCCCTGGCATACTTCGTGACATCGTCCTGTGCAGGGCCGGAGATGATCAGCGGGGTGCGGGCTTCGTCGATCAGGATGTTGTCGATCTCGTCGACGATCGCGAATTCCAGCGGCCCCTGCGCCTGCAGTTCGCGGGTCGGCTTCATGTTGTCGCGCAGGTAATCGAAGCCGAACTCGTTGTTGGTGCCGTAGGTGATGTCGCAGGCATAGGCGGGTTGCCGATCGCCGGGAGTCATCGTCGACTGGATGGCACCCACGGTGAGCCCCAGGCCCATGTAGATCGGAGCCATCCATTCCATGTCGCGGCGGGCGAGGTAGTCGTTGACGGTGATCACATGCACCTTGCCGGCGATCGCGTTGAGAGCTGCCGGCAGCGTGGCCACCAGCGTCTTGCCCTCGCCGGTCACCATCTCGGCAATCATCCCCTCGTGCAGAATCTGACCGCCGACAATCTGCACGTCGTAGTGCCGCATCTCCAGGTGCCGCAGGCCCAACTCGCGGACCGCCGCAAAGACCTCCGGCATCAGGTCTTCCAATGTCTCACCCGCGGCGTAGCGTTCGCGCATCTGCCCGGCGATGTCCTTGAACTGGTCGTCGGAGCGGGCCTGGAATTCGGGTTCGAGCGCATTGACGCGGTCGAGCATCGAGCCGGCAACGACCTCGGGCTGCTCGTCGGCGTGACGCACGAAGCCCATGCGAGCGATGCGACGGTCGTTGGCCGATCCAAACAATCGCCGCAGGATCCGCTCGAACCATGCGACGACACTGCTGAAGACGTCGCCGAGGGTTTCGAGGAATTCCATGGCACCTTCCGAAGCCGACCAGGATGGCAGCCGGCAGAGTCTGAAAGCTATGCGATCGGGGGCCGAATCCCCCCCCGGCCGCTCAGTTTATGGCCTCTACAAAAAGCGGTCAATCCCGGGCTATTCGCCGCCGTTTTGCGAGGCCGTCGGTCCCGAAGGGCCACCAGCCGCCTGGCCACCTCCGCCAGGGATTCTCAGCCTTCCAGAGGGTGCTGCCGTTGCTCCAGCGGGATCTTCATTCGTCGGCCTTCGGAGAAGTGCGACGCGTAGACGCCCTGGACCATCTCGGTGATCGCCATCGCGTGGTCGAGTCCCGAGAGTGGTTCGCGGTCGTTTCGGATCGCCTGCACCAGGTCAGCTGCCAGCACCGAGTTGCCGTAGCCGACCCAGGTGCGGCGGACGTTGCGGGGTTTCCCATCCGCATCGGTATGCCAGCCGGGCACCGTGATTTTGCGCCAGGCCAGCTGCTTGTGGTCGGGCAAGACCTTGGGGGCCGGGTAGACCCAGGCGTCGCCGGGTTGCCGAAAGTGGATTGCGGCACGTTCGCATTCCAGGAAGACGCCATAGAGGTTGTCGAAGTTCGACTTGCCGCGAACGGCCAGGTCCGCCGTCGACTCGAAGTAGCCTCTCACACCGTGGTCAAAGCCCCAGAGTGCCGAGATCGAGTCTCCGGTGATGGGGCCGACCGGTTCGGTGGCGTCGGTGCGGTCTTTGCGAGTGGCGTCACGGCGTCCGACCTGGATGTGGCCGCTGCTCCAGCGAGGCGTCCCGGCCATCGCGATCAGCAGGTCGAACCAGTGAGTTCCATGCACGAGCAGTTCTTCGCCGCCGCCGCGGTGGTCGTCCTTGGGCCGGGTCGACGCCCGCAGCAGTCGCCCGAAACGCCCGGCCTTCAACTCCGACATCGCCTGTCGGATCGGGGGCATCGCCCGCCACTGGTGCGCCATGGCCAGCTTGACCCTGGCCTGCTTGCAGGCAAGCTGCATGCGATCTGCTGAGACCAGATCGGGTGCAAAGGGTTTTTCGCAGTAGATGTGGCATCCGGCTGCGGCCACCGCTTCGACCATTTCCACCCGTCGAGTCAACCAGCGGGGCCCGATGCAGACGATGTCGAGTTTTTCGACGGCGAGCATCTTGCGGTAGTCGGTGTAGGCGGAATCGAGTCCCAGTTGGGCGGCCTTCTTCCTGCCGGCGGCCTGGTCGTGGTCGGCGACGGCGACGATGCCGGTGCCCGGCACCTCGACGAACGCGCGGTCGAGACCATGCCCGTAACCGCCCTGCCCGGTGGCACCAATCACTCCGACTCGCAGCAGCGCGGGCATCGAGCGATCTCCTGAGGTGGCCGGGTCAACTGACGATGTTCTGAGGCTGTCCCGAGAGAAACGCGATGGCGTTCTCTGTGGCTCCGAGATTGAGCAGGTCGTTGCCCTCGGGGGTCTGGTCGGCACAATGCGGGGTCAGCACCACGTGAGCACATCGGGTCAGCGGGTGGTCGGTCTCCAACGGCTCGGTCTCGTAGACGTCCAGGGCGGCCCCGCCGAGGTGCCCCGAGTCGAGGGCTGCCACCAGGGCTTCGGTGTCGAGCACCGCGCCTCGGGCGGTGTTGACCAGCAGGCTGCCCGGTCGCATCAGCGACAATTCCCGCTCCGAGACCAGGTGCCGGCTGTCGTCGGTCAACTTCACGTGCAGGCTGACCACGTCCGAGCCGGCAAACAGCTCGTCCCGCTCGACATACCGAAACCCCATCCGCGAGGCCTTCTCGGCGTCGGGATGAAACGTCCAGGCCATCACCTCCATCCCGAAGGCACGCGAGAGCCGGATCATCTCGGTGCCGATGTTGCCGGTGCCGATCACGCCGAGCGTCTTGCCCGAGAGCGAGGTGGAGAGGACCTGGTGCCAGTCGTTTCGCTTCATGGCCTCGGTGAAGTAGGAGGTCTTGCGCGAGATGGCCATCATCAGGGCAAACGCGTGCTCGGCCACCACCGGTGCGGTGCGGCCCGGGATATTCGAGACGGTGATCCCCAGCTCCCCACACGCGACCAGGTCGATCGAATCGGTGCCGATGCCGCAGGTACTGATGAACTTCAATTCCGGCAGCTGTCTCAGCACTTCACCGGGCCAGGTCACCGCTCCTCGCGAATTGATGATCGCGGTGGCTCCGGCGGCCCGAGCCAGCTTCTCGTCGTCATCGGCGGGCCGGTTGTCAAACAAGCGGATCTCGTAGTGTTCCCCCAGCGTGTCCAGTCGGGGGGACCCGGCGATCTGGACGGGGTCGTCACCGGGGATCACCAACAGCGGACGCTCCATCACCGACACTCCTCGTTGTTCCCTGGACTCGTGCACGTGGCCCGGCGTCGGTTCGCCGTTTCCTGGCTGAGCTCAGAATACGTCACCATGAGGTCAATTCCCAGCCAGCCTGCTGGCCGGTCCCGTGTTCGGCTCCTTGCCGATTTGGCTCGGCTCTGATGTGCCAGTTCGAGGACGAAGTCTCACATCGCGAGCCGTCGGTGCGGTTGGTAGAGTGAGTGCGGTCGTGGAGGAACCAGCGATGGCGACGAGTGAGACGGGCGAGAGTGTGTTGAGTGCCTACGAGTCGGCATCGGCGGGATCAAGGGCGGCCTTCGCGCGGGCCACGGAGGTGATGCCCGGCGGAGCCAAGGGGGCCTACTACTATCCGCCCTACCCGCTGTTTTTCGAGCGGGCCGAGGGGGCTCGCGTGACCGATATCGACGGCCGTGTCCTGGTCGACTTTGCCAATCACCACACCGCCCAGGTACTCGGACACGGCCACCCGGCGGTCGTCGAAGCGGTCAACGGCCAGGTGTCTCGAGGCATCGTGCTGGGTGGTCCGACGGGCATCGAGACCGAGTTGGCCGAGGAATTGTGCGATCGGGTCGAGAGCCTGGAGCGGGTGAGGTTCTGCAATTCGGGCACCGAGGCGACTCTGCACGCGATCCGCCTGGCGCGAGGCATCACGGGCCGTTTTCGGATCGCCAAGTTCGAGGGCGGTTACCACGGCAGTCACGACGCGGTGGAGATCAGCGTGGCTCCCCCGGTGGCTGCTGCCGGAGACCCGGCGGCTCCGACACCGGTCGAGGGGGTGCGAGGCATGGCCCGGGGGTCGACCGCGGACGTGTTGATCCTGCCCTATGACGACATCGAGGCGGTGACGCGGCTGGTCGCCGCACACGCCGACGAACTGGCCTGCATTCTGCTTGATCCCAAGGCAGGGATGCTGGCCTCGGTTGAAGGTTGGGCCGAGGCGGTTCAGGCGGTGGCGGCGGAGCACGAGATCCTGTTGATCGCCGACGAGGTGGTGGCGTTTCGGTTGGCTCGCGGAGGCTGGCAGCAGACCGAGGGAATTGCTCCGGATCTGACGACCTACGGCAAGTTGATTGGTGGAGGATTTCCGATCGGGGCCTTCGGCGGTCGTGCCGAGTTGATGGACCGGCTCGACATGCGGGGCGCAGCGACCGGTTTTCATCAAAGCGGCACCTTCAGCGCGCACCCGGTGGCGATGGCCGCCGGGCTGGCGACGTTGAAGCAGATGACGCCCGAGGCCTTCGCGACGCTCGACTCGTTGGGCCAACGTCTGGCCGACGGCCTGGCCGAGGTGACCGGGCGACACGCTCTGAAGTTGAGCCCCGTCGTGGCAGGCTCGCTCTTCAGCCTCTATTTCGCCGATCGGCCACCGACCTGCTACCGCGACCTGGCTGCCTGCCGCCGTCAATGGAACCCGGGGCTGTTCGGGCGGTTGATCGAGCGGGGTTACTTCCTGAGCCACTCGCTGGGGATGAATGCCGTGTCGCTGGCGATGCAGCCCTCGGACATCGACGGGTTGGTGTCGGCGATCGACGAGAGCCTGGAGGCCATGGCCGCCGATGGGGATTGAACAACCAGGTTTTCGATTGCCGATGGGTCCTCGAACCGGGAAGGAACCGGTGGCGTGGTCCCTGGCGGTGGTCCTGGCCGGGTTCAGCTGTGCGATCGCAGTTGCCCAGCAGCCTGCGGATCGAGTCGACTTCGACCGCGAGATTCGACCCGTGCTGGCCGACAACTGTTTTGGCTGCCATGGACCCGACGCAGCGGCTCGCAAGGCGAAACTGCGACTGGATCGTCGCGAGGGCCTACTGGGGCAGGTGAAGTCGGGGCGGCCCGGGGACAGTCCGCTGCTGGAGCGGGTGTCGTCATCGGACCCCGAACACCGGATGCCGCCGCCCGAGAGCGGGCGACGGCTGAGCATGGCCGAGGTGTCCCGGATCAGGACCTGGATTGCCCAGGGCGGCCGTTGGACGCGTCACTGGTCGCTGCGGCCGATCACACGCCCCGGGGTTCCCGAGGCCGTGGGGGCGGGAGTGTCGCGGGGGGCCATCGATCGGTTCGTGCAGGCACGACTCGCCGAACACGGCCTGAAACCCTCAGCACCCAGTGATCGTGCCCGGCTGCTCCGGCGGGTCACTCTCGATCTCATCGGCCTGCCGCCGGAACCCCGGCAGGTTGAAACCGCGATCGCCGACACGGGGGCCGATTGGTACGAGCAGTGTGTCGACAGACTGCTGGCCTCGCCGCGATTCGGCGAACACCACGCACGTCACTGGCTCGACCTGGCCCGCTATGCCGACACCGACGGATACCAGGACGACGAGCCTCGAGTGATGTGGCGGTGGCGGGACTGGGTCATCGACGTGGTCAACCGCAACATGTCCTTCGACCGCTTCACGATCGAACAACTCGCCGGCGACCTGTTGCCCGATGCTGGGCCCGAGCAAGTGCTGGCGACCGGCTTCAATCGCAACAACCGGACCAACGGCGAAGGCGGCAGCATCGCCGAGGAGTTTCGGGTCGAGTACATCATCGATCGGCTCGATACGCTCTCGACCACCTGGATGGGACTGACGCTGGCATGTGCACGGTGTCACGACCACAAGTACGATCCGCTCTCGCAACGCGACTTCTACCGCCTGTTTGCCTACTTCAACAACATCGAAGAAAAGGGCACCTACCGACGCAATTCGCCTCCCCTGCTGAAAATTCCGACTCCGGCAGTGGCCGATGAGCTGGCCGAATTGGCCGTTTCGATCGGAGGTCTTCCAGAAGGGAACCCTCGACGGAAGGTGCTCGAGGCGACCCGGCAGGCGCTGTTGAAGTCGGTGCCCTCGACGATGGTGCTCAGAGAAGGGCCTCGTCGCGATACGTTCATCCTGGTTCGAGGCCAATACGACCGACATGGCGAGAAGGTGACGGCGGGGGTTCCCGAGTCGTTGCCGCCGGTTTCGGCTCAGTGGCCGGTCAACCGTCTCGGCCTGGCACGCTGGCTGGTCGACTCGAAGCATCCGTTGACGGCTCGGGTGGCGGTCAACCGGATCTGGCAGCAGCTCTTCGGCCGGGGACTGGTGGTGACTCCCGAGGACTTCGGTGCCCAGGGTTCGCGGCCGTCGCACCCTGCCCTGCTCGATTTTCTGGCCTCGGAATTTCGCGACGGGGGCTGGGATGTCAAACGGCTGCTGAGGCTGATTGTGACCAGTCACACCTACCGCCAGGCGTCGGTCGTAAGGCCCGGTGACCTGCTGCGTGACCCCGACAATATCTGGCTGGCACGAGCCTCGCGGTTGAGACTCTCGGCCGAGACGATCAGGGACCAGGCCCTGGCCGTCTCGGACCTGCTGGTCGAGCAACTCGGTGGCCCGTCGGTCAAGCCGTACCAGCCGGCGGGATTATGGAAGGAGATTGCCGGAGGCGCCTCGGGGGCCTATCGCAACGGCTACCAGGCCGATCGCGGCCCGGGCCTGTTTCGCCGAAGCCTTTATACGTTCTGGCGACGGACGATTCCGCCGCCGATGATGGCGACCTTTGATGCGCCCAGCCGCGAGGCCTGTTCGGTGCGACGAGGGCGGACCAACACGCCGCTGCAGGCGCTGGCGCTGATGAATGACACGCTGTTTGTCGAGGCGGCCCGGCAGTTGGCCGTGCGGGTCTCCGGAGAGACGACGATCGAGGGCCGGATTGAACGGGCGTTTGCCCGCGTGCTGGGACGACCGCCAGAGACTCAGGAACTGAAGCTCCTGCGGGCCAGCTTCCTCCGTTCGCGAGCCCGCTTCAGGACGAACCCGGAACTGGGACGGCAGTTGATGAGCGTGGGAACTTCGCCCAGTGGCGGAGTGGGGGCCGGAGGGGCTGCGGTGGCTGAGATGGCCGCATTGGTCACCACCTGCCACGTGATCCTGAACCTGGACGAGGCGGTGACCCGTGAGTGAATCGAGCCAGAGTCCGCTGCACGATGCTGTGAGTCGACGCCTGTTCCTGGGCCGATCGTCACTGGGAATCGGGACCGGGCTGGGCTCTGCGGTGCTGGCCAGCCTGCTGGGCAGCGAATCCGCCACCGCAGCCACCGCAGCCACCGCAGCCACCACCACACCGCGGGCCCGGCGAGTGATTTACCTGTGCCAGTCGGGTGCTCCTTCGCAACTGGATCTCTTCGACCACAAGCCGGGCCTGGTGCGTCGGTTTGGCGAGCCGTTGCCCGAGTCGATCCGTCGCGGGCAGAGATTGACGACGATGACGTCGGGGCAGAAGCGGTTCCCGGTCGCTCCATCGATCTTTCGCTTTCGTCGGCACGGTGAGAGCGGGACGGAGATCAGCGAATTACTGCCTTTCACCGCCGCGATGGCCGACGAGTTGTGCGTGGTCAAGTCGATGCACACCGAGGCGATCAATCACGACCCGGCCATCACGCTCTTGCAGACCGGCAGCCAGCAGGCGGGGCGTCCCAGCCTGGGGGCCTGGTTGAGTTACGGGCTGGGGAGCGAGAACGAGAACCTGCCCACCTTCGTGGCACTGACCTCCTGGAGTCTCAAGGGCGGACAGCCGCTGTACGAGCGGCTCTGGGGCAGCGGGTTCCTGCCGACCCGTCACCAGGGTGTCCGTTTCCGAGCCGTCGGAGATCCCGTCCTGTTTCTCTCGAACCCGCCCGGCATCGTCTCGGAGCTGCGACGGGAACTGCTCGAGGATGTGGCGAGGTTGAACCGCATCAAGCTCGAGAGCTTCGGCGACCCCGAGATCGAGACGAGGATGGCTCAGTACGAACTCGCTTTCCGGATGCAGAGATCGGTTCCGGAGCTGGTCGACTTTTCAGACGAACCTCGCCACGTACTGGATCTCTACGGCCCCGAGGTGTCTCGTCGGGGCTCCTACGCGGCCAATTGCCTGCTGGCCCGCCGCCTTTCTGAGCGGGGTGTGCGGTTCATCCAGTTGTTCCATCGGGGCTGGGACCAGCATGCCAACCTGCCCGGTGACATCCGCCAACTGTGTCGCGCGACCGACCAGCCCTCGGCGGGGCTCCTGAGCGATTTGAAGCAGCGAGGCCTGCTCGATGACACGCTGGTGATCTGGGCCGGCGAGTTTGGCCGGACCGTTTACAGCCAGGGCGAGTTGACGTCGACCAACTACGGCCGCGACCATCACCCCCGCTGCTTCTCGGTCTGGATGGCCGGAGGTGGCATCCGGCGTGGGATGACCTACGGGGCGACCGACGACTTCAGCTACAACGTGGCCGAGGGCGGCGTGCATGTTCACGACCTGAATGCCACGCTGCTGAAGTGCCTGGGCATCGACCACCGCCGCCTGACGTTCAAGTACCAGGGGCGGCACCACCGACTGACCGACGTGCACGGCCGGGTTGTCGAGCCGCTGCTGGCCTGAGAACCCGAGGGCCAACGCAGCCGGTGGTGTGAAGAAAGAGCGGCTGACGGGAGTCGAACCCGCGACATCCAGCTTGGGAAGCTAGCACTCTACCACTGAGTTACAGCCGCGTCGGGTCTATTTTGCGCCGCAACCCGACGGCGGTCAATCGGGCCGTGGAGACCGGGGTCCGTTTTCGTCGGCTCGGAAGTCGATCGTAATGCGGCTTTTGAGTCCCTGCAGGTCCAGCCGCTTCGCGTGCGGGTCGTACCAGGCCAACACGATGCGATCCGTCGGCAGCTGCTCATTCAGCAGCAGTGTTTCTCCGGTCCTCGAGTCGAGCAACTCGACCAGCATTCTCTGGCGGCCCCCTCGGCCCCGGTCTCGAGTCCGCCCCAGCAGGACCACCGCCGGCAGGTGGTCCTGCCGGAACCGGACCACGCTCCGCAAGGCCACGCCGCGTTGCCAGCGGAGCGTCCGGGTGCCGGCGTCGATGGCCAGCAACTGGCCGTGGACGTGAGTCACCGGCAGCAGCGTGTCGCCGACGAAGTAGACCGGGGTGGTCCCGGCCCGCGGAACCACGGCTCCCTGGGCCGGCAGCATCGCCACGTAGTAGCAGTCGCGGTCGCGGAAGACCTTGATCGAGCTGATCCGCTGGTCGGTCTCGCCGAGGATCTTCAGCTCCAGTATGCGAGTGTCGTGGATGAGGTCGTGGACCTTGAGCCGTCCGGCGTCGTCGATCCAGGCCAGGTGGTGGTCGGGGGTCGCGTAGGGGAAGATCCGGTCCTTGAGCGGTTCGTCGATCACCGTGCGGTCGTCTCGAGGCTCCCAGACGCGCATCCGCTGCCTGCCCCCCGCTTCGACGGTGACATACATCAGGTGGCGTCCGAAGGCACGACGCCGGGTCCGCGACGTGATCGGCAATCGAGACTGCCGCAGCTTCAGGCCGGTCAGCGTATCGTAGACATCGTGGCCGATGCGGTCCGAGTGGCTGACGACCAGGACCTGGTCGTCGCCGAAGAACCCGGATGCCGCGTCGGCGAAGCTGCCGCTGCCCGATTCCAGGTCGCCGCGTCGCCACAACAACTCGCCGTCGACCGGGCTGACCGCGATCAGGTGTTGTCGAGACTGGAAGGTGACGGCCAGCACTCCCGACGGGCCCACTCGGAGCATCTCGGGTCGCGAAATCAGAGGGGCATACGGCCGTTTCCACAACGGGCGGGTCTCGCTTCGCTGGAGCAGCGAGAGGCCGAGCATCGACGAATGAGATCCCAGGGGCAGCAGGTGGCCGCTGCGGGACTGGTGCCACCAGATGGGGTTGCTGAACTGAGTCGGCAGGTCGATGTGACCGGCCTCGACACCCACCTGCCGGTCCATCAGCGTGACGCGGCGGGTCGAGCCGGTGTAGGTCTCGAGCAGATCGAACGTCGAGCGTTCCGAGGTGCTGAATCGACGGCGGAACCGCTGGTAGGTTGCAGGCAAGTCCGAGGCAGCCGAGACCGAGGCGTCTCGAGTGATCTCGACACGACCCGGCCGCGGCGTCGGATGACGGTGCCGTTTCCAGGTCGCGATGGCGAGAGTGTCGTGCGGCTGCGACTCGACCCAGTCGCCGCCGGTCACCGTGTCGATCCCGCTCACGTTGGCCAGCCGTCCGGTGGCCAATTCGTCGAGCAGCGGACCACACTCCTCGTGCAGCCCGAGTCGACTCCAGAGTTCGACCAGGGCGATCGTCGCAGGCAGCCGCTGGCGAGGTCGGCCTCGCTGACGGACCGCCAGCAGCAGCAGCTCGGCCTGCTGGAACCGACCGGTGCCGATCAATCGCTTGGCGAGTGCAAGCCGGACCGGGTCCGCCAGCGGGCTGTCGGCGTGGCGACGGACGAAGGCCAGTTGCTGGTCGAGCGACTTCGAGCCGGCCACGCTGGAGGCCTGGCCCTGGAGTTTTTGCAGCAGTGTGCGGTCGGCGACCGCGTCGCGGCTTCGAGCCAATCGAAGGGACCTCCGCGACAAGGCCGTCACCCAGCTGCGACGCGTCAGCACGTGGATCCCGTCGCGGTCGGCGGTGATTTCGGTTGTCCCGGTGACATCGAGGTCCCCCGAGGGAGTCTCGAGCCGAGCCAGCTTCGAGGCGGACTCGAAGGCCAGCAGCGGGTCATTCTGCTCGAGGTACCAGCGGCCCTCTTCGACCAGCACGCGGGCCGAGTCCCTGGGCGTGTCGGCCAATTGGCCCAGACGCTGCAGCAACACGCCGGCCTGCGAATTGGGCAGCGAGCGAGCCGAGTCGAGTTGCTGGAACAGCAGTTCCCTGAGCACCCGTCGACCTCGCCCTGCGACCGCGGGGTCGGGGCTGTCGACGACCGAATCGAGCAGTCGACGCGAGCCGTCGTGCTGGCCCAGTGCCAGGGTCAGCTCGGCCGCCTGCAGCCGCAACCGGTCGTTTTCGGGGTCGGCGGCGAGTTCGGCCTGGACCCGGGCCAGTTGCCGCTTGGCCTGCGGATAGGCGGTGATCCTGTCGGCGGTCAGCGAGAGGATCCAGTCACCGGCGACGACCAGGTTGCCCGGCCGGATCCTCGCCCGAGCGGGCAGGCCGACGGGGGTCGGGAGGGTGCCGGCGGCAGGGGACGGGGGCAGGCTGAGCCCGACTTCGCGGCCGGTGTCGATCTGCAGGCAGGTGATGCGACCGGATTTCAGCGGGACCAGGTAGCGAGCCTGGCCCAGCCGGACGCCTCGTCCTGAGACCAGGCCCGGCCGCCTTTGCCATGAGACGTTTCCGGTGGCCAAATCGATGCCCTCGACCTGGTGCGGTCCCACAACCAGCAGGGTCCGCCCGGTGGCCGCCGCCACGTATTCGAGACCCTCGCGGCCACGTGACCAGGCCGGACGACCTGTTTCCAGGTCGACACGGGCCAGCCGTTCGGAAAACGGCGAGAGCAGCACAACGTGGTTTCCGGTCACCAGCGGCAGGTTGGCCAGTCCCGAGTCACCTCGAGGAGGCCGAAGCAGGCCGGTGCGGCGACTGCGGGTGGGGGCATTCGAGTGGTCGGGGTTGCGGGCATCGTGAGCCCACAGCAGGGTGCCGTCGACCAGGTTGAGTGAGACGGTGATCCCGATGCCGGTCGGGCAGATGGCCAGCCCGGCGGCGGTCGACGGCAGGCAGGCCGCAGAATGGCGCAGGGCGCCGCGGACATCGCCCAGGCCGGCGTCACCGTGAGCCAGCGGCTGAGTCCACAGCAGGCGGCCACTTGCCGGAGACAGCGCGGCCAGGTCAATTTGTCGCCTCTGCTCCACCAGCACCAGCAGCATTCCTCCCGCAGGAGACGCCGCGCCCAGAACCGAAAGCGGGTTGGCACCCCGAGCAGGAGCAGGTTCGGAGCGGGCCGGATCACTCGAAGGAAACGTCCAGGCCGGGCTGAGCGACGGTCTCGGCCCGAATCGGTCGCGGACCGACAGCGGCAGGGCCACAAGACGGGATGGCCAGGAGAATTCGGGGGCGATCAGGCCGCGAACCGGTCTCCGCGGTGCAGGAAGCTGTTCGGGAGTCCTGGACAACTCGACGGCGTAGATCCGGTGCCCGTCGCTGGTGATCATGCCGAAGCGGGGGTTGCCGGTCAGGGCCATTGCAAATCGATCGGTTCCGCTGCGGAGAATCGGGACCAGGCGATCAAAGGCCCGGTGACGCATCTGCCAGGTGCAGGGAGTGGCGTAGTGCCAGAGCGTGGCGCCGGTGTCCAAGGCGAGACCGCGAAGGCCTCGCTGGTCGCGGACGATCACCTGCCGATCGACGACGATCGGGAACAGGGCCAGGGCTCCGGTCAGACGACCATCGGCCCACTGAGCTGTCGACCAGGGGATCAAGGGGGACGATTCGGTCGATTCGGTCGATTCGGAAAGCCGCGTGTGCCAGGCCTCGGCCAGTAGCGGGGCCGAAGCATCCACCGGTTGATCGCCGCGGGCCGAACCCAGCGGCAACGGCCAATCGGAGCGGGGAACTCGAGAAAGTTCCTCGAGCGTGGCGGGTCCGGGGTCGATGAGCGGGGGCCTCGGCAGGCCGGTGAGTCGACAGGCGGCTGTGATCTTGGACCGGATGGCGACGGTGATGCGAGAGCGGTGGCCCGGTTCGGTGGCCATCATCCTCAGGGCTCGCCATGCGAGTTCGGGGTGGCCCTGGTCGAGCCAGGAGCTGGCCAACCGGTTGAGGGCATCAAAGCCGGCTTCGGTCAGGCGGAAGCGCCGAGCCACCTGCCGCAGAGCGACAACCCGACGAGTCCCCTCGAGCGTCATCGCCTGTTGCAGCAGGGCCGCGGCCGATCTCTGGTAGAGTGCCCCGTAGCGGCGGGTCCCTGCCGAGGGATGTGTGCGGATCAGTTGCAGGGCGAGGCTGCGGGCGCTGGAGACGGTGTCGTTTTCGAGCAGGAACGAATCGCTGGGGCTGTCGAGAATGGCCTGCAGGAGCGGCAGGGCGGAGTTGGGGTCGTCGAGTTGCAATCTGCTGCGGGCCCCGGCGAGCAGCGTGCGGTGCGTTCTCTGCCTGGGCAGGGAATCGAGCAGCCGCCTAGCCTGGCCGGCGGTGGGTGGTTGCGCTGCGGCCGTGTTGTCGGCTGCGGCGGTGGCGATCAGCAGCGCGGCCAGGGCGCATAAAAAGAACCCCGAATCCCCACGAGGGGATTCGGGGTTCATTAAGAAATCCCGGCGATAACCTACTTTCGCACTGGTGGGCACTATCATCGGCCCCGGCAGCTTAACGGTCGTGTTCGGAATGGGAACGCGTGTTTCCTGCAGGGTATAGTCACCGGAAAGCGGTTCGGACGCGGATCGCCTGGCCACCGTGTGTGGTCGGACAACGGCATTTCCGAACCGAAACATCCGTGTTTCGACAAATCAGTAGTCTCCGAGTGGTCTTGTCAGAACTCGATGTGCGTGTCAAGTTCGCGTTTTTGTAGAGTTGGCACAGAGATCGATGCGATCGGATTATGAGATCCGAGCCAGTGATCAATGTGGCCAAGCCGATCGTCCATTAGTACTGGTCAGCTGAGGCAGTTACCCGCCTTACACTTCCAGCCTATCAACCTGGTCGTCTCCCAGGGGACTCAAGCGAAACCTGATCTTGGGAAAGGCTTCGCGCTTAGATGCTTTCAGCGCTTATCCGTGCCGGACTTAGCTACCCTGCCGTGCCACGAGCGTGACAACAGGAACACCAGAGGTCCGTCCCTCCAAATCCTCTCGTACTAAAGAGAAAACCCCTCAAGTTTCGTACGCCCATAGCAGATAGGGACCAACCTGTCTCACGACGGTTTAAACCCAGCTC
>Ga0310123_10002391_pt1 | contig 14975 bp, 10 predicted proteins | sample CB6_AW_1057_MG_FD_203505 | JGI IMG/M metagenome (GOLD analysis project Ga0310123, IMG submission 203505) | Marine microbial communities from Western Arctic Ocean, Canada - CB6_AW_1057 | ecosystem: Environmental > Aquatic > Marine > Oceanic | place: Canada: Western Arctic Ocean | collected... | reverse complement strand
AGAAGTGGTAGGGGAGGTTGAGTAGCCCCCTCCGCCACCGCCACCGCAGGACACTATGGAGAGTGAAAGCAGAAGGAGCCCCAGAGCGACTCGAACTACAGCCGCCACGACTGAGGGCAATTGCTTCACAATCCTGCTTCTCCTCCCTGACTTACCTAGGCGTGACTAGCCCTGCAAATCCCACTTGGCGAAAACGAATTGAGTCACTCTAGCTCCCTTAATATGCAGGTTCCCAGGATCCTTTGTTCATGACGAAGTTCTCGCTAAGAGTTTTATCGACAGGACGCAGTCCAGCCCTTTCCCGTAGTTCCAAGTTCACAGTTGCACCATTACTATCGGGTTGCTAGCGTCGCCAGGGAGATCGGCCGGTGAGGTTATCACCAGCAATGCAAGATTTAAGAACGGAGACAGATAATGAAGCGAGCAGCCCCCGTCGTACTACTAGTGATCTGCGGACTTTTGAGCCTCGCGGGATGCCAGGCACCGAGCACTGAAGGCCATCGTGTGGCCGTTATCCGTTACCAACACGAGACATGCACCTTTTGTCCTGGAGGTGACACCGAGATTGAGGGCTGGACCCGTTTCCGTCCATATCTGACTCGTGAGGAGGTACTGTCCGCCGGCAACTACGTGCGTGGATTCGTGCATCAAGCTGGCGACTACGGGGACATCGAACTCCTTGGTGTGACCTCACCTGACACTGTCTTCGGCGGTTCCTCACGTAGCTGGAACTCGCGCGCCAGCTTCGAGCACTTTATGGAAATGATACTTGACGACTTGCGTGCCCAGTTGCCGGTTGACGGAGTCTACTTGGCGCTGCACGGGGCTATGGCAACACGCGAGATCGCCCGCCCAGAAGCCGAGATCGCGCGGCGCGTCCGCGAGGTAGTCGGCGATCAGGTGCCAATCGTCGGCACGTTCGACTTGCACGGTAACGAGGATGCAGAGTTTTTGCGCTGGGCTGACGGCGCCTTCGTCACCAAGCGCTTCCCCCACTACGATGCCTACGTGCAGGGACAACGTGCGGCACGTTACATGCGAAGCATCATGCGTGGCGAGTACCGGCCGGCAAAGGCGTCTAGAAAGCCGCCAGTGATCACGGCTACCGTACTGCAGTGGACCGGGGCGTCCCCGTCGATGGATATCATGGAACGTGCTCGCCGCTGGGAGTCGCGAGTGCCCGGAGCGTTCGTGAGCGTTTTCTATGGCTACCCCTGGTCGGATGTGGAAGACGTCGGCGCTACGGTTCACGTGATGACAAACGACGACCAGACGCTCGCCGATGACATCGCCGACGATATGGCGAACTTCATCTGGAGCGTGCGCGAGCAATTTGCTCACGGTGATTTCCCAATGCCGGACGAGGCGGTGCAACGCGCCCGCGAGGCGATCGACGCGGGTGCGGTGCCGGTCGTGCTCGGCGACCACTCCGACCGGCCGGGGGATGCAACGTGGGTCTTGGGGGCACTGCTGGAACAAGGCGTCGATGGGTTCTTGTACGCCGCGCTGACCGACGCCCCGGCTTTGGAGGCACTCGAGGCAGCAGGTGCGGCGGCGGGGGATGCATTCGACCGCGAGGTGGGCGGCTACACGGGGCCCCAGGCTGGCGTGCCACTGCGTCTGACAGGAACGCTGCGTTACCTGGGCCCGGGAGGCAGCTACCCAACCGTCGCCATAATCGAGATCGAGGGCGGCAGCTTCGTCATGATCACGCCTGCGTACATGCAGTTCACCGAGCCCGAGCAGTTGCGCTTCGGGCCCTTGGACCCAGATAGCTTTCAGGTCTTCGTGGTCAAGTCGCGAGTGCACTTCAGGCGAGGCTTCGACGAGACCGGGTATGCCCCGTCGATTGTCGTCTTCGAGGCGCCTGGGCCCTGGGTCGGAACTACCCGACTTGACGGTCTCGACTATCAACATGCGCCGATCGAGCGTCTCTATCCGTTCGGCAGGCCAGACGCTGAGCGTTGGCCTCAGTGACCAGGAAAGTGTCTAGCGCCAAGGCCCAACTCGGTCGAGACCGCCGCCGTCTGCGCGGCGCCGGTCTCAACGGCCGGCCCATTGTGAATCCAACATGACACCTGTGCTAGTTTGAGCCTATGGCATCTGCCGCTTTTACAAGGTTACGGGAGCCTTTGATGTCGCAACGTTGCATTTTTCGACTCATCGCCATGGCCGCCGTAGCCACTGTACTGTCCGCCGGCCCATGGACGGCAGCACTCTCGCGAGGCGCCACGTCGGGCAGGCAATTGCCTAAGGATCCGGCGGAGGCGATGGCCGTCTTTGAGGATGACGTGGAGGAATGGGGCAATGGCCCGGTCAGCTACCTGTTCCTCCCCGAAGAGCTGGAAGAATGGAAAGAGCTCGAAACCGACGAAGAACGCCGTGAATTCATCCAGTGGTTTTGGGACCGACGAGATGACGACCTGCGCGACTCCCGACATCCCTTCAAAGAAGGTTTCTACACACGGGTCGCTCACACTAACCGGCGGTTCTCGGAATTCCCGCGCGGCTGGAGGTCGGATCGAGGTCGGGTTTGGATCATTCTAGGATCCCCGGACAGCGCTACGACCGACTTCGCTACCGACTTCTCTGCCGAACTGGAGATATGGACCTACAACACCTATGGCGGGATTCTGCGGTCTGCGGCCGTCGTCCTGGGTGAGGCCAGCTCACTGGGTGAAATGCAAGTCGCCTTCATCAATATAGGTCCAGGAACCCGAGAAATCCATGGCGGCCGCGTCGGACCGGGAGTTTGGCCCCAGTACTTGTACAGAGCGTTCGAGATCGTCAGGAAAGCGGTGATCGTAAATCCGACGCTGAAAAGGCAGCAGTGAAGCTAATTTGGGAAGGCGTTGGCGTGATTGGTTGCTGTGACGGTAAGGCCAGCCACCGATAACGCCTGCAGGCCCGACGTTCCCTAAGCTATGCCCTTCTTGCGCCTCGGTTCCCGCATCTCCTGGCGTAGCGCATCAAGGAACGGCTCCGGGACAGAAAACTCCAAGTCCTGAGCTTGATGGACGTGTTTCCAGGCGTCGGCGTACTCCTCCGCGCCCCATAGGGCGACGGCGAGCTTGAAGTGAGCCTCGGCGTTATCTGGTGTTAGTCGGACGACCTCGTTATAGGAGTTGATCGTGTTGTCGAGATCACCCAGCGATGCCCAAACATTTCCAAGAGCGTAGTGTGCGCCAGAGACCTCGGGGTCGGCCTGCACCGCTTTCTGCAGGGCGGCGACTGACTCCTCGACCCGGCCCTCCGTAAAAAAAACGTTGCCGAGACTAAGGTGGGACGCGGCGTGGAAGGGGTCAATCTCCACCGCGCGTTCCAGCGCGTCTATACACTCCTGTACCCGCCGCTTGCCGTATAACGCCTGGCCGAGCCTAAAGTAGGCCTCAGCGTACTCAGGATCGAACTGCACCGCCGTCCCGTATGACGCGATCGCATCGTCGAGCTGCGCCAAGTTCCAGTGAACAAGGCCCTTATTGAAATGGGCTTGGCTTAATGCAGGATCCAGTTCGATGGCGTTTTCGAAGGATTCTAGCGCTTCTTCCAACTTATCCTCGCCGATCAGCTCAACGCCGCGGGCGTTGTGCTGCGCCGCATTCATCCCGCCCCTGCCACTCCGTTGGCCACGCCGTTGCTCTTCCCCCGATGCTGTCTCAGCGAAGAGCCCACCAATGGCAACGAGGAGGAGTGCCAACGCTAAGGCAAGGCGCTGTTTTCGCTGTGGGAGAACTCGTAGGGTGACTCCGTGATCCTTCGGCATTGTCCGCTCGTTCCTTATCTCCGGCAGCCCCGCACTCGGCGGCCGCACCGTTGCATCATCACTGGGCCTCATAAAAAAACTCGCGCGCCGTACCCAAGGCACGGCGCGCGAGTTGAGAAAACCGTCGCGGTTAGAAAGTAAACCGGGTGGAGAGCTGGATAGCCGCAGCTGACTGCCGGCTACGTCCCTCCAGGAAGTTCGGGTTCCACTCCTGGTTGGCACCCCTGTAGTTGTACTGCTGGAAATCACCCCAGTTGAAGGGGTTGAAGATTTCTGCAGCTATCTCCAAACGGCGCCCGGCGCTAAAGATCTCAAACTCTTTCCCGAGCTTGACGTTAAGGAACATGGCATCCGAAGCCTTGACCTGACCCTCGTCGCGGGTTGGGTACTTAAACCGGACGACGGTGGCCAGCGGGTTCGACTCCGAGTTGCCGGTGGACGATACGACCGTCGAGGGTCCAAAGACCGGATCCGGATCATCGAGCCTGGTCATGATATTGCCCGACCAGGGGCCAGCCTGGATGCTGAAGCTACCAGTGGCAACGATGCCGAAGGGCCCGAAATACGTGCCGCCAAACCGAAGCGAGTAATTCCTCCAGGTCGGGCAGTAGGTCGAGGTGGAGCCGCCACCGTAGCTGTTGTCATCACGCCGGCCACGCGGCATCCAGATGCACTTTGAGTTCTCATACGCGTCTGGCTGGATATAGCCCGCCGGATCGGTGGGGTTCCAAGTGCCCTTGAGATGCTGAAACTGGCGGTTGATACCGGCCAGAAACTGCCAGTTGTTGCTCAGCCGCTTTGCGATGGTGATCTCTATGGCACGGTATTCAAGCGTGTCCCAGGTGTTGTTGCGCAGCTGATTGATTCGGCCCTCGTCTGGGTCAATCTTCCCCCATCCGCCAAAGGGCTGGTTCGGTCCACTCGGCCAGTAACCATTGATGTCATAGTCTGCGTAACGATGCTTGACCGAGCGGCCGATGAAGGCAACGTCGAGAGCGACATCGCCGGCAAACTGCTTGCGTATCCCGATGATCGCCTCATCCGTATAAGGCTGATGCAGGTCAGCAGCGATCCGATTTTGCTCAAGCGTTGCGCTCCCCGCTGCCCGGAAGCGTTCGGTCTCGAAAACGCCGTCTAGGTTGTTGTCATACTGACGGGTTCTCGAAACATTACCGCCAACCGATACGTTGGTCGAGTAGTCACGTCCGTTCATCTGCTCGTGGACCCTGTTGAGGCTCCCACGAATAATGGTCGTGCCATCGTCGGTGACCGCGTAGGCGAAGCCCAACCGCGGTCCAATCGCCACATCATTCATCCTGTCAAAGTCGAAGATGTTGTCGTGGCGGTTAACGAAGTCGGCACGCACACCAAAACTGAGCGTGAGGTTGGGGATCGGGTTCCAGCTGTCCTGCAAATAGATCGCAATGTCGCGGTCGACGTTGTCGACCCGTTCAAGAACCGTCGGGGAGAAGGACTCACGAAAGAACGGAATCGTACCCGCGGCTGGGTTGGCTGGATCTTTCCAGACACGATGCTCCATTGTGAAGCCGTCGTTCATGTAATTGGTCGTGTCATGCCTGGTTCCGCGGGCGAAGAACAACCCGGTTTTGAACTCATGCGATCCAGCCATGTCATCGACGAAGTAGTTAATGTCCGCCTTAGCCTGGTAAAAGGTGGAAGGGCCAATGGTGGCTGTCGTACGGTTGCCAGCCAGCACCAGGACGCCGGTACCCGTAATCAGCCCACTCGATAGATATGTGTCTTCGTGGACCTGGATCTGCGGACCGCTGAGTCCATAACCAGACAAAGCTTCAAGAGAGGAGTACGACGAGGTCCTGTTGTTGTAGGAGAGAATGATCTCGGAGCTGAGATTGCCGCTGTAGATCGAGGTTAGCTTTGCACCAATTAGGCTGCCACCGGTGTTGCGGTAGTTGAACCGCTCTGCGTGGTGCTCGCGATCTCCTGAAGCGTCGAGAATGTCGTACTGGTAGTAACCCGAGAGCATATGGGTGTTATTCAGGGAAGCGGTTATCTTCGCGTATGGGAAGAACCCCGAGTAGATGTTATTAAAGGGCTCAAAATTCGGATTGTATTGCTTGAGAAACTCAACGTCTCGCTCGGTGCGGCCAATTCCCGCCTCGTTGGATGCCCACCTGCCAGAGGTAAAGAACCAAATCTTGTCCCTTCTGATCGGTCCGCCAAGCGAGAAGTCGACCTGGTTGTTCTTATGCACAGTCGGCGAAGCCTGTCCTCCCGCCGGTGTGTTGTCACCGTTCCAACTCATCGGTTGGAGGTTATTGGCGAGCGAGCCGTGGAAGTCATTACCACCGCTCTTGGTGACGATGTTGATCTGCAGGCCGGTGCCCATCGGGGACGAAGCATCGACACCGCCGCTTTTTACCTCGACATCAGCGATCATGTCGGTGCTCATCTGCAGGTAAGTAGGCTGGGAATCACGATACCCAACGGCACTCTGTCCCTCGACCTGGATGACGTGGGCAAAGTGCTCTGTGGCGTGGCCAAAATAGACCATACGACCACTGCCATCATCAAAGGGCCGGGCGTTAACGCCGGGGGTCATCTCAAGGAAATCTGTCCAGTTCTTGCGACCCTGAACCGGCACAGCTCGCTGGAATTCGCCATCGATATTGAACACCTGTCCAGGGTTGGCAATGTCGATCATCGGAGTATCACCGGATACCGTAACGGTTTCCTCGATTCCACCGAGTTCCATGCTGATGTCAATACGAAAGGTGTTGCCAGCACGGGCCAGGATTCCTTCACGGACGATCGTCTTGAAGCCCGCTAATGAGTAGGTAAGCACATACTCGCCTGGCGGTAGGTTCACCAAACGATAACGGCCGGTCACGTCGCTGTAGGCAACGCGAGAACCGATCATGACGGCGCCCTCTGCGGTTGCCGTAGTTCCCGGAATTGGTACCCCGTCCGGGTCGGTGATGTACCCAACGATGGATCCACCACTCTCTTGCGCGGAAGCAAAACTAACAAAGACGAATGAAACTAAAACGGCAACAGACACAGAACGCAGAAAGCTGCGAAGCATTGTTCCTCCAGCTGTTATAAAAAAACCTTAACGCTCACGAAATCCTTTGAATTGTATTACAAAACAACATATTACAATGGCAATTGCGTACATAGTCGCGCAAAATACAAAGCGAAGTCAAGTCCAATATTCCCTCGCTACGCCTCTTCTCACGTAGTAGCGAATCCTTACGCGCTTATAGCCCCTTCGGCAATCATCGCCGCGCTCGGGAGAGTCTCGATGTTCCAGCAGAGGTCCAGAAGCTGCCCCACCTGGCCTGACGGCAGCACACCGTCAGCAAGGCCTATGAATTTCGCTTCCAGGTCCGCGTCAGTCATCGGATTCTCTACGCTGCCGATTGCGTGCTCGATGAACTTCTCCAGACGACGGCCGTCCTTAAGGGTAATGGTAATGCGCGCCTGGTCCTCGTGGATGTCCGGGTCAACGACTGTAGTAACGCGGTCACGCAACGAGACGGTAACCGGGTTGCGGACGGACTCGTCGCTGAACTGCTGCACTCCGCCCGCTCCATCGATAATCGCAGCAGCGGCCGCATGATAAACGCTGAACTTGCCCTCGAGGCCGGTCTGCGGTGTTTTCTTGCCCGTCAGCTGCAGCACTAGAGGATGAACCTGGAGCTCGATGCCCTCGATCTGGTCGGCCGTTAGCTCGTGCTCGTTTCGCAATTGAATGCAGCCATCGATTGTCGGGTGGATCACAATTCCGCACGCAAAAGGCTTGTAGGCATTGAGCAAAATCTCGTAAGTCTCGCCCAGTCCCTCGGTAATCTCTGAATAGTCCGGGTCCCTGCTAAGCACATTGGCCCATCCGTTGCTGGCCTCGAGGACCTCCTCGGAGCTGGTGTAATCATGTGAGGCTAAAAGAGCAGCGGTAAAGCCGCTCTGGGCCGCTCGCCCTGGATGAAAGGGCTTGGTCATTGTGCCGAACATCACCTTCAACCCAACCGGCTGCGTCGCCGCAAGCCCAAACGCCCACAGCATCTGCTGCTCAGACAGACCAAGTAGTCTGCCGGTCGCCGCTGCTGCGCCAAACACACCCGCAGTCCCAGTGATGTGCCAACCCATGTCATAGTGCGTGGGATACACGGCGTTGCCGATCCGACACTCCGTTTCGATGCCGAGCACCAGCGCGTTGAGAAAGTCACGGCCGGAGACTGGTCGATACTCGGACAGGGCAAGGATTGCCGATGCGACCGGGCCCGCCGGGTGAATTACGGTTTTTAGGTGTGTGTCGTCAAAATCGAAAACGTGCGAGCTGATACCGTTCATCAGCGCCGCATGAAGCACGTCCATGCGCTCGCCGCGACCAAGCACGCTCGCCTGGGCGGGACCCGAAAACGGAGCGAGCGCTCCGATGGCCTTATCGACGGTCTCGTGCCTTGAGCCGCCTACCGCACAGCCAACCCAGTTCAACATGGTACGGGTCGCTTCCTTGCGCACGCTCTCAGGCAGGTCCTCCGTGCGCGCCGAGACAACGTAGTTGGCGAGGCTGCGAGTCACACCCTTCGCCGGCGGCAGGGCATCACCCTGGGGCGAGACGGTAACGCTCTTGCTGTTCGCCTCGGCGCTGGTAACCAAGCTGCTAGCTTCGGCGCTTGAAACCAGGCCGGTGAGCGTCAAAGCACGAACGAAACTGCGGCGGTCAAGCTGAAACATATTCGGATCTCCTTGCTATAAGGAATTCAGGGCAACGACAACCAGGGATAAAGAAAAACTGTGGCCCTTGGCCGTTGCGCTCGCAACAATACTGTCACCATCTCGGACACGTCACTACCTTCTTGTAGGCACAATGGGTAGGACCACGTGGGACGAGTGAGCAGCATCATGATAAATCGAATTGTCGGCCACTATCATTCGCCGATGCTTGCCAAGTGGCTCCCCAGTATTCGGGTTCACGTCAAATCTGGGAAAGTTACTGCTCGAGATGTCAATCCTGATGCGATGTCCCTTCTTGAACACGTTCCCCGTTGGGAACGGCTCGATCACGAACTCGTAGACATCGCCGGGCATCATGAACTCCTGTTCTTCAGGAGAATTCCGATACCGGGCTCGAATGATGCCGTCGGTCAAGTTCATGTCGAAGCCGGACGGGAAGTCTTGGCTCGGAGGGTAGACATCGATCAACTTGGCCGTGAAGTCAGTATCGACTGCCGTAGATGCTGCGTACAGCATTACGGTGATCGGGCCCACCACTTCGACGTCCTCTTCGAGCGGCTCCGTCTGGAATACCACCACATCGGGCCGGGTTTTGAGTGGTAAATAAGGCGGCTTCGAACCGTAGAACCCGTTTTCCGATCCGCCACGGAGGCTTTTGAATTCCCTGGTGCGTTGGTCGTAAGGACCTCTCTTGAGGGCCCCGGAGAACGATCCGCCGATCGTAGGCACCGGATCTTGCGGGTCATATCGGTAGGTTGTTGGTGCGACGCCCGAGTCAGGCAGCACCCTACCCAAGGTACCGTCAGCATGGAAGTAATATTTTACGAACTCCGTGCTCGGCAGCGGCCATTCCGTTTCCTCTCGCCAATAACCACCGTGATACAGCCTGCCGTTCGCGTCCTTATGACCATCCCCGGTTCCCATTACAAACAGTTTGATCGCCGGCCACTCGCCAACACCCGTGGGCACGCCCTTCAGATAGTGGTCGAACCATCGCAGATGAAATTCGCCGCCAAAATCGAGAATTGCCGCTTCAGGTCCGAACTCCACGTCGCCGGAACTCGAGCGGGTATTGCCACCATGGACCCAGGGGCCCACTAGCAGCTGTATCGGCGACTGCTTGGTCCTCGAGAGGCCAACGTAGTTCGCGAACGTACTCCCGGCGTAGGTGTCGTACCAGCCGCCAACGTGCAACATCGGGATGTCTGACGTTCCGGCGTAATAATCCTGCCAGTTGACGCCTAAACCCATCCAGTACTCGTCATAATCCCCGTGCGTCAACATTTCCAGGATGTAGTTTTCGAACTCGGGTGCCACCGACAAGGGGTTAAGTCCTTTCCTGAGCGGCATAGCGGCGAACCACTTCTCGACCGGTTCAGCTTCCATCATCGCTCTCACGACCGGGTCATCCGATTCCGAAGCAACTTGACTAAAGGCCCAACCAAGCTGCTGCCCTAACTCGAACGCACCGTGGTTGCGGACTTTGATTTCCCAGCCGTTGTGGAGGCCTCCAAAGTTGAGCACAAGAGTCCTGAGATTGGCGGGATTCGTCTTGGCGGCATCCGCCTGTGTGTGTGCTCCGTAGGAAGTGCCCCACATACCGACTTGACCGTCCGTGTACGGCAGGGCCCCGATCCAATCGATTGTGTCGTACCCGTCTCGGGCGGTGACCTCGTCGTACTTACTGAACGTTCCTTCCGATTTATATAGCCCGCGAATGTCCTGCAGGATCACGATATAACCGTGGCGGACGAAGTACTTGGCACTCTCGACGAGCCCCTGGCCTTCCTTGCTATATGGGGTCCGCTGCAGCAGGATCGGAAGCTGGTCTTCTATCGGTTCACCGTTCTGGGCTGGACGATAGATGTCGGTTGCAAGTTTGACACCGTCCCGCATGGGGACCATGACGTCTTTGCGAAATAAGACCGCTTCGTAGGAAGAACCACCCTGACCTGATGCAGACGCATCCGCAATCACATCCGGTATCTGCTGAGGCATCAGTGCACCGACTAAGGGCACCGCTGCCAGCACCAGCAGCAACGCGCCAACAGTTAGTTTCAGCCGGTGGTTGTCCTCCTCTAACTTATCCTGACGGCAATCCACTGCGCTTGATTCACTCATCATCGACATTCTCCTTAGCTAGCCCTTGCCTCTAGGATCAGCCTTACGAGCTCGCCAAATTCCGAGGAACTGACGCTGTTTCCGCTGATATCAGTATTAACCCGGTGCACGATGACCAGATCATAGGCTGGCACCACCAGGATGTAGTGACCCCCTGCCCCACGGGCGCTGTAGCCACCATCGGACAGTTCCACGCCCGGCAGGTGCGTGCCGTTCGCTGCGACCCACCACATATAGCCGTAGCCGCCGGAGCCACCAGCATCCGAGTAAGAGGTAACTGTCGCGCGGATCCAGTCACGGGGAACAATCTGCTCGCCGTTCCAAGTTCCTTCACGGAGAAAAAGCAGACCGAAACGAGCCATGTCCCGGGCGGTCATCCTGAACGGATAGGCAGGATGAACTGAGTCCGCCCCCGCGACGTAGGCACCGTCTGCTGGCTCATAGTCCTGCATACCAATACGGTTGGCGATGTGGCGGCCAAACTCACGGTGAATGTCAGTCTTGGTAAGGTTCCTAAAGATCGTACCTAGTGTGTTGAAGTCCCAATTGTTGTAGTACCAAAAGGTGTCAGGCTCGTGACTGTGCCGTGCCGGCCGCCGCGCCGCCATGCCCGCAGTCTCGTACAGCGCCGGATGGTACACGCCCGAGCGAGCTTTCAGCAGCATGTGCACTGTAGCGTTCTTCTCAAGTTCATCGAGTGAGGGCTCGTTATCGTCGATGCCGAGTGACTCCATCGTCGCATCGAGGTCGATCTCACCAGCAGCCACATGGATCCCGTACATCGCTGCAAGGAAACTCTTGCGGATCGAGTGGATGTTGAACTTGCGCTCGGTCTCACCCCACTGATCGACGACGATGCCATCAGCGACAATCATCACCGCCGCAGTGTTGATTGTCTCCGTATAGGCCTGTGCTGCGGCTAGCGCTTCGGCTGAGTAACCGATGCCTTCGGGCGTAGCGGCAACCTCCCACGACTCGCCAGGCGTCGGAGATGCGGTCGCTGTCGTCTCGACCACGGATTCATCGGTTGGCGGTGTCGTAGCGGCGCAGGCCTGGCCAAGCACGGCAATCAGCAGGATGAGGCCCGCAGTTTCAAGCCTACCCTGACCTTTCAGGAGTTTGATCCGCCCAAATAACAGGTTTTTCATCCCTATATAGAACACCAACATTGCCAAGATTATTGTTAAGCCGTTTACTAAGTACAACATCGAGAATCTCCTCTCAAAGAGAAGTACTGAGCACCTTTGGGGGGGTTCACTCAACAGAATTCAGACACTTAAACTCTACGACGAAAATGGCGGAGTTTCCCTGGAAACAAGTGGCAGGTGACGCGGTTGTCGTTCCGGCGTGCCATCGGGCCTATTAAAGATCCCCATTGAAATCCCGTCGCTAGCCGATCACAAAGCAGACGCGACCATTCTCGCTGGCCACTTCAAATCGTCGCGTCTGGGTCGGCGCCGTTACCTATTCAGGCATCAACGCACCTCAACTTCGGGAGGTCGAAGTTCGTTCCACCGGTGAATAAACGCCACCGCCGCGTTCACCATAACCTCGGTTGAGATACGACCCCGCTCTACTGTCGACTCGCGAGGGTCTCGTTCGCCCCACACACCGGTCGTTGACATCTCATCCGACGATGTTCCCTTGCCGGTAGATACGTCCTTGAGTCCCTCGGCCAGGAAGACTGCTAGGGCCGTGGGGTCCCCAGCGACCACTTCGGGGAGCATCGCCTCCAGGTGGTCGGGCAGTGTTAGTTTGGCGTTAATGGCTGCAGCCAGGTCGACGAGTTCAGGAATGAGGTACATCGAGGTGGATGTCTCGTTTGTGCCTCCGTGTCGGTCGAGCACTGGTTCCGATGGCGAGACTTCAGTATCACCCTCCACGGGTTCCCGATCCTGGAACGGGCCGAGGACTGCACCTAAATCGACAGCGATGCCTGCAGTCTCCTGATTGATGCGATCCACGATGAACGTAGTAATCGCCCGGTTCCCTCCATGCGAATTCAGGATCAGGAAACGCTTAAAGCCATGGTGTATCAAGCTTTTTACCGCCTCGACGTAGACCTCCTGAACGAGTGTGGACGGGAGTGTGATCGTCCCCGTGAACCCCATATGGTAAGGCGATTGTCCCGGGAGGAGAATGGGGGCAACCAAGACGTCGGCCTGCTGAGCGATTAACTGGGAGCGTGCGACACCATTCAGGTAATCCGTCCCGATGGGCAGATGGAGCCCATGCTGCTCAAGGGAGGCCACGGGGATGATGACCATGTCCGACCGGGTGCGGAGATCCTGCACCTCGGGAACAGTCATGTGCGGCAGATAGTTCGTGATTTTCTGCGTCGTGGGCAAAACGGATTGCTGCGAGGTTACGTCGGGCGCCGTCAACATGAACACCACAAGTACGAAGAGTGCGCGGATCGTCATGCCCAGGACCGAACGATTCATGATTGCCTCCAGGAGCGTTTGTAGGAGTATCGTGGAAACTACTATTTGCATACATCTACCACATCGCAGAAGCTGTGGCAGAAGGTATTCGCATTCATTCCGGCGCCGGTGTTACCACTCAATCGTGGCAGATGATGGTGTATTTCTGTTGAGCCTCTGCCAACTGCAAAGCGAACGGAACTGATCCCGAAGCAACCAACACCATCGAGAATAACAATCTCAGAACTGATCCGGCGGCGATGTTATCGATCCCAACGCACGGAGTTAACGGAACCCCTCTCCAAAGGTTCCGACTGTGCTGCGCTGACCTGCTGCCAGACACGGAAGAAGTTGCCACCCATCACCTTGCCGACCTCGTCGTTGGTGTAGCCGAAATCGAGCAACCCATCGATGATGACGCGGAAGTTAGCCTCGTCACCAAAAGCGTCGATGTAACTCATGCCGCGCAAGTCGGAGGCGATCGCGACGTGGTCGATGCCGACGAGTTCCTTGACGTGATCGATGTGCCGGACCATCTCCTCAATGGTCTCGAGATCGGCGGTTGGCCAAATACCAATCACGCCACCACCACCGGCGATCGCACGGATTTCCTCGTCCTCAAGGTGGCGGTCTTTGTCTAAGCGCGCTTTGACTCCTGTGTGGCTAAACACGATCGGATGCGACGAAATTTCGATCGCGTCGACAATCGTCTGAGTGTTCGCGTGGGCCAAGTCGACAATCATTCCCAGCCGGTTCGCCTCGCGCACGATATCTCGGCCGACGTCGCTCAGACCATCGTCGTCGTAAGGCGGCGTCTGATTCGAGCCGAGCGTGTTGTCAACAAAGTGCATCAGCTGTACTAGGCGGACACCACGGCCGTATAGATCGCGCAGGTTCTCCACGCTGCTCTCGAGACCATCAGCACCCTCGAGAGCCAGCATCAACGAAACCCGCCCGCTCTTCTTAGCCGCCAGCACCGCTTCGGGACTCGCCGCGTGAACCGCGTCGCCAGCGTCGATCGTTCGCTGGACGCGCGCCAGCCTGTCGAGCGTGAATGCGAAAGCCTCACCGGGAGCGATCGGATACACGTCGTTGCCTCGCAACCGCGGCACGTCGCTTCCGTCGGGTTTCACATATCCACCCTGGAAGGCGGCATCGGTGCTGACGTTACAGACCACAAGGTCGATCAGACCGCGCTGGTAAAGGGCGACTTCATCGGCACCGATGCGCTCGACGTTACCGCGATGGAAACGACTCGGATGGGCGTGTATGTCGGCAAACACATAGCGCTCATGGATCGCGGCGATGCGCTGCTCGCGCTCCCGGGCCATGTCTTGTGACCGTGCCACGGAACCGCCGCCGTTTTCACCGGCACCGTCAAGCACCCGGTTCTCGTGCATCAGTTTCTGCTTCGCCGTGTCGTAGATACGAACGGGTGTTTCCTTCGCTTGCGAACTCGAAGCCAGCGGTAGACAGACCAGGGTACAGACCAGGGTTAACAGAAGGACCTTGCTCGTGGACATTAGCCTCTCCTTATATCAGAAGGTCGAGAGCCACTCCGAGATCACCGGCCAGTAGTAGATGATCAGAGCTGCCTCTATCAAGGCGGCGGCGATTGCAATCTGCTTCATTTGTTTCCTGTCCGTTCTTATAATTGTACCTATAACGCTGGTGATGTCACAGGATGTGTAATTATGTTCGCCATGCGAATAGCCCGATTCATGCTACGCGTCCCGCTAGAGCAAATAGGCAAATTGGCGCTGACGGCTCCATTGTTCTTGATTCTCGCTACGATGATAGCCCCGAGCCAAGCCCAAGAAGGTCAAGTGCGCGAACTGGGCGCCGACGCAAAGGCGCGTCAAGTTACTGGGACTGAGACCTCACAAGAATGGACACAGTGGGGCGGACCGCACCGCAACTTCATATCGGACGCTACCGGCCTGGCCGAT